>Ga0180064_1000035_pt1 | contig 16747 bp, 16 predicted proteins | sample EasRiv200_16_10D_FD_121782 | JGI IMG/M metagenome (GOLD analysis project Ga0180064, IMG submission 121782) | Soil microbial communities from meander-bound floodplain in the East River, Colorado, USA - East River metaG ERMLT200_16_10D | ecosystem: Environmental > Terrestrial > Soil > Floodplain ... | reverse complement strand
CCTTCCCATCGGCGCGACGCCGCGCTCACCGTCACGCTGGTGGTCCTGTGCCAGGGCTTCCAGATGCTGACGCTGGGCGGGATCGCGCTCTTTCTGCCGCTGATCCGCGAAGACCTGCACATGAGCTTCGCGCAGGCCGGAATGCTGTCCGCCGCGATGACCTTCACCTATGCGCTCGGCCAGATCCCGGCGGGCTACCTCGCCGACCGCTTCGGCCCGAAGCGCGTGTTCTTCGTCGGCATCCTCGGCTCGACGCTCCTGTCGCTCCACTTCGGCACGATCGAGTCCTACCCGGGCGCGGTCGCGAACCAGATGATCACCGGCGTGTTCCGCGCGGCGCTGTTCGCCCCGGGCCTGACGCTGGTCGCTTCCTGGTTTCCGCCGGATCGCAAGGCGACCGCGATGGGCATCTACGTGGTCGGCGGCGTCTCGGGGAACGTGCTGCTCTCGCTCATCGGGCCGTTCCTCGCCGGCCGCTACGGCTGGCGGCCGCCGTTCATCGCCTTTGCCGCGCTGGGCGTGTGCATCGCCTTCGTCTATTTCGCTTTCGGCAAGGAGAGACCCGCCGCGGGGCCGAAGCACCCGGTGGAAATGTTCGACGCGTTCCAGTTGTTCCGCTATCCCATCATGTGGGTGTGCGCCGGGATACAGTTCGTGCGTTTCGGCGTGGCCACCTCGTTCAACTTCTGGCTGCCGTCGCTGCTGGTCGCCGACCATGGCCTGTCGCTGCAGGCGGCGGGACTCATCACCGCCATGGGCTTTGCGCTGACCGCCTCTTCCAATGCGCTCGGCGGTTACGCCTCGGACCGCCTGAGAAACCCGCCGCTGGTGATCGGCGCATCGCTCGCCGTGCTCGCCTGCACGTCAGCGCTGCTCGTGGCCGTGGACTCGATCCCGGCCCTGGTGCTCGTGGTCGCGGTCAACGCGATCTTCCTGCAGTTCTACTTCGGGCCGCTCTTCTACGTACCGGTCGAGGTGCTCGGGCAGCGCGTGGCCGGCATGTCCACCGGCTTCAGCAACATGTTCGCCAACCTCGGCGCCCTCACCTTCGCTTACGCGCTCGGCGTGGTGAAAGACAAGGCCGGCGCCTTCACGCTCGGTTTTCTGGCCACCAGCGCCATGTGCGCGATCGGCGTGGTGCTGGCCGTGGTGCTGGCGCGCATGAGGAGGCGGGCACTCGCCGACATTCGCGGCAACGGCTGATTCAGCGCGGGCTCAGGCGGGCGTGTCCGGGTGCTCGCGCAGCGAGTCCGGGCGATACTCGGGCCTCCCCTTCCAGCGCCGCCATACGCTCTCGTGGACCGATTCGTTGCAACCCTTGCCGTACGCGCGCCAGAACCTTTTCTTGAACACCCGGTAGGCCCCGCACATGAACTTCTTGAAGGAATCGTCGATGTCGGCGAGGGAGTCCTGCGCCCCCGGCTCTTCCCTGGAGCGCAGCTTGAGTCCGGTCGCTTCGGCCTTGTCCTGCATCCATCGCAGCGGGAAATTCGGCAGGGCATCGGCCGGATGCTTGTCGTAGCCTCCGCCGACGTTCGCGTGCGCGCCGACGAACCACTTCTGCTCGACCGCGATGTTCTCGGGCTTCAACTTGGTCCAGAGCGTAACGGCGTAGTCCTCGCGGTTCTCGTCCGTAGCGACCGCATGGTAGGCATAGTCGACGATCTTGCTCAGGTCGGTGTCGTGCCACTGGTAGTGGCCCCGGCCGAAGGGCACGTGCGAAGCGGGGATGCCGAGCGCGCCCACGGTGTCCCACACCCCGATGAACTTGACGCGCACTTCGCGCGATTCGCTCGCGCGGAAGGCGACCGCTTTCGGGTCGTCCGGGGCGACGTCCTTGTCGCGATACAGATCGTATGCCCGCTCGACCCGCGACGGGTCCGCCGAGTTCAGGATGCCGCATTTGCGGATGAGGCCGACCAGGCTTCGCGCCGCGTAGGCGCCGCGGCTGAAGCCGAAGACGTAGATCTCGTCCTGCGCCTGGTATTTCTGCGCGAGCCACCTGTAACCCTCCTGGATGTTGTCCGAGAGTCCCCGGCCGAACGCGCCGCCGGTGATCCTGTCGTACCAGTGAGTCCCGACCCCCGGGTCGTAGAAGCAGGGCTGCTCGGGGTCGTCCTTGCCGCTCGAGGCGATCGACTCCCGCATGCGAACGACGTTGGTCCTCGTCTTCTCGTTGTTCCAGGTGCCGTCGAACATCACGATCAGTTTTCTGGCCATCTCCCCCTCCCTCTGGCGATAAGCTGCGGAGCATCATAGCCCTCAAGCTCCGGCAGGTGTCGGCCATTTCCGCACCGCGAGAGACCCTGGCTTTTCTGAGTCGAGAGAACCCTGAAGAACCTGTCAGGCAATCCCGACTCGCTTCGCCCTTGCGCCCGGTGCTCGACCTCGCACCCGGCGGCGATCCTGATCTTGCTGTTCACTCGCCCGTAAAGCGCCGGATCATGCGCCGGTCGCGCTTGCTGGGCCGGCCGTGCGTGTCGTGCGCCGGATGCGGCCCGGCGCGGCGCATGGCGATCATGTGCTCGCGCCTCGCCCGGCTCTCGCCGCTCTCTGCATACAGCAGCGCCGCCTCGGCCGCCGGACCGCGCTTGAGCGTCACGGCGCGCACTTCGACCCGCCATTGCAGCTCCCCCGAGCGCACCTCGAGCTCGTCGCCGGCCTTCACTTCCTTGCCCGGCTTCACGCGCTCGCCGTTGAGCCTCACCTTGCCGCCTTCCACCGCCCGCGCGGCGAGGCTCCGTGTCTTGTAGAAGCGCGCCGCCCACAGCCACCTATCGATGCGCAGACGCCCGGGCCGGTCTGAGTGCCTATCTGTGTCGCGGGAAGGCACCGAAAATACAAAACTCTAGCGGGCGGACCGGCCGAAGCTCTTGCAGTACTGCTCCGGCCCCTGCCAGTTCTGCTCGTCGACGCGGCCCGCCTTGAAAATCAGCGTACGTTCGCAGCGCACCGGCTCGCCGCCGCCGGATCCGAACATCACGCCGGTGCCGATGCCTATTCCGCCTCCTCCGCCGCCGCCGATCCCGAAGCCGACCGCGGAGCTTCCCCGCGAGCCCGCGCTGTCGGACACCCATGTGTATACGTCGCGGCCGTCCGTGAGCTTCGTGCTGCGGGCGGGCGTTCCCCAGCGCAGCACGACCTCGTCGTACGTGGCGCCGCCCCAGCTGCCTCTCGCTTCCGCAAGCTCGCCGCCCGGGGCGGCGCAGCCGGCAAGTAGAACCACGACCAGCGTTCCGATTCTCATAAAGCCCTCCATGGAAACGAAAACGCCCCGAAGATTTCTCCCCGGGGCGCCGTCCTGCTGTAAGGCACGCCGGCCTAACGGCTGGCGGAAATCCCAAGTCTGCGGATTGATCCGCTGTTCGAGGTCGGTAGTCCGGTCCTGCCTTGTTGGTCTCGCATGGGATCACCTCCTTTCGAAGTTGTGGACTTTTAGTTTATCACGCTCGATTGCGCCGGCAAGCTGAGCTAGCTGTTCGCGACGGGCACGGCCGGGGCGCGAGGAATCAGGAGCCACAGCACGACGTAGAGGAGGATCCCGAGACCGAACACCAGGGCGAGCAAGATGAACGCGACCCGGAAAAGGACGGGATCGATTTCGAACCGTTCTCCCAGGCCGCCGCACACGCCCCCGACCTTGCGATCGGAATTGGACAGGTGCAGCCGCATCAGAGGGCGGGGCTCGCCCTGCGCGCCCGTCTTTTCGGGGACCATGATCCACAGGATCAGATAAGCGAGCGCTCCGAGCCCGCCGAAAACGAGTGACACGAGAAAGAACAGGCGAAAGAACACCGGGTCGAGATCGAAATAGTCGCCGAGCCCGCCGCAGACGCCGGCGATCTTTCTGTCCTCGACGAATCGATGGAGTTTTTTCATGGTCGCCTCGCCGATCTGCCCTATCGCGAACAGGGTATCGACCCGCGCGCCGGCGGTGCTTGACTTGGGTCAAACCCGCCCCGGGCAATGGCAGCCGGGAGATTCTAACGCCGCTTCCGCGACAGGAGGTTTTCACGTATCGTGATGGCCCCAACCTATCAGGAGGAAACCCATGTCACGGATTTCGGCAGGACTGCAAATGCTTTTGCTCGTCGCCGGCGCTGCCGCGACGGGCGCCCAGGCCCAGGGGCTTGTCCATACTCAGAAATTGTCCGCGTCGCTTGCGAACGAGCTGGTAGGCGACACGGTTGCGATCTGCGCGCAGAAGGGTTACCAAGTGGTTGCGGTGGTCGTCGATCTGGACGGCGTTCGCCAGGCCCTGCTGCGCGGCAACGGGGCGCCGATCCACTCGATGGACAATGCCTACTACAAGGCCTACTCGGCGGCCTCGCTCACGCTTTCGCGCAAGGAAGACAGCACCAAAGCCGTCGCCGACCGGATGGCCAAGGCCGCTCCGACCACCGTGCCGCAGACGCCTCTGCCCAACGTCACCTACGCAGTCGGCGGGGTGGCCATCATGGCGGGCGGTGCCACGATCGGCGCGATCGGAGTGAGCGGCGCCCCCGGCGGCGCACTCGATGAAGACTGCGCCCGCACGGCCCTCGCGAAGATCAAGGATCGAATGAAGTAACGCGCGTTCGCTTGGATCCACCTGCCGTGAGCGCGCCCGCGGCGGGTGAGTGGCGGGTCAAGGTCGGCGCGGAAGAGACCTCCGCTGTCTTCGAGCCCGCGCTGGTATCGGCTGGCGGCGCGCTCTTTGTTTTCGCGCACGGCGCAGGCGGCCACATGGCCGATCGCGGCATGCTCGCACTGGCCGGGGCCCTGCGCAAACGCGGGTTTGACGTCGTTCGCTTCAACTTCCTCTACCGGCAAAAAGGATCCGGCCGCCCGGATCCGATGCCGCGCTTGAAGGAATGCATCGCCGCCGTGGCCGCGCACGCCCGCCGCGAGATCGCGCCGCAGACCCTCATCCTCGGCGGACGCTCGATGGGCGGACGCGCGGCTTCGATGCTCGCGGCCAAGGGGTTTCCGTGCGACGGCCTCCTGCTCCTCGCCTACCCCCTGCATCCGGCTGGCAAGCCCGAAGAACTGCGCGACGCGCACCTCGCGAAAATCAAAGTGCCGGTCCTTTGCTTCAACGGCACACGCGACGCGCTTTGCCGGCGCGATTTGATGGAAGGCGCGGTCGATCGTTTGACCGACCGGTGGACGATGCACTGGCTGGAGGGCGCCGATCACAGCTTCCATGTTCTCAAGACTTCAGGGAGATTGGACGAGGACGTTCTGAGGGAGATCGCGGAAGCTTGCGGTACATTCCCGTGGCATCATGTGCGCCCATAATGGTAAACGCCGTCAGCACAATTGGAGGATCGTCATGAGGGAGCTCGGCACGAAATTCATCAGGATATTCTCGCTCGCGGCAGGCGTTCTGATCGCCTTGACTGCCCTTTCGGTCCGGGCGGACTATCCCGCCCCGAAGGAAGCCGACTGGGTGGCGCGGGACTTCCGCTTTCACACGGGCGAAGTGCTGCCCGAGGTGCGCCTGCACTACAGGACGATCGGCGCACCCTCGGGGGAACCGGTGCTGATCCTGCACGGAACGGCCGGATCCGGCGCCAACATGCTCGCGAAGGACTTCGCGGACGAGCTCTTCGGGCCGGGGCAGCCGCTGGATGCGAGCCGCCACTTCATCATCCTGCCCGACGCCCTCGGCACCGGAAAATCGACCCGGCCCTCCGACGGCCTGCGCGCGCGCTTTCCGAAGTACAACTACGAGGACATGGTACTCGCGCAGTACCGCCTCGTGACCGAGGGCCTGGGGATCAAGCACCTGCGCCTGGTGCTCGGCAACTCGATGGGCGGCATGCAGGCCTGGATCTGGGGCGTGAAATACCCCGACTTCATGGACGCGTTGGTGCCCATGGCCTGCCAGCCGACCGAGATGTCGGGCCGCAACTGGATGCTGCGCCGGTTGCTCGCCGAAGCCATCCGCAACGACCCGGACTGGAACGGGGGCAACTACACCGCGCAGCCGCGCGGCATGCAGAGGCTCCTGGTGCAGTTCGGCATCGCCACTTCAGGCGGATCGCAGGCGCTCTACAAGCAGGGGATAACGCGCGAGAAGGCCGACGCGCTCGTCGCGCAGCGCCTGGCGCAGCCCTTCCGCGGCGACGCCAACGACGTCCTGTACCAGTGGGAGTCCTCGGACGACTACAACCCGTCGCCGGGGCTGGAGCGCATCCGCGCGGCGCTCGTTGCCATCAACGCCGCCGACGACGAACGCAACCCGATCGAGCTTGGCATCCTCGAGCGCGAAATCAAGCAAGTCAAGAACGGCCGCTATGTGCTGATTCCCGCGAGCGACCAGACGCGCGGCCATGGCACGACCGGCAATGCGGCGCTGTGGAAACAACACCTCGCGGATCTGCTGCAGAAGGCGCCGAGGTTGGGCAAGTAGTCAGCCCCTCACCGCGCGCACAGAGTCGCCACCACCGGCGCGGCCTTCCGCGTACGGCTCTAGTAGGTCTTGTACTGCAGGTATTTGCCGCTCATCGCGATCTTGACCCGGTCGCCCTTCTCGTGCGGGAGCCGCGTGAGGTCCAGGTCGAAGTCGATCGCGCTCATGATGCCGTCGCCGAACTCTTCGTGGATCAGCGCCTTGAAGGTGGAGCCGTAGACGTTGACGAGCTCGTAGAAACGATAGATCAGCGGATCGGTGGGCACCGCGGTCGGCAGCGACCCCTTGTAGGGCACCTGCTGCAGGAGCAGCACCGCCTCCTCGGGCAGATCGAACAGCTTGCCGACAGCTTCCGCCTGTTTTTTGGACATCTGCATCTGGCCGAGGCAGGCGGCGGCCGTCCACTCCTTGCTCTGGCCGACCGCTTTCGCGATCTCGGGCCACTTGATTCCCTTTTTCATCTTGCGAAAGACGATGAGGTCGGTGACGTCCTCGCGCTTCATCGGCTTCATCATGCCGGCGAGCGCGGTTTCGGATTCGCGTTTCATGCCCTTCTCCTTCAGTGCTTGAGGTTGATGACGTTTGCCGCGGCCCGCGCCGGAGCGTCCCCCGGCGCGACGAGCCCCGGCCGGACCGTCGGCGGTTGCGCGACGCGGTCCGCTGCGCCGCTTTGCACCTGCTTCGAGCGATTGATGAGGAAATCCACCAGGTGGTTGCGGATGCGATAGTACTGCGGGTCGTGGTGGATGTCGTGGCGGGTGCGGCCGCGCGCCATGGTGTTCTCGACGATTTCGGCGATCGCCGCGCGCGGGCCGTTGGACATCAAGAGGATCCTGTCGGCGAGCAGGATGGCCTCGTCCACGTCGTGGGTAATCATGAACACCGTCTGGCGCGTGGCCTGCACGATGGCGAGGAGCTCGTCCTGGATCGTGCCGCGCGTGAGCGCATCCAGCGCGCCGAAAGGCTCGTCCAGCAGCAGCATCTTGGGCTGGATCGCGAAAGCGCGCGCGATGCCGACGCGCTGCTTCATTCCGCCGGAGAGCTCCGCCGGCTTCTTGTGCTCCGCGCCGGTGAGCCCGACCATGTCGATGAATTTCTGGCAGTGCGTCTGGACCTGGATGGCGTTCCACTGCGGCCATTTACTCTTGACGGCGAAGGCGATGTTCTTCATCACCGATGCCCAGGGCATGAGCGCATGGCCCTGAAACACCACGCCGCGCTCGAGCGACGGGCCCGCCACCTCGCGGTTGTCCATCACCACCACGCCGTCGCTGGCGGTATCGAGGCCGGCGAGCACGTTGAGAATGGTGGTCTTGCCGCAGCCGGAATGGCCGATGATGCAGACGAACTCGCCGCGCTCGATGGCGAAGTTGACGCTCTCGAAGACCGTGACGGCCTTGCCGCCCGGCGCCGGGTAGGTTTTCTTCAGGTCCTGGATTTCGAGAAAGGCCATGCTTCTACTCGACGCAGTCACTCGACATAGGTCACCAGCTTCTGCAGCCGGCCGATCGCGAGATCGAGGGCCATGCCGACCACGCCGATCGTGAGGATCGCGAAGATCACGTTGGCGAGGTTGAGGTTGTTCCACTCGTTCCAGACGAAATATCCGATGCCGGTGCCGCCGACCAGCATCTCCGCGGCGACGATCACGAGCCACGCGATGCCCATCGAGATGCGCATGCCGGTGAGGATGGTCGGCGCGGCGGCGGGAAGGATCACCTGGAAGGCGCGGCGCAGCGGCTTCACTTCCAGGGTCTTGGCGACGTTCAGCCAGTCGCTGCGCACCGCGGCCACGCCGTAGGCGGTGTTGATCAGCATCGGCCAGACCGAGCAGATGAAGATCACGAACACCCCCGAAATCGACGAATCCTTGATGGTGTAGAGCGCGATCGGCATCCAGGCGAGGGGCGAGATGGGCTTGAGGACCTGGATGAAAGGATCCAGCGCCCGGTAGACCAGCGGCGACATACCGATGACGAAGCCGAGCGGCACGGCGAGCACGATCGCGAGGAGGTAACCGAGGCCGACCCGGGCCAGGGAATGGGCGAGCTGGATGCCGATGCCCTTGTCGTTGGGGCCGCGGTCGTAAAAAGGCTCCGACAGGTTCTTGACGATCGTTTCGCCGATCTGCGCGGGCGTGGGGAAGCCCTCCGATTTTTTCGCGCCCTTTCCCAAGAGCCTCGCGTACTCGTCGGTTGCCGCCGCGCGCTCGCCCTTGGGCAGGGTGGCGAGGTGCCACGCGCCCACCAGAACGACGAAGAAAAGGAGCGACAGCAGCGCCGACTTGAGCCAGCCGAGAGACACTTACGAGGCCTTCCTGATGGCGAAGCTCGCCAGGTACTTGTCCGGTGCGGACGCGTCAAACTCCTTGCCCATTACCTTGAACCTCGCGTAGCTGGCCGCCGGGGCCTTCATGTCGATCTGGGCCATGTATTTCCTCGCGTCGGTCACGAGGAAGACCTGCTCGGCGATTCTCTTGTAGTCGACGTCCTCCTTGAGATAGCCCCAGCGCTTCATCTGGGTCAGGATCCACACCGCCATCGAATGCCAGGGGAAGGGGTCGAAATCGGCGCGATCGGGCACGTTCCTGACGTTGCCGAGACCGTCGGCGAACTTGCCGGTCAGGACCTGCTCGATCACCGTCTCCGGCTGGTTGAGGTAGTTCGGCGGCGCAATCACCTTGGCGATCAGCTCGCGGTTCTTGGGGTCGCGCGCCATGCGCGCCGCGGTCAGCACGGCCCGGTACAGCGCCGCGAAAGTATTCGGCGCGTCCTTGATCATCGCGTCGGGTACGCCGAAGGCGCAGCAGGGGTGCCCGTTCCAGATGTCCTTGGACAGGATGTGGATGAAGCCCACCTCGTCGTAGACGGCGCGCTGGTTGAAAGGGTCGGGGCCGAGGAAGCCGTCGATGTTGCCGGCGCGCAGGTTCGCCACCATTTCCGGCGGCGGCACCACGCGGATCTGGATGTCGGCGTCCGGATCGATGCCGTGCTCGGCCACGTAGTAGCGCAAGAGGAAATTGTGCATCGAATAGTCGAAAGGCACGGCGAACTTGAATCCCTTCCACTGTTTGGGATCGCGTTTGTCCTTGTGCTTCGAGTGCAGAGTAATGGCCTGGCCGTTGATGTTCTGGATCGTGGCCACGCGCATCGGCTGGGCGGCGGAGCCGGTGCCGAGCGAGATCGCCAGCGGCATGGGCGAGAGAAAGTGGCTCGCGTCGTGCTCCTTGTTGAGCATCTTGTCGCGGATCAGGGCCCAGCCCGCGGTCTTCATCAGTTGCACGCTCAGGCCCTGCTGCCTGTAGAAACCCAGCGGGTCGGCCATGATCAGCGGGCTCGCGCACGTGATGGCGATGAAGCCGATCTTGAGGTCTTTCTTCTCCGGCGCGCCCTTGTCCTGGGCCATCGCCTCGAGCGCGCCGAACGGGAAGAAGGAAGACACCGCCGCCAGGGCGGTCGACGATCCCACCGCGTTCAGGAAGCGGCGCCGCGTCTCGTCCCGCGGAAAGAGCGCGCGCATCACCGCCGATTCGATCACGCGCCGGTTGAGCGTTTCGACGTCGCCGGAGGGCGGCTCGTCGGCGACCGCGAGCTCGTGCTCGGCCTGGCTCGCATGCCTGCCGCAATCGCAGCCGGCACCCAAACGGACCCCGGGATTGAACGGATTCGAGAAGGCGGACATGCGGAATCCCCAAGACTTGTTGGTGTGACTGGGACTTCCGCATCAAGCGTGCCAAGCGCGATGAGTATCGCCTGAGCGCGGTGAAAAGTCCTTGCCCGACAAGGAGTTCAGCGGCCTGTTGCGCCGATTGGCGAAATGCAGAAACCGCGGGGCTGAGCATCCCGGTGGTGCGCCGGGGCACCGTCTTGGCGCATGCAAGGCGCCGGGTCGGTCAGGATTTCGGGCGGAGTTTACCCTCGAGCGAAGCGAAGGGCCCTCAGAATGACAACAGTAGTCTCTGAGCTTGGCGAGTCGACGAAAGCCCGCGTGCCGTTCGGCAGTTTCATCCCAGCGGACCGAGGAACGGCTCTCCCATAAACGTATAGCTGTGACCCTCCACCGACACCGGCCATTTTGCGTTGTCGATTTCCGGGCGCATGGATGCGGGCCGCGGTTTGCCGTCCCAGCCGATTTGTTCCATGTAGTAGTAGAGCTGGAAGGCGAAACCGTCGGGGTCGATGGCAAAAGCGCAGTAGTCGATGCCGGGAAACAGCTCGGGCGGGAGCAGCCTGATCCTCACGCCGTTTTCCTTGAGGAATTCCACCGCGTCGCGCAGTTGCCGGTAGGTGCCGAGCTGCACGCCGAAGGACATGAGCGTGGTGTCGGCGCGCAGGCGCAGTTCCTCGCGCAGCGCGAGCGGATAGAGCGCGATGGTGTGGTGCTCGGTGTTCGCGCGCAGGAACACGCAGCGGTGGGCCCCGTAGTGCACTTCCTCGGTGATCGCGAGGCCCAGGTCGTCGCGGTAGAAGCGCACCATGGTTTCCATGTCCTCGACGAACAGGCGCACCGGCCCGATTCTCGCGATCTTGAACGGACGAGCGAGCAGGATGCCGCCGACGTCGTGCGTCTCCTCGCCGCCCATGTCGCTCGCGCGCAGGCCCTTCTCGATCGGGATGCCCTCCTTCGTCGCCTGCATCACCTCGGCGTATTCGGATTGGTGCGGCAAATTGGGCGGCTTGGCGTAGCGCACGCCGTACATCTCGCGCGGCTTGGAGTAGCCGTCCCAGCCGATCTGCTCGATGCCGTAGTAGAGCTCGTTGGTGTGGCCGTCGGGATCGGGCGGGTAGAAATGCCAGTTCGACCCCGGCAGATCGCGGCCCGCGCGGCGGATCTGTTTCCCCCGCCGGGTGAACCAATCGAACGCGTCCGACACTTCCTGCAGCGACCCGACCTGCCAGGTGATCTGGTTCACCGTGCCCGAGGGCTTCAGCGAATGCGGGTTGAGGACAGCGTAGGCGTCCTTCGGGAAAAACACGAAGGAATGGTGATCGGTGCCGTGCCGGCTGAAATACCCTTGAGTGGGGCCGGCCGTCTTGCGCTGCTCTTCGGTGAGCCGCGGGCCGAAGTCGATCGGATCGGAGACGCGAAAGCCGAGGAGGCGGCAGTAGAAATCCTTGCTCTTCTCCGGATCGGCGACGTTGACGCCGAAATGGCCCAGGCGCCGGATGCGGAACGGCCGGCGCATGAGCACGCCGCCCACCTGGAACTCTTTCGCCGCGACTGCCTGGGTGAGGCGTTCGGGTTTGTTCATGTGGTGCTCCTGGCTTACTGCCGACGCCGCATTGTACGCCTGCCCGATGGCCCACCCGCCCCACCCGCCCGCTCATGAAGTAACATCCCGGTCGGGGTCCCGACGGGAGAAAGCGAGCAATGCAGTTCGGCGTCTTCGATCACATGGATGCTAGCGGCGAGCCGCTCGCGGATCTCTTCGAGAACCGGCTGCGGCTCGCGGAGGCCTACGACCGGATCGGCCTGTACGCTCTGCACGTCGCCGAGCACCACTCGACGCCGCTCGGGATGTCGCCCTCGCCTTCGGTTTTCCTCGCGCTCGCGGCGCAGCGCACCCAGCGGCTTCGCCTCGGCCCCCTGGTGTATACGCTGCCGCTCTACCACCCCTTGCGCCTCGCCGAGGAGATCTGCACCCTCGACCACTTGAGCGGAGGAAGGCTCGAGCTCGGCGTGGGCCGCGGCGTGTCTCCGCTGGAGATCGCCACATTCGGCGTCGATCCCGGGAAATCGCAGGCGATGTACCTCGAGGCCTACCAGGTCGTGATGAAAGCGCTGAGCTCGCGAAGCGTCAGCTTCCAGGGCGAGTATTACCAGTTCGACGACGTGCCTTTCATCCTGGAGCCGGTGCAGAAGCCGCATCCGCCGCTCTGGTACGGCGTGTTCAACGCGGAGAGCACCGAATGGGCGGCGAGGACCGGGGTGAACATCGTCACCAACCTGCCTGCTGCGGCCGTGCGCGCCATCACCGACCGCTACCGCGAGCACTGGGCGAAGCTCGGCAAAGACCCGAAGCGCATTCCGTTGATGGGAATGAACCGGCACATGGTGATCGCCGAAACCGACCGCGAGGCGATGGAGATCGGGCGGCGCGCCTACCGGCGCTGGTTCGCCAATTTCTCGAGCCTCTGGCGCAGGCGCAAGGTCCCGTTGCCGAAGAACATCGCCTATTCCGAGGACTTCGACGGAATCGTGAAGAGCGGCCAGGCGATCGCCGGATCGCCGCAAACGGTGCGCGACGCGATCGCCTACCAGGCGGCGCAAAGCGGCGTCAATTATCTCCTCGCGCGCTTCGCCTTCGGCGACCTGTCGCTCGAGGAATCCTTGCACTCGGCGGACCTCTTCGCCCGGGCGGTGGTGCCGGGGCTGGCCGCTGCGCCGGTGGCCTGAGCTGTTCGGCGCCCCGACATGACGAACGTGCTGATCGTGCTCGCGCTTCCGGAAGCGGTGCGCATGCAGTATTTCAACCACGTGAAGAGCCATTTTCCCGAGGTCAAGCTCGACATGGTCGACCACCACAGCAAGGTCGATCCCTACATCGCCGCGGCGGAGATCCTCGTCACCTTCGGCCCGCACGTCGCCAACCACGTGTTCGAGAAAGCGAAGAACCTGAAATGGGTGCAGGCCCTGGGCACCGGCGTGGACGGAATCGCCGACCAGCCGGGATTGCGCCGCGACGTGCTTCTCACGAACATGCACGGCTTTCACGGGGGTCCAGTCTCGGAAGCGGCGCTGATGGCGATGCTCTCGCTCGCGCGCGACCTGCCGCGGTCGCTGCGTCAGCAGGCGCGGCACAAATGGGATCGCTTTCCGGTGAAGCTCCTCAAGGGAAAAACCGTGGGGATTTTCGGCGTCGGCACGATCGCGGCGGAGCTCGCACCGAAGTGCAAGGCGCTCGGGATGAAGGTAGTGGGCATCTCCTCGGCCGCGCGCGAGGTTCCGGGATTCGACGCGATCTACGGACGCGGGGACCTCGAGCGGGCGGTGAAGGAGTGGGACTACTTCGTGCTCCTCACGCCGTTCACTCCCGAGACGAAAAACATCGTCGATGCGAAAATCTTCGCGGGGATGAAGCCCTCGAGCTGCTTCATCAATCTCGCGCGCGGCGGCGTGGTGGACGAGAACGCGCTGCTGGACGCGCTGAAGAAAGAGAAAATCGCCGGCGCCGCGCTCGATGTGTTCGCCAAGGAGCCCCTGCCCGAAGATTCGCCCTTCTGGGACATGGAGAACGTCATCCTCACCCAGCACCAGGGCGGGTTCTTCGACGGTTACCCGGGCTTTGCGATTCCCGTAGTCGAGCACAACCTGCGCAAGTACCTCGCCGGGAACTTGAAGGACATGATCAATGTGGTACAACGCTGATTGCATGTCATCCTGAGCGCGGCGAAGGATCTGCTTCTTGAATCGTCAAAGCAGATTCTTCGGGCGGAGCTTACCCTCGAGCGAAGCGAAGGGCCCTCAGAATGACGATCCGAGAGGAGAAGTAGTGGCTGCGAACGAACGCATCAACCACCCCATCTCGACCGCGGAGCTCGAGCGGCGCTGGGCCGCGGTGCGCTCCGCGATGGCAGATGACAAGATCGACGTGCTCCTCATGCAGTCGAACAACGACTGGATGGGCGGCTACGTCAAGTACTTCACCGACGTGCCGGCGACGAACGGCTACCCCGTGACGGTGGTTTTCCCGAAGGACGAGCGCATGAGCGTGATCGCGCAGGGGCCGATGGGCGTGGTGCGCGAATTTCCTCGCGAGGGCGATCCCCTGCGTCGCGGCACGGCACGCTTCATGGGGATGCCCTCCTACGCTTCCTGTCCGTACACGGCGGAGTACGACGCGCAGCTCGCGGAAAAAGCGCTCGAGAAGTATTCCAGCGGGACGATCGGCCTCCTCGGGCGCGCGGCGATGTCCTTCGCCCTCGGCGATTACCTGCAACGCAAGCTCACGAGGGCCGGATTCGTCGACGCTTCCGACAGGGTCGATCGCATCAAGGCGATCAAGAGTCCCGAGGAGCTGGATTGCATACGGCGCACTGCGGCGATGCAGGACAAGGCGATGGAGCAGGCCTTCGCTTCGATCAAGCCGGGAATGAGGGAACTGGAAGTCGCCGCGGTCGCCGAGCACGTCGGCCACAAGTACGGCAGCGAGCAGGGACTGTTTCTCGCCGGCTCCGGTCCGGTCGGCACCGCCGGCGTCTTCGCCAACCGCTACCAGCAGAACCGCGTGCTGCGCGAAGGCGACCAGTTCACGATCCTGATCGAGAACAACGGGCCGGGGGGCTTCTACACGGAGCTCGGACGCACCTGCGTGCTGGGACAAGCCTCGCAGGAGATGAAGGACGAGTTCGCCTTCGTGCTGGAGGCGCAGAAGTTCACCCTCGACCGGATGAAGCCCGGCGCGAAGTGCAGCGAGATCTTCGCCGAGTACAACGCCTTCATGAGGAAGAACCAGCGTCCCGAGGAAAAGCGACTGCACTCGCACGGCCAGGGCTACGACATGGTCGAGCGGCCGTTGATTCGCCATGACGAGACCATGACGATCCAGAAGAACATGAACATGGTGTGCCACCCGACCTACGTGACCGAGCGCACCTACAGCTGGTGCTGCGATAATTTCCTGATCGGAGACACGGGCGTGATAGAGAAGCTGCACAAGTTTCCGCAGAAAATCGTGGAGTTGGGCTGAGAGACACTGAAGAGGAGGAAACATGAAACAGGTTTTTCGCGCGTTGTCGCTTATCGCACTGGCCGCAAGCTTCGGCCACGCCGCCGCCCAAGATTGGCCGAACAAGCCGGTGAAATGGATCCTGTCGCAGCCCGCCGGCGCGTCGCCCGACATCACCGCGCGCCTCATCGCCGATCGCCTTTCCAAGATGTGGGGGCAGCAGGTGATCGTGGACAACCGGCCCGGCGGGCAGAACGTGATCGGCGCGCAGCTCGCGGCGAAGTCTCCGGCCGACGGCTACAACTATTTCTTCGCGACGACCGCCGCGATCGTGAGCAATCCCTTCACCTTCAAGTCGCTTCCCTACGATCCGGAGCGCGATTTCGTCCCGGTGATCCTGATCGGAAAATCTCCCATGGTCGTCGCGGTCAACACCTCGGTGCCGGCAAGATCGCTCGCCGAGCTGATCGCGCTCGACCGCGCGCAGCCGGGCAAGCTCGCCGCCGCCAACGAAGGCGCGAAGACCTTCGGCGGCATGATGAGCCAGATGCTCAATCTGACCACCGGTATGAAACTGCTCCAGGTCCCGTACAACGGCGTCGCGCCGGCCTTGCAGGACACGATCGCGGGCCGGACCCAGGTCGTGCTGGTGAGCTCGGGAGCCATGTCCGCCTTCCTGAAGCGCGGCGATCTCCGGCCGCTCGCCGTCAGCTCCGGCAGGCGCGTCCCCGGCCTGGAGAACGTGCCGACGCTCGCCGAATCCTATCCGGGCTTCGAGTACGTCGGCTGGTTCGCGCTGCTTGCGCCTGCGGGAACCTCGGCCGACATCGTTCAGCGGCTCAACCGCGACGCGAACAAGGTGCTCGCCGATCCCGAGGTCACGCAAAGGCTGCGCGATCTCGGCGCGATCAGCGAAGGCCCGGGAACACCGGAAGACCTCGCGCGCTTCCTGAAGGACGAGCGCGTCCGCTGGGCCAAGCTCGTGAAAGACATCGGGCTGCAGCCGGAGTGACAGGCGATGGCCTGTCATCCTGAGCGAAGCGAAGGATCTGCTTTTTGGGTGCCCCGAAAAAGCGGATTCTTCGGGCTGCGCCCTCAGAATGACAGCATGGGGAGGAAACGATGAATCGAATACTGCGTGGTTTGCTTTTTCTGACGCTGCTCGGCGCCCTGCCGCACGCGTACTCTCAGAGCGCTTCGACAGGCTCAGGACAGGCCTGGCCGGCGCGGCCGATCAAGATGATCGTCTCGTTCCCGGCCGGTTCGGCGCCGGACATCGTCTGCCGCTTCGTCACCGATCGCCTGTCGCGCGCGGTCGGCCAGCAGATCGTCGTCGACAACCGCCCGGGCTCGGGCAACGTGATCGCGGCGCAGGCCGCGGCGCGCTCGGCCCCGGACGGCTACAACTTCTTCTGCGCAACGGCCGCGACGCTCGTTTCCAATCCGCACACCTTCAAGTCGCTGCCCTACGATCCGGCGCGCGACTTCGTCCCGGTGTCGATGATCGCCAAGGGCCCCTTTTTCGTTCTCGTGCATCCGAGCGTCCCGGTGAAGACGCTCGCGGAACTGGTCGCCTACGACAAGGCGAACCCCGGCAAGCTCGCCTGGGCCACCGACGGCCTGAGGAATTTCACCGGCATGATGGCCGCATGGCTGAACAGGATCGCGGGAACCCGGATCCT
>Ga0180064_1000034_pt1 | contig 16888 bp, 16 predicted proteins | sample EasRiv200_16_10D_FD_121782 | JGI IMG/M metagenome (GOLD analysis project Ga0180064, IMG submission 121782) | Soil microbial communities from meander-bound floodplain in the East River, Colorado, USA - East River metaG ERMLT200_16_10D | ecosystem: Environmental > Terrestrial > Soil > Floodplain ... | reverse complement strand
CGCAACCCGGATCAGCGAGCGCAGCATCGGCACGCGTCAGCGGATTCTGGTGGAAGGCGTCTCCCGCAGGCACGAGGGGGAACTGTCGGGCCGCGCCGGAGACAACCGCATGGTCAACTTTTGCGGTCCCCGGCAACTCGTGGGGCAGTTCGTCGAGGTGACCGTCACCGCGGCGATGGCCCATTCGCTGCGCGGCGAGGTCCGCGTTGCGGCGTAGGCCCTTGAAGACCCGACCCCTGGAACTCGTCCTCACCCCGGTCGACAACCAGCGCCTCGCCAATCTTTGCGGGACGCTGGACGAGAACCTGCGGCAAATCGAGACCGCGCTGGAGGTCACGATCGCCCGCCGCGGCGAGCGTTTCACGGTCCGCGGAGCAAAGGCCGCCCAAGCAGGCGAGGTGCTGCAAAAATTTTATAGCGACGCCAAGCGCAGCCTCACCCTGGACGACATCCAGCTCGGCCTGATCGAAGTCCGCTCCCGCGGCGGAGCGAAGGAGGACACGCCGCTTCTTACCCGGCGGGCGGACCTGCGCGGCCGCACCCCGAGGCAGCGCCAATACATCCAGAATATCCTCGAGCACGATGTCACCTTCGCGATCGGACCCGCGGGCACCGGCAAGACCTATCTCGCCGTGGCGTGCGCCGTGGACGCGCTGGAGCGCGATGCCGTGAAGCGCATCGTGCTGGTGCGGCCTGCGGTCGAGGCGGGCGAGCGCCTGGGATTCCTGCCCGGCGACCTCGCGCAGAAGGTCGATCCCTACCTGCGGCCGCTCTACGACGCGCTCTACGACCTGCTGGGCTTCGACAAGGCCGGCAAGCTCTTCGAGCGCGGCGCCATCGAACTCGCGCCGCTCGCCTACATGCGCGGCCGCACGCTGAACCACTCGTTCGTCATTCTCGATGAGGCCCAGAACACCACCCCCGAGCAGATGAAAATGTTCCTCACGCGCCTCGGTTTCGGCTCCAAGGCGGTGGTCACCGGAGATATCACGCAGATCGACCTGGCGCGCGGGCAGAAGAGCGGCATGGTGGCGGTGCAGAAAATCCTGGCGGACGTGCGGGGACTCGCGTTCACCGCGTTCAAGAGCGACGACGTCGTTCGCCATCCCCTGGTGCAACGCATCGTGGATGCCTACGAACGTCACGGGGACGAGTAGCTGCCGTGCCGGCCCGCGGCTCGTCTGACGCCGCACCGCGAGCACGACCGCGTCGCCGGAAAAAACCGCGCCTCACGCTCCATCTTCAGGTCGTCTCGCGCGCCGCCCCTGTCCCTGCTCTGGCCCAGGTCCGCCGCTGGGCGCGCGCGGCGCTCAAGGGTTCGGCCGAGATCACCGTGAGAATCGTCGGAGCCGCCGAAGCCCGGGTTCTCAACCGTCGCTATCGCGACCGCGACTATGCGGCCAACGTGCTGAGCTTTCCCTTTACCCTGCGACGCGGCATGGTGCAGGGCGACATCGTCCTTTGCGCCCCGGTGATCGCCCGCGAAGCGCTCGACCAAGGCAAGCCGGTGGAAGCGCATCTTGCGCACCTGACGGTTCACGCGCTGCTGCACCTGCAGGGCCACGATCACCTCCGGCGGCGCGACGCCGCACGCATGGAAGCGCTGGAAAAGAAGCTTCTCGCCAAACTCGGTTATCCTGATCCCTACGACGATTCCGGGTGAGGATTCCCAGGCTTGGGTAAGCGGCCCCGTGGCGCCAAGCCCCGCCGCAAACAATGGACGAATCGAACAAACCTTCCTTGCTTGAGCGGCTTTCCGCGCTGCTCATGCGGGAGCCCGAGGACCGCGAGCAGCTGCTCACGCTGCTGCACTCGGCCTTCGAGAGAAATCTCCTCGACGGCGACGCCCTGTCGATGATCGAGGGCGCGCTGCAGGTCTCCGAGATGCAGGTGCGCGACATCATGGTGCCGCGCGCCCAGATGGACATGATCGACGTCAGCGAGACCCCCGACAAGTTCATCCCGCACGTGATCGCCACGGCGCACTCGCGCTTTCCGGTCATCGACAAGAATCGCGACGACGTGATCGGCGTCCTGCTCGCCAAGGACCTGCTGCGCTACTACGCCGGGGAGGAAGAGTTCAACGTGCGCGACATGCTCAGGCCCGCCGTGTTCGTGCCCGAGTCCAAGCGCCTGAACGTGCTGCTGCACGAATTCCGCGCGAACCGCAACCACATGGCGATCGTGGTCGACGAGTACGGCGGCGTGGCGGGCCTGGTGACCATCGAGGACGTGCTCGAGCAGATCGTCGGCGAGATCGAGGACGAGTACGACTTCGACGATTCCGAGGACAACATCGTGCGCGAGCAGGGCGGGCATTACCGCGTCAAGGCACAGACCGAAATCGCCGATTTCAACAAGGCGTTCGGAACGGAATTCTCCGACAGCGATTTCGACACCGTCGGCGGGCTCGTGTTGCACCGCTTTGGGCACCTGCCCAAGCGCGGCGAGGCGATCACCATCGGCAGCCTGCGCGTCCAGGTGCTTCGCGCCGACAGCCGCAGGCTGCACGTCCTTCAGGTGCACCGCCTGCCGGGCACGGCTTGAAGGCTTTTCTCCAGTCGCCGCACGCCGCGATTGCCGCGGCTCTGGCCGCAGGCGCGTTGACCGTTGCCGGCTTCGCTCCGCCGGCGCTATTCCCGCTGCCCTTCCTCACTCTCGCCGGCCTGCTGCTCCTCTGGCGGCGCGCGGCAACGCCGCAGGCTGCGTTCCGGACAGGCTTCGCTTTCGGCGCCGGGCTGTTCGGCGTCGGGGCTTCCTGGGTCTACGTCAGCCTGCACGACTTCGGAATGATGCCGGCGCCGCTTGCTGCAATCGGCACGCTGGCCTACTGCGCGATCCTCGCGCTGTATCCGGCCGCCGCGGGCTGGTGCCTCGCGCGGCTGCGGCTCGATCGCGCTGTCTCTGCCCTGCTTGCGTTTCCCGCCTTGTGGACGATTTTTGAATGGCTGCGCGGCTGGATCTTTACCGGCGTTTCCTGGCTCGCTCTCGGCTACAGCCAGGTCGACTCGCCGCTCGCCGGTCTTGCTCCCGTCGCGGGGACCTACGGCGTATCGTTCGTGACCGCGCTTTGTGCCGGGCTTCTGGTCATCGTGATTTCCGGTTCCCGCAAGGCCCGTCTCGCGGGCGGCCTCGCTCTCGTATTCGCTTTCGGCCTCGGCCAGCTTCTCAAGCAGATCGCTTGGACCTCTCCGCAGGGCACGCCCCTCAAGGTGGCGCTGCTCCAGGGAAACATCCCCCAGGACCTCAAGTTTCAGCCGGACCAATACGCGACGACGCTGGCAACGTACAAGCGGCTGATCGAGGCGAGCCAGGGTCAGCTCATCGTGCTCCCCGAAACCGCCATTCCACGGTTCCTCGACGCGGTCGATCCCGGCTATCTGAAAGACATCGCGCGAATCGCCGTCGAGCGCCGCGCCGACGTCCTCTTCGGCGTGCCCATCCGGGACCGGGAAGGTCGCTACTTCAACAGCGTGGTCAGCGTGGGCGCATCGCCCTCGCAGCGCTACGACAAGGCGCACCTCGTTCCCTTCGGCGAGTTCGTGCCCCCCGGCTTCGGCTGGGTTGTGAAGACCTTCGCGATCCCGCTCTCGGATTTCTCCCTGGGCCCGAAAAACCCCAAGCCGCTCGCGCTCGCCGGGCAGCTCGTCGCGCCGAACATCTGCTGGGAGGACGCTTTCGGAGAGGAGATCATCCGCCAGCTGCCTGAGGCCACGCTGCTGGTGAACGTCTCGAACGTCGCCTGGTTCGGCGATTCGCTCGCACCCGCTCAGCACCTGCAGATCTCGCGCATGCGCGCGATCGAAACGGGGCGCACCATGCTGCGCGCGACCAATACCGGGGTGACCGCGATCATCGATCCTCGCGGCAGGGTCGTTGCGAGGCTGCCGCAGTTTTCCGAGGGCATCCTCGTGGGAGAGGTGCGCGGCTACGTGGGGGCATCGCCCTACGTCAGATTCGGCAACGTGCCCATCGTTCTCATTTGCCTCGCGGTGATCGCTGCGCTCGCGCTGCGCGCGCGGCGCGTTGGTCGCGCGGAGGAAAGCCGGTAAAATCGCCTGCGTCCGGCGCGCGTTCATGCTCACCTTCCAGGATCTCATACTCAAGCTGCAGGACTACTGGAGCAAACAAGGCTGCGCGCTTCTGCAACCCTACGACATGGAAATGGGCGCGGGCACGTTTCACACCGCAACCTTTCTCCGCGCGATCGGCCCCGAACCCTGGAAAGCCGCCTACGTGCAGCCCTCGCGTCGCCCCAAGGACGGGCGCTACGGCGACAATCCCAACCGCCTGCAGCACTACTACCAGTATCAGGTCGCCCTCAAGCCTTCTCCTGCGGAAATCCAGGAACTCTACCTGGAATCGCTGGTGACGCTCGGCATCAACCCGAAAGAGCACGACATCCGCTTCGTCGAGGACGACTGGGAGTCCCCCACGCTCGGCGCCTGGGGCCTGGGCTGGGAAGTCTGGCTGGACGGCATGGAGATCACGCAATTCACCTACTTCCAGGAAGTCGGCAGCTTGCCGTGCAAGCCGGTGCTGGGGGAAATCACTTACGGCCTCGAACGGCTCGCGATGTACCTGCAGGGCAAGGATTCGATCTACGACCTCGTCTGGACGCCGGGCGTCACCTACGGAAACATCTACCACCAGAACGAAGTCGAGCAGTCGCGCTACAACTTCGAGCTCTCCAACGCCGAGATGCTGTTCCGCCATTTCGGGGAATTCGAATCGGAAGCCAAGCGCCTGATCGAGGCGCAGTGCGTGCTGCCTGCCTACGAAATGGTCTTGAAGAGTTCGCACGCCTTCAACCTGCTCGACGCCCGCGGCGCAATCTCGGTCACCGAGCGCGCCGCGTACATCGGCCGCGTCCGCACGCTCGCTCGCGCCGTGGCCCAGGCCTACTACGAATCGCGCGAGCGGCTCGGCTTCCCGATGAGGAAGGCAGAGTAGATGGAAGCAACGCTGCTGGTCGAGCTGCTCACCGAGGAACTGCCTCCGAAGACTCTTCGGAAGCTTGGGGAGGCATTTGCCGATCAGCTAATAGCGGAAATCGTTAGACATAGACTCAAGAGCCGGGATTCCAAGAAACACACGTTCGCGACGCCTCGGAGGCTAGGTGTATTGATTCCGGAAGTGGAAGAACACGCTTCTGAGTCACATCATTCAATTGAAGGTCCCTCGAGTTCGAATGCAAAAGCAGTAGAAGGCTTCGCCAAAAAGAACAAAGTGGCGCCGGAGTCGCTAGAGCGGCGCAGGACAGACAAAGGCGAAATCGTGGTTGCGAATTTCTCTCGGCCCGGCGTTTACCTCGATGCTGTGCTAGCGAATATTGTCGAGGATGTGCTGAAAAAGCTCCCTGTGTCGAAAGTGATGCGCTGGGGCTCGGGTGATGCGCAGTTCGTGCGCCCGGTGCACGGGCTCGTGATGCTGCATGGCTCGCGCGTTGTTCCCGGAAAAGTACTCGGACTGGAATCAAGCAATCGAACCCGCAGCCACCGCTTCATGGGCGCAGCTGAGATCGTGCTTGGCAGCGCGGACGAATACGAAAAGAAACTGCTCGATGCGGGCAAGGTGCTGGCCGATTTCGAGAAGAGAAAATCCGAGATCGATCGGCAACTGCTGGCCGAAGCAAAGAAACAGAGCGCGAGCCTCGGCGAGTACCAGGTATTGCTCGACGAGGTCGCGGCGCTGGTCGAGTACCCGAGCGTCTACGTCGGGGAATTCGACAAGGTGTTCCTCGACGTGCCGCAGGAATGCCTGACCCTCACTATGCGGCAGAACCAGAAGTACTTTCCGTTGTTCGATGCGGGCGGAAAACTGTTGCCGAAATTCCTGATCGTCTCCAACATGAAAGTCGACGACCCGCGCCACATCGTCACCGGCAATCAACGCGTGGTGCGGCCGAGGCTCGAAGATGCGCGCTTCTTTTTCAACCAGGACCGCAAGCAGCGACTGGAAGAACGCATCCCGCACCTGGCGAAGGTCGTCTATCACAACAAGCTCGGCAGCCAGCTCGACCGCGTGCAGCGCATCAAGCTGCTGGCGGGGAAGATTGCGCGCGTGCTCGGTGCCGACGCGCTGCAAGCGGAGCGTGCGGCCGAGCTAGCGAAGGCGGACCTGCTCACCAGCATGGTCGGGGAGTTTCCGGAACTCCAAGGGATCATGGGACGCTACTACGCGCTGCACGACAAGGAGCCGGCGGCGGTAGCAGACGCGATCGAAGCCCACTACCGACCGCGCTTTGCCGGCGACCGCCTGCCGGAGGGCGGCATCGCCTGCGCTGTCGCCCTCGCGGATAAGCTCGATGCGATCGCCGGAATGTTCAGCATTGGACAGCAGCCGACCGGGGACAAGGATCCGTTCGGTCTCCGTCGCGCTGCGCTTGGAGTGGTCAGGATCATCGTCGAAAACAAGCTGCCCTTGTCGCTATTGGATCTGTCGGACTTGGCGTTCGAGCCGTACAGCAGCAAATCACCGCTCGAGCTCGTCGAATTCGTCTATGACCGCTTCGCCAGCTATCTAAAGGATTTCGGCTTTTCCACGCTCCAAGTCGATGCCGTTCTCAGCAAAAATCGCACGCAACCCAGCCTTGTGCCAAAACAGCTCGAAGCCGTGAAAGCATTCCAGGCGCTGCCGGAGGCTGAAAGCCTTTCGGCAGCCAACAAGCGCGTCGCGAACATACTCAGGCAGGCGGAAGCCAAGGGCGAAAAGTTCGATGATGCGAGTCCTGGGGAACTCGATGAACCTGCGGAGCGGGCGCTGCATGAGGCCATCCGATCGACATCGGAGAAAGCGAAGGCGCTGTTCGACCGCGGCGACTACGCCGGCTACCTCACGACATTCTCGGTGCTGAAATCGCCCATCGATGCTTTTTTTGATTCCGTGATGGTGATGGTTGATGATCCGACGCTTCGCCATGGCCGGCTCGCTCTGCTTCGCGACCTGCGTGAGGCGATGAACCGCGTCGCCGACATCTCCAAGCTCGCCGTCGAAAAATGAAACTCATCATCCTCGACCGCGATGGCGTGATCAATTACGACAGCGACGATTTCATCAAGCATCCCGACGAGTGGCGGCCGATCCCCGGGAGCTTGGAAGCGATCGCGCGGCTCACGCAGGCCGGGTGGCGCGTCGTGGTCGCCACGAATCAATCGGGGGTCGGCCGCGGCCTCATGGACATGGCGAGCCTGAACGCCATCAACTCCAGGATGCACAAGGCGGTGAATCTGGCGGGCGGACGCATCGAGGCGGTGTTCTATTGCCCCGACACGGCCGAGTCTCAGTCGCCCTGCCGCAAGCCCAATCCGGGAATGTTCTTCGCCATCGCCGAGCGCCTCAACATCGCGCTCGACCGGGCGCCCTGCGTAGGCGACAGTCTGCGCGACCTCCAGGCGGCAGCCGCGGTTGGAGCGCATCCGATTCTCGTGCTCACCGGCAAAGGCGCGAAAACGCGCTCCGCCGGCGAGCTTCCGGAAGGGACCGCAGTTTATCCGGACCTGGCCGCGGTGGCGCACGCGCTGCGTCAATGATTTTTCTGCGCTCGCTCGTCTTCGTCATTGCCCAGATCCTCTTCACCCCGCCTTACGCGCTCGTCGCCCTCGCCACGTTTCCCTTGCCGCGGCTTGCGCGCTATCGCGTGATCTCCGGCTGGGCGCGCGCGATGATCTGGCTGGCGAGGAAGGTGCTCGGCATCCAATACCGCGTGATCGGCGCAGAGAATCTTCCGCAGGCTCCCGCGGTCATTCTGTCCAAGCATCAGTCGGCATGGGAGACGCTCGCCTTCCAGGTGATCTTCCCGCCTCAGGTCTGGGTGCTGAAGCGCGAGCTGCTGTGGATCCCGTTCTTCGGGTGGGGACTCGCGCTCACAAGCCCGATCGCCATCGACCGCAGCAGCGGAGCCCGCGCGCTCCGGCGAATGGCGGAGCTGGGCCGGGAGCGCCTGGCGCAAGGATTCTGGATCGCCATCTTTCCGGAAGGCACCCGGGTGCAGCCCGGCAAGAAGGGCCGGTACCATCCCGGCGGAGCGTGGCTCGCCGTAAACTGCGGAGCATCGGTCGTGCCGGTTGCGCACAATGCAGGTCTGTTGTGGGGCCGCGGAGCCTTTCTCAAACGTTCCGGCACAGTCACGGTCGAGATCGGCGCACCGATCGACGCACGCTCCCACACCCCGGAGTCGCTCAACGCGACGGTCGAGGAGTGGATCGAGGGACGCATGGCCATACTATGTCCCGTCCCTTAGAACAACTCCGGCTGCCGTTCGAGATCCCGCCGACACCGGAAAAGGCGGGACGAGCTCGCCAGGTGCAGCTCCCTGGCGGCGTCCTCAGTTACCGGCTCGTGCGGGCACGGCGCAGGACCCTCAGCCTGACGGTCGAAGCCGAGGACGTGCAGGTCCGGGCACCCCGCCATGCCACGCTCACCGATATCGAAACGTTCATCCAGGAAAAGGAGCGTTGGATCCGGAAGCGCCTCGCTGCTCCGCGGCGGGTCCTTTTCGTCTGGCAGGCCGGGGCAAGGTTGCCCTGGCTCGGACGGACCGTGACGTTGACGCTGCGGCATGGAGAAACCGGTGCCTGGCTTTCGGAAGGCGAGCTCGGGTTCGGACTTGCCGATGGGGTGAGCCTGCGCGAGCGGGCGCTCGGATGGATGCGAGGGCGGGCGCTGGAGTTCTTCAGCGACCGCGTTGCAAGATTGTCAGGCCCGCACGGTCTTCGCGTTTCGAGCGTCGGCCTCTCCGACGCACAGACCCGCTGGGGCAGCTGCGGCTGCAACGGGCGAATCCTCCTCAACTGGCGCCTGATGATGCTGCCGCCGCATTTGATCGACTACGTCGCCGCGCATGAACTCGCCCACCTGCGCGAGCTCAACCATTCACCGCGATTCTGGGAACTCGTCGCGCTTGTGTATCCGGCCCACCGGGCGGCGCGGCGCGAATTGAACGCCCGGGCGCTCACCCTGCCGGATCTATAAGGAGAGTATCGATGCGAATCCTCCACACCATGTTGCGAGTAGCCGATCTGGAGCGGTCGTTGCGCTTCTACACCGAGGTTCTCGGCATGCGGCTGCTCCGCCGCAAGGACTATCCGGAGGGCAAATTCACACTGGCTTTCGTCGGTTACGGCGACGAAACCGACACCGCAGTGCTCGAGCTGACGCACAACTGGGGCGTGGACAAGTACGAACTCGGCAACGCCTACGGCCACATCGCCGTCGCGGTGGATGACGCTTACAAGGCTTGCGAGGAAGTGAAGCGTCGCGGGGGAAAGGTCACGCGCGAGGCGGGGCCGATGAAGCACGGCACAACGGTGATCGCTTTCATCGAGGACCCCGACACCTACAAGATCGAGCTGATCGAGCGCAAATAGGCTCGGCGATGCTCCAGGGGCCGGGAGCCCGCGCGCGGGCGCTCAGCGAAACGTTCCGGGCGCCCCTGCAACGCGGTATCTGCGGATCTCGCTCTGCTGCCCGATCAGTGCCTTGGCGAAGTCCTCCAGCATGTCGTCGCTGATCTCCTGCACCGGAATCGAGAGGTACTCCACCCCCAGGCCAAAGAGATGCGTCGCCTGGAAGTGCAGCCTGCCTTGCTCGTGGTCCGCCTTGATGACGATGTCGGTGAGGACCGCGGCCGGAACGGTGAACTTGGCGCCAATGACGAAACCCTTGGCGCTCTTCTTTTCCTCCTCCACGAATTTGACCTTGCTGAGCCATAGAGACTCGCGGATGCGTTGCATCACGGGGGCATGTCTTTCTCGATCACCACGGTGTCAGGGCCGGCCCACTTGACGAAGAAATGGGTCGTATCGAAATATTCCTTGTCGTTGATGCGCTTTTTCCGGTAGTCGATGAACGACTCGGTGAACACGAGATTCCTGAAATCGGCCACGCCGGGGATCGAGTACACGAGGGGGCTGGTGGGCTTGACCACCGCGAGCTGCTTGAGCAGCTCGTGCACGTACTGGAACGTCTGCTTCATCTTGTCTTCGACCAGCTTCAGCTTGTCCCCATGCAGATTCTGTTGAAGAATCTGCTGGGTCTTCACCAAGTCGGCCTGTTTTTTCAGGTCGTCAAGAAGGCCCATGACCATCCCCCACTTTAGCTTTGGTGCGACATTGATCTATACACCATTTTGCCAGCAGGCGTTTGCGGGGTCTAGGTGCGACGCTGCGCAAGCCGGTTGGCGATTGTGACAAAAGCCGCAACCGGGAGGTTTTGTGCGCGCTTGCCCGGGTCGATGCCGAGTTCGGCGAGCTCGGTTGCGGAAATCAGATCCGAGAGCGTGTTTCTCAGAGTCTTTCGCCGCATCGAAAACGCCTGGGCCACGACCCCGGAGAAGCCGGCTTCATTCAGGGCGTCGAGCTCCGTCGAAGGGCGCGGTACGAGCCGCACCACGGCAGAGTGAACTTTGGGCGGCGGCCGGAACGACTCGGGGGCGACCGTGAAAAGCCGCTCGAGGCGGAAACGGTACTGCAGCGAGACCGACAGCCGCCCGTATTCGGGCTCCGAAGGCTTCGCGATCATCCGTTCGACGACCTCGTGCTGCAGCATGAAATGGAAATCCGTGCACCGGGCTGCCGCGGCGGCAACGTGGAACAAGAGCGGGGTGGAAATATTGTAAGGGAGGTTGCCTACGACTCTGAGAGGCGCAGGCAGCGTCGCAAAATCGAAACGCAACGCATCGGCCTGGTGCACCGTCAGGCGATCGACGGGGTAGCGCTCACGCAGGCGCTCGCTCAGGTCCCGGTCGAGTTCGACGACGTGAAGGTGCTCGACGCGATCGAGCAGCGGGGTCGTCAGCGCCCCGAGTCCGGGGCCGATTTCGACGATGTGCTCGCCCCGGTGCGGATCGATTGCGGCGACGATGCGCTCGATAATGCCTCGGTCGACGAGAAAGTGCTGACCGAATCTTTTCCGCGGGACATGCCGGCGGGTCGTCACTGTCCGGCGGCCGTCCGCGCCTCAGCTTGCGCCATCTCGATCGCCGCTTCGACCGCCTCGATGAGGCTGTCGGGTTCTGCCCGACCGGTGCCGGCAAGCTCGATCGCCGTGCCGTGGTCGACCGAAGTGCGGATCATCGGCAGACCGAGCGTGACGTTGATTCCCCGGCCGAAGCTCGCGTACTTGAGCACGGGCAAGCCCTGATCGTGATACATCGCAAGTACGCAATCGGCCCCGGCGAGCCGATCCGGAACAAACAGCGTATCCGCCGGCAGAGGCCCTGTGAGCTGCAGACCTTCCGCGCGCAATTTCTCGAGAACCGGCCCGATCACTTCGATTTCCTCTCGCCCGAAATAGCCGCCCTCGCCGCCATGCGGATTGAGACCGGCGACCAGAATCCGCGGCGCGGAGATGCCGAGCCGGCGGATGAGCTCCGCGTGGAGAACCCGGATGGTCCGTTCGAGGCCTTCTCGGGTCAGCGCGCGCGGCACGTCTTTCAAGGCGAGATGCGTGGTCGCAAGCGCGACGCGCAAGCCACCGCCCGCGAGCATCATGACCACCTGAGCGGCGCCGGTACGCTCGGCGAGATACTCCGTGTGGCCGATGAAGGGGATGCCGCCGTCGTTGATAACGCCCTTGTGCACCGGTGCGGTCGTGAGCGCCGCGAACTCGCCTGCCTTGCAGCCTGCGATCGCGCGGTCGAGAAGCGAAATCACGTACGGCGCGTTGCGCCGGTCGAGCGTGCCTGCCCGACAGGTGGTTGAGAGCGGGATATGCAGACACGCGATCGAATTCGACGTCGAGCCTTCGCCGGGATCGCTCAGCCGCACGCGGAGCCCGAGTTGCCGGGCGCGGCTCTCCAGCATCTCCCGGTCTCCGAGAACCACGATGCGCGCGGTAAACCGCTTTCGTGCCAGGGCCAGACAGATATCCGGGCCGATGCCCGCCGGCTCCCCGGAGGTCACCGCTATGACCGGGACGGAATTCGAGCCGGACGCAACGGCTGCCCGGGACACCGCCGGCTTTTCAGGTCGAGCGTTCACCGTTCTTCGAGCCGCATTTCCACGTAGGCGCGATCGCGCAACTGGCGCAGCCATTCCTGATAGGCCTCGTCACCCTTTCTGTCGAGAAGAGCCTTGCGCGCCTCGACGCGCTTGCGCTCGGAGGACATGTCGGCCATACGCCGCTCGAGCACCTGAATGAGATGCCATCCGAACGGAGTCTTGACGGGCGGGCTTACGTCCATCGGCTTCAGCTCCGTAAATGCCCGCTCGAATTCCGGCACGGTATCGCCCGGATAGATCCATCCCAGATCTCCACCCCGGGAAGCCGAGCCGTCGTCCGAATTCAGGCGGGCGAGCTCGGCGAAGTTCACTCCGTTTACGATGCGTTCGCGCAGGTTCAGGAGCTTTCTCCTGGCTTCGTCCTCGGAAACGAGCTCGTTGGTGCGTACCAGGATATGGCGCACGTGCGCCTGCTCCATGAGCAGAGGCGCACCGGCGCCGCGCAGCTCGAGGAGCTTGAGTACGTGGAATCCGGCGGGGCTTCGAAACACATTGCTGATGCTTCCGGGCTTCAGGCCCTCCAGGGCCTCGACATACAACTCCGGCAGCCGCTGCTGACTGCGCCAACCCATCACACCTCCCTGAAGCGCATCCGGCGCATCGGAGTAGGTGGCGGCGAGCTGGGCGAACTCCGCGCCGTCCCTGAGCCGCTTGACGGCTTCCTCGGCGCGGGCACGCCGGGTTTCCAGCTGCTCGGGGGTCGCCTGCTCGGGTACCCGGACCAAAATATGCGCGATGTTGTATTCAGTCGCCGTGTCCTTTCTTTCGCTCTGCTCGAGGAGCAGATTCTCGATCTCGCCTTCGCTGACGGTGATCTTGCCGGTGACCTCGCGGTCCCGCAGGCGATTCATCAGAATCTCATTGCGCAGCTCTTCCCGGAATCTGTCGAAACGGATCGCATCGCGCTCGAGTGTCTGGCGGAATTCGGTCAATGAGAGCTTGTTCCCCTCGGCGACCCGGCTGACGGTACGATCGAGCTCCAAATCGTCCACGCGCACCCCCGTCTCCCGCGCATATTGCAGCTGAACTTTTTCGATGATGAGGCGCTCGAGCACCTGGCGCTCGATCTCGCCGTGCTCGGGAAGGGATGTTCCGCGGCGCTGCAGCTCCTTCTGCACGCGATTCATCCGCTCCACCAGCTCGTACCGCGTGATCACCTCTTTGTTGACTACCGCGACGATCCGGTCGACCAGGTCGATGCGCGCCGGCGCGGCCTGCACCGGGCGAGCGCTTTGCGCGAACGCCGCGCCGCACGCGATCAGCAGCAGAATGGTAAGGTGAAATCTCATCGTTTCGTTCCCGCCTCCGCAAGTCAATCCTCGCCCTTGACGAGGAATCAAGTCCCGCTATTTTGCGATATTGTCGCCGGAAGCGCCCTTCCGCGGCACACAAGTTCTGGATTTCAAGCCCTCTATCAGTCGTAGAAATTGAATGAGTCGCTGGATTTCGTATCGGGTGAGGGTGCGTTGATCCGCTGGTAACCCGGAATGTTGCGTTTCAAGGCCTCGAGGGGATTGGACCCGAGGCGCGAAAAGCCGTTCAGCTCCAGCTGCAAGAACACGCTCGACGACGAGGTGTCGGCCGTCAGCGCGAATCGCTGCACGACGATGCGGCTTGTCCAGCAGTCGGCTGCGTATTCGAGCCCCCCTATGCCTTCGACGATCCGGCTATCGCTCAGCGAATAGTTGAAGCGTCCGACGCCGTACCAGCGGCCGACAAGCGGCCACTGCGCCGAGAGGTCTATCTGCTTGGTTGGACCGGTCTGAGTGATGTTCCCGCTCAGGTAGCGGTAGCTCAGATTGAGCGTCTTGAGCCCCTCGGGCCGATAGCGTGCCGCCAGGGTCAAGCGTTCGCTGCGGTGCTCGCGCTGATCGTAATCGGAAGCAGCCTCCATCGTCCAGTGCTGGGTTGCGCGTCCCGACACCGCGGCGAGCAGGTTCGAGCCGCTGTAGGTGAGTGGCGCATCGGCAGGAGTAAGCGTGACCCGCTGATCCTTGAAATAGTAGCGCTGACCGAACGTGCCTCGCAGCACTTCCTGCCCATTTGAAGGCAGGAGCATGCGAGACGTAATTGCCGCGGTGAGCTGGTTGGCATCGTTGATGCGGTCGCCGCCGGAAAACTTGTTTTCGGAGAAGATCTGAGCGTAGTTGAAGTCCGCAAGAGCGGTGTCGAACAGCGGAATCTGATTCTGGTCGCGAAACGGGATGTACACGTAGTAGAAACGCGGTTCGAGCGTCTGCGTCACCGCCTGCCCAAGCGCCCGCGTCTCCCTCTCGTAGATCAGTCCGCTGTCGACACTGAAAATGGGAAGCGTGCGGCTGATCGAATCCTGGAATGCCGGCATGTTCGAACTCGGTGTTACCGGGATCGCCGGGCTCACCGGGATCTCATAAAGCGAATAGTATGTGTAGGACACGCCGATTTTCGGTGTGAGGAAGGAACCTGGCGTGATGAACGGCCGGCTCAGGCTCGGATAGAACGTCGAGCGCTTGCCGTTCACAAGCGAGGGATGGCTGAAGTCGACGAACTCGACCCAGGACCCGGAATCGAAACCGCCGATGTCCTGACGCAGAGTGGACAGGCTGAGCTGCGGGGCGCGGGCGTAAGGGGGGACGATCGGATTGTCCGGATCCTGCAAGACCTGGAAACTTTGTATCCGAGCGGTGGCCGAATAGCTGCCCGTGTCCCACCACTTGCCGTTGTAAGTCACAAAGCCCTCACGAGGCAGCGTAGCCTGCGACGTGATGTTGATGCGGGTCGCAAGGTCGCGGAAATAGTTGTCGTCGGACACTTTGTTCAGGTTGAGTCCGCCCACGAGGGAGCCATCGCGGTTGTAGCTGTGAACCAGACTCATCGCCGAACGGCTGCGATCGGCGACACGGTCGTGCGGAAGCGCCTCGGCCTTGAATTCGCCGCTGTAGTGCTTCTGCAAAAAACGGAACTGCTCGGCGATCTGCAATCCGCGCTTTCCCATGTAACGCGGCGTGAGCGTGAGGTCGTAGTTGGGCGCGAGATTCAGGTAGTACGGGGCTGCAACCTCGGGTCCGCTCTTCCCGGTGATGCCGATCGAAGGCGGAAGGAAGCCCGATTTGCGCTGGTTGTTGAGCGAGAAATCAAGTGAAGGCGCCGCGAGGATGCGCACTCCCTCGAAATACACGCTGGCGCCGTGGGCGGTACCCACTTCGCGCGTGAAATCCAGATCCAGCTCGTCGGCCCTGACCAGCCAGCCGTCGTCGCCCGGCTTGCAGGAGGTAAAGAAGCCGTCCTTGATTCTGTACTGGTTTTCGCCCAGCAACTCGATCGATTCGGCCTGCCCGCGCGCCGAGACGGGCTGCTGACCGGCCTTTGCACGCGGCGTGAGAGTAAAGTCAGGTTTCTCGAACAGGCCGGTCGCATCCCTGATCGAATACCTCAGCGCGGGACCACTCAAGGTGTCGCCGTTGCGTTGAAGGTGTACGTTGCCGCGGGCTTCGACGTCTTCATTTTCTTCGTGATAGGTCAGCGAGTCGGCCCGGATCGACAATTCTCCCCGACGCAAGCTGGCGTTGCCCTGCGCCGTGGTGTCCTTTCCTGAAACGCCTTCGATGCGGTCCGCGTCCAGGATAATCGGCAAGGCGGCGCGTGTCTTGGATCGATCCTCGGAAGGCCTCTGCAGCTGAAGCCCCTGCCCCTGTGCGTACACCGCGGCAGAACCAAACAGCGCAATTGCCAACGCCGCACGTCGGGCAGGTGAACAAGGCATATCGGGGAAGCCTGGACCTCGGCTTTCGGGGCGGTGCTAAAATCGCACAAATCAGCGGCGAAGGCAATTCTTTGTTTCCGGAGGATTTTTGGACCGCGCAGAGCAATTGCGGCGATGGCTGGCGGTAACCCTCGGGGGCGGCGATTTCAGCATCGCGCCCGCCTCCGACGACGCGAGCTTCCGGCGTTATTTCCGGATCCGGCGCGGCGAGGCGCAGCCGTCCCTCGTCGTGATGGACGCGCCGCCCGACAAGGAAAACTGTGGGCCGTTCGTGCATGTAGCGCGTCTGCTTGCCGAAGCCGGCGTGCACGTGCCCACGATCCATGCGCAGGACCTTGAACGGGGCTTTCTGCTGCTTTCGGATCTGGGCAGCACGACCTATCTGGATGCGCTCGACGAGCACAACGCCGGAAGGCTTTACGAAGACGCGCTCGACGCACTGCTCAAGATTCAGCGGGCGAGCCGCCCCGGGTTGCTGCCCGACTACGACCGAGACTTGCTCGAGCGGGAATTGCGCCTTTTCCCCGACTGGTACATCGCGCGGCAGCTCGAGCGCGAGCTCGACGCGGCACAACTGCAGACCCTGGAGAAAGCGTTTTCGACGATCCTCGCGAACAACCTCGGGCAGGCGCGGGTGTTCGTGCACCGCGATTACCATTCCCGCAACCTCATGGTCTGCGAGCCCGGCCCCGGAATTCTCGATTTTCAGGACGCCGTGTACGGCCCGATCACCTACGATCTCGTCTCGCTCCTGCGCGACGCCTACATCGCCTGGGACGAGGAACGCGTCATCGATTGGGCGATCCGTTATTGGGAGAGGGCCCGGGCCGGTGGGCTGCCGGTCGCCCGCGATTTCGCGGATTTTTACCGGGATTTCGAGTGGATGGGGGCCCAGCGGCAGCTCAAGGTACTGGGGATCTTCGCGCGTCTTTCTTTTCGAGACGGCAAGAACGGCTATCTGAAAAACCAGCCGCTCGTGATGAGCTACCTCAAGCGCACGTGCGAGCGTTATCGCGAGCTTGCCGGGCTCGCGCGCCTGCTCGAGGAACTCGAGCCGCAGGAAAAGCGCGTTGGCTACACGTTCTGATTTCCTGAGGGCATCGTGAAAGCGATGATCCTTGCCGCAGGGCGCGGCGAGCGCATG
>Ga0180064_1000033_pt1 | contig 16932 bp, 38 predicted proteins | sample EasRiv200_16_10D_FD_121782 | JGI IMG/M metagenome (GOLD analysis project Ga0180064, IMG submission 121782) | Soil microbial communities from meander-bound floodplain in the East River, Colorado, USA - East River metaG ERMLT200_16_10D | ecosystem: Environmental > Terrestrial > Soil > Floodplain ... | reverse complement strand
CCCACATCCGTTCCACGGATGTTTATTACGCTCACAACATAAAAACGTAAGGCTATTTTCATTCAGGTCTCTTCAACTCCATTTTATTATCATGTCTGAAATACATGGAGTGAATTATTTATGGTAATTCCAGATTGGGTTAAAACCCAGCTATCAGATGATGAATTAAAAGACATTAAAAGCATATTTGAATGTGGGGATCGTCCGAATATAAACGCAGAATATCTAATTTATTTTCATCATAATAAATTTGCCTTGAGCGTAAATTACAGTTATAAACGCTATCACACTTTTGGCCGCAGTAGGTTAGACGGACCAACCATCGTTTATACAGATGGTAGAGAAATATGGTATATCCATGGGGTTCGATGGGACACATGATTTCCAAGCCCATACAATTATTCTACTACTCCAAGTATGTTCCTCTGTACTCTTCCTATAATCAAGTATGGGCGGGACTGGTTTAGGTTCGGGGAGCCACAAGCGGACCGAACCGAACTACTAGGTAGTTTATGTACTAGTACCCAATTTTGGGGCTAAATTTCTCAGAATTCTCTTCTATTTATTAATCTTTTATCTTTTTAGATGCCGACAGGCATAAACTTTTACGAGGAAGCTACTTATGTCGCCCGATGATAAACTTAGGGTTCGGTCTTGTATTATTGGCACATGTTTCATGCTTGTAGGTATTATGATTTTTTATATATGGATTCCTACTTCACAAGGATTAGAAGTAAACTATAGACTGTATGCAGCAGCAGTGGCTGGATCATTAATTGGTGGAGTAATTAGTTATTTCTTATTGAAACTGTTGGATAAGTATTTCACTTAATATCAAACATAGTTATGTTTAAAACCAACAAAGAAATTAAAGCTCCAGTAGTATTTTTAATTAACAAAGATGGGGCTACGCTAGGCAAGATTAATACCATTGAGGCTCTTCAAATGGCCTTAGTGGATAATCTAGATCTTGTAGAAATTTCGCCTGGCCAAAATCCTCCAGTATGCCGCATATTAGACTATCAAAAGTTTATGTATGATCTGAAAAAGAAGAATAAAGATAAAACTAAAGTACTTCCCCTAAAAGAAATTAGGCTGCGCCCTAACATAGCACAAGGCGACCTTAATATCAAAATTAAGCAAGTAGCCCAATTTATTGAGAAGGGGCACAAGGTTAAAATTACTTGCTCCCTTAGGGGGAGGGAGTCGTTACACCAGGATGTAGCTCAGGCTGTTATTCAGCAATTTATAGAATTGGCGAATGCCAAATTAGATAATGCCCCACTTACTACCGATCAAAACATCTGTATAATACTTTCAAAGAAATAATGGATTTACGTGATTCCATAACCGATGAAGAAAAACGCACGGCTATTTCTATTAGACGATATCCCTCTCCCTTAATAGACCCTGAGTCTTACTCTCATTGTGAACTAGAATATAAAGATTATACTATACTAGTCACCAAAACCTGTAAAGCATATTATATTCATACGGATTCGTTTAATTGGGCGCGTCATAGGTTAAATGGACCAGCCATAACTCATCACGATGGTACACAAGCATGGTATATTTATGGAATGAGATGGGATATATGATTTATCTCGCCAAAAGTCACTCTTCGAGTGAAATCTATAAGATTCAATTAAATCTTCAAAATGTCTATAGTGACAGCTACTTCTCTTGTGAGTGTCCCCATTATAATTTTCGGCTCCGCAAAATCCGGGGAGAATGCAAGCACATCCGCCTTTGGCGGGATGAATTTGGGCTTCGCAGCGATGGAGAGCTAGACGAAGATAAACTCTTAAAAGCCATTTTTGCATGATATCTAATTTTATAGATTTTTCAGAATTTTATTGGGACAACCAGAACGATCATTTAATGATCCACTCTTTGAAGTTTCTTTTTCTTACTCCTTTTTTTACTCATATTGTCGAATTAGAAATATTTAATTTTCTAAATGGAGATAGCGTAGCTATATGAAACTTGTAACACGAAAGCAATTTTCAACTGTATTAAGTCAATCTTTGATTGCCCGCACTAAGGAAATTCATCTTCGGTACGGACTTGACAAGTACTTCTTTAATTCTTCCAATAAGGAATCCCAACATTCACAATCACTTGTAGGGATTTACCACCAGCGTTTTGACGACGATGGCAAACTCCTAACAGAATTTTGGGAAGCGAAAGCATGATTCTTTCAATACTCACACTAGTCATAGCTATTTATTTAGCTTGTGGGCTTACATCTCTATATTAAATTAATACTAGATCAAATTAAAAAATCATAATGAAGATCTTTAAACAAATCCAAGATTTCTTTTTATCTTTTTGGCATCAGTCCAAAATGAATCCACGCATCAAGCGTCTTTGGATTAAGTCTCTCAAAGAGAGTAAAAGTCAAAACTTTCGGCAGCTAAAACATCCCATAGATAATAAATTCTGTGCATTAGGCCACCTATATGAATTATATAGGCAGGAATTTCTAGATTATTATATGTGGAAAGGTTCCCAGCTAGTACTTAAATCAGATCCGGCCTTTTGGGTATTAGCACAAAATGTACTAGATTGGGCAGGCATCAAACAGAAATACCGAATGAATTGGAGTCCTATGATTGGCGACCAAACCATTATCTTTCTTAATGACTATAAGCAATTATCACTACGCCAAATTGCTAAATTGATTAAGAAGTATTTATGATTGGTAAATTAATTATAGGTATTCTTCCGCTCATCGAATATTATCATTCCGCCTACTGGTACTTCAAATACTTTCTTGGAATGCATTATGCTAGGTTTGCTTAAGCGCCACTCTCGATTTATGGACCTGAGTCTTACTGTAGCACAGTCTCAGCGTGACCATTTTGTAAAACACCAAATCGGCGCGGTGTTGGTCCGCCGCAATAGAATAATCTCAATTGGTTATAACTCTTACAGAAAGACTCATCCCAAAGCCGAAGACCACTATGGCCATTTTATTCATGCCGAAATTCACGCCCTTATAGGGGTGCCTTCGGCAGATCTGTTTGACTCTACAATTTATGTAGGTAGAATGAATCGCCTCGGAGCAAAGGGAATTAGTAAGCCATGTAAACACTGTGAGGCAGTGTTACGTAAGAGTGGAGTGCGTGATGCATACTATTTGAATCGCCAACTAAAAGTTGAAAGGATTATTTTTTAGTATGATTCAAAACTTTAATAAGTTTTTATTAACCATTAGATTTAATAATTGCCATTACCTCAATTTTTATAAATTTGATTTAATTAAAGGGGCCGCAGAAAATATTTGGTTTATTATTTTAGACGATCTTGCAGATCAATTTTAGTTAACTAACATCTCGAAAAAAGGAATGTATTATGGAACATAAGAAAGAAGTTATTGAGTACCGTAAAAAGTACTTTGACCTTATCGTTAAAACCGATAGGATTGAAAGAGAAAAGGCCGAAGCGGCCGTTAAGGAACTATGCGAGTTCCAAAACTTTAAGTTTGCCCCAATTGTCTGGTGCGAATCGCCCCACCAGGCGGCAAAAATCTTTGATATGATTATGTATCTCCAAACCAAGCATAAGCTGGAAAATGTTGAAGGCGGATGGTTGGGCGGCTGTACAAAGCTAAAAATTAAGAATCCCAACGATGGGGCTCTGCTCGTTAAGGAACTTGAGGTTATCTGCAATAAGGATAAGAAATTCAAGAGTCCTAAGCGAAGCAAAAACTATATCCATTTTTCACACTATGGTACGGAAGACGCATATTGGGTGGCCTATCATAGATTCTGCCAGAATGTTCTTAACAAAAAGTTAAGCGCCACCGAATCGAAGGAACTTGATATATTCGAGAAGATTGTGGAAAACTCTGGCTGGATCTCTCATTACGATACCGTGATTTTTATTTGTGATAGACTAACCTCTATCAGTTATGAAACCCCGGTGAATTTTGAGGCAGATAATCCCCCAAGGTTGCATGCCGAAAAAGACGCCGCAATTACTTATCGGGATGGGTTTAAACTTTATGTCATTGAAGGAGTACAAGTTCCTGAAGATGTAGTCACCAAGGAACAAACTTCGGACATGGTACTTAAAGAGGAAAACGACGAAATTAGGCGTATCCGGTTAAACCGTTATCCTGGAGGTCTTGCCAGGTTCCTTGAGGATATTAAAGCCGAGAAAGTTGAGATGGATTTTCACGAATTTAATGGCATGAGAGTTCTATATAAGGTTGAGATTCGCGGAGCTTTGCAGCAATGGTTGCTGGTTGCCGATCCTTCAACATCCCGTAGTTATTTTATGGAAGTTCCTTCTGTTATTGAAGAAGAAGATCTTTCGTTCGATACTATTGGGGACAACAAGATCGATACTTGTGAAAAGGCCGATAAATGGTTGGCCGCAGGTATTACTGGTACCCAAAGGGGCAGAACTTAGTGAATGATGTTAGTAAAGTTAACTTTGATTAGTTTAGTAAATAACCTTTAAAGGAGAAAGTATGACTAAAGTCAGTACGATTGTTACAGATGTTCAGAAGGTCGAAAAGTCGGTAAAGGGTCGACCCGATCCGATTGTGTATGAGGAATTCGCTATTAACGATTTCCATTGGCAGGGTGATATTTGCGTCCAGCGAGTTAAAAGTCATAAGACCACTGGTAAAAAGTGGGCTCATGGTTTGCAGCTTGCCCCTGGTACTACCCAGGGTAGTCGTCATATCATCCACGAAAAGGACGAGCGTCATGTAAAGATTTTTGAGTCTAAAAATACCCAGCGTGGCGAAATCTATGGGCCAACTGTAGTTGCCACCAAGGATTGGACTCTCACTCATCCTCAACATGGTCACGTTACATTCCCCAAAGGGACCTATAATGTGACTTACCAGCGCTTGCTTGCTAACGAACTTCGTCGGCGGCAAGATTAGTTTGGCTAGCTAATAGCCTGGTGGAGTGTGTGCTCCGTTTAGCACGCCCTTGTTAGTTTGGCCGTTCTAACATAAAATAAAAACGGTCATTTTTATGATAAAGAAGATACTCCAAATCTATAAATCATCTATCTATAATAAATGGGTCTATGATCTGTGTGATATTTATTCGGGTAACCCTTTTGCTAACCTATATGTTTTACAGTTTTCAAACAGCTTTATGGCCACTCGTGACCTAGGATTTGAAATACAATGAAAATTAATATCTCAACACCAGAGTTGACCGCCCCTCTTAGTATTAATGCTGAATTCCGCCATTTTCGTAGATATGATGACAAGAACCATATCTGTCAAAATGGTGGTCATACCTCTATGAGTTTTGTATGGAATACTCGACTTGTTACTATTGTCACCCGATGTTCATTGAGAGACAAATTTAGCAAAGTAGCCGCTAGGCTTATTTGTATTCAAAAAGCCCTCAGGCTGATCTTTAAAGATCCGATGTGGATTGGGGCATATACCTCTCGTAAGGAAGAAATGGATATTGATGTTTCTCCAAAAGAACACGAAAGATACTGGTGGGTAGCAAAGCCACTACATGTAGAATAATGGATGAGGGTTGGTACTTAAATGGAATCAAATGGAGCTAGCGCTAGCGCGCGTATTGACGGTGTAGACTTCTATGCCATTATTTCCTGTGTTAAAACTCTGAAGGATCCCTGGTTAGTTGAGATTTTTAATCAGACGACAAACAAATTTTTTGCCTCTCAAACTTTCTCTACTGAATCTGGCGCGGCAGCCTGGGCTAAAGAACTGATTAAATCTGTATTTAGGCTAGGGGCGGCGCCCAAAGAACCAATTCCGCCTAGGGCTCCACATTACTTTTAACTGCGCGAGCGCACTATGATTGGCAAATTTAATTATATATTAGATGGTGATATGGGCGAACATTGTATGTGTCGTGAATGTGTGTCACACAGTCGTGGTTATCGTCACTTCATAGGGACCTTTATTTATGACGCAATGTTATCTTGGCGCTTCAGCCCCGTCGCCACAAAAGGATCTAGTTATGACACCATCTTCTCTTTCTCAAAGATATAAAAAATTTCCAGAATTTGTGCCTCAATTTTTATTGTGGGCTGTTCTAATTTCCACTCTATGGATTTTTATAGAGGTGCTTAACACATGAGTAATAATACACCTAATATGCTTCCCCTTTATCATGTTATGGACAAGGGCGAAACTTGTGAAGTAATTGTATCGGTTTTACTCTTATCACAAGAAAGTCCCAGTTTATTAATAGCTAGTGCTAGCAATCGGTTTGAAGGCGCGCCGTACCAATGCGCTAAAGACCTCAATAATTGGTTAATAGAAGAACACAAACATTTTAGTATGTTTACCCTTAATTTTTCTGTACCTGGCTTTGTTGGGTCACAGGATCCTAATAGTGCTTCGCAACAATTTATATTAGCTTTGAGCGAACTAGAAAGACAGGAATGCTCACGCGATGATTAACAAACATAATACTTACTATAAACCTTATGGAATATATTGGATTAATGGTTCTATAAATATATATTTTATGCGTACAACTATAAAGCGGTTATTATATGATTGGTAATAAATGTATTTATCCAGGTTATGGTTACTGGTATTTCATAGATATTGCAAATATTATTTGGGGACGTATCGGATATGAGCTTTACAATTAAAAACAATATTCCTGTTCCCACCCAATGTAGTTGGGTCTCAGATGTTCTCTATCATACTGGCAAAAAGGGCGAAGTTAGAATTTGGCGCACCTGGTCCTATAAAGACAAAGTTTATACAGTTTATGGTACCGAAGGGGGACAACTTCAACTAAGTCAATTTCAAGTAGAACCCAAAAATATTAGTAAGGCCAATGCTACAACTGGCGAAGCCCAGGCTATTAAGGAAGCACAAGCGCTTGAAGTTAAGCAATTGAAACGTAAGTATAGTACCCAACGAAATCGGGCTAAATTTTCTCCAATGTTAGCTCACGAGTTTAAGTCTCAAAAACTTACTTTGCCCGCACATTGCCAGACTAAATTGGATGGCATGAGAGCGCTTACAATTAAACAAAATGGGGTAGTTAAATTAATTAGTAGGGGTGGCCTAACCTACGATGTTCCTCATATTCAACAAGAACTTAATCAATTATTAAGCGAAGGCCAATGTTTGGATGGAGAACTTTATCTACATGGGGAACATTTACAGGATATTATTTCATTAGTAAAACGCCAACAAGAAGGTTCAGAAAATCTTGAATATTGGATTTATGATGCGCCAAACCCCGGTAAAACACCCAATCCATGGCGGGAGCGATTCAAGATTATAGCCAATCTAAAACTAAGTAGTTTTCCACACATCAAACTTACTCCGTCTTACTTAATTCACTCCGAAGATGAAATTAAAACATTTCACGATAAATTTGTGGGAGAGGGTTACGAGGGGGCTATTATAAGAAATTTGGAGGGGGACTATCTATTTGGTTATAGATCACACGATCTACAGAAATATAAAAACTTTTTAGATTCAGAATTCAAAATAACAGATGTTAAAGAGGGTAAAGGTAAGGCGGCCGGAACCGCTATCTGGGTTTGTCAAACTCCTAATGGCGATGAATTTGATTGCGCGATGAGAACCTCTCAAAAAGAACGACAAAGATTATTTAAAGAGGCCAAGCAATATATTGGTCAGTTATTAACCGTGCGTTATTTCGCTATGACCAAGGATCAAAAGCCTCAATTCCCTGTGGGAATAAGTATTCGTCCTCCAGAGGATTTAGATGAGTAAGCTGGTTGATTTAACTAGCCAAAGATTTGGAAAATTAACAGTAGTTTCTAAAGCTCCGAATATTGGCAAACAAACAGCCTGGAACTGCCGATGTGACTGTTCTCCAAATAAAATAATAGTAGTTCGGGGTGGTAATTTAAAGTCAGGTAACGTAAAAAGCTGTGGCTGCTTAAAACGTAAACATAATTTATATTATCATCCATTATATCAAACTTGGGCCCATATTATTCAAAGAACCACTAATCCTCAATGCAAAGGTTATCATAATTATGGTGGTCGCGGAATTAAAATCTGCAATAAGTGGAGACATAATCCAAAGGCTTTCATAGAATATTGTATCCAATTATCCAATTGGAACACTCCAGAATATTCAATAGATCGAATAAATAATGACGATAATTATGAACCAGGAAATATAAGATTTGTCAATAAATCTATACAAATGAAAAATCGTCGTTTTAATAATAAGTCAACTGGCGAAAAATATATTTATCTTAATCCGAGTCAATCATTCTCGATTAAAAAACGTATTAATCATAAATATAAACATTTTGGCTCTTTTAAAACCCTCAAAGAAGCTATAAAATGTAGAGATAAAAATAAACTATGCGAATAAGAAATTTTGAAATTAAAACTGACGCCTACTGTTATATTTTAAACCGTTGGGGCACTCGTACTAACAAAATAACAGGTGAGAAATATCAGGCTATTGTGCATAGTACGTACCACCGCAGCTTACTGGCTGTCGCCGATGTTATGACAGAAGAGCATACTCGCGAATTAGCTGAATCCGTACAAACTATTGAAGAGTTTAAACTTAAATTAACTGCTAAATTAGAGGAATTACTTAAGTGATGAATATTTCCCATTACCATTTTTCTAAACGAGTACGTACACATTTACGATTTGGTTTGGCTTTTGCCCAACCTCGCAAGAGCTGGTGGTCCCTTCTTAAAGGGTTTTTAAGAAAACTATAAATGATTCTATTATATATTTTTATATATTGTAAACTTTTACCTAAAGGATAGCATAGTATGCGTATAAGATACTTCAGTTCCGAACAAGAAGCGGAAAGGCTCATTCGCCATTTAGAATCAGTAGGGGTCCAAGCCTCTTTAGAAGGGTTGACACCTAAAGAGAAAAGTATTTGGGGGCGTCGCGGCGCCGCTAAAGATAAAGCGTTAGCTCAGGGATTTTATGTATGTAAGATTGTGATGCCCATGTTGTCCAATTCTTGGATAACTAAGGTTGTCGAAGAACCAATAGAGAATTCTTCTGGTTCTGAAAAAGACGCGCTAGCGCGTCAGGCTAAAGAATTAATGAAGAAGCGGTATTCGTTCGATAAGGGTGGATCTTTATTTTAAAGGGTAAAACATATGATTCAGGGTTTAGGCAATACGTTTCACTATCGTATTAATCGCAGGACAGAAAATCGTAATTACTATTCTCCAATTGGTGGGTGGCTTACCAACGAATTATTTGTCATATCTATGATTTATAGTGATTTGGTTCCAATTAAAAATTATTCATAGCGCCTGCGGCGCCAGGGTTAATGATGATTCAAGATATAATAGAATTTAGGAGTTCAGTACATGATAGATATCATATTAAAGGAATGAAACATACCGATAAACAATCGGTTTGGACGCTAGATCACTGGCTGGCCACCATTAAACAGTTAAGTGATTGGGATAATCCTTTTAGTACTAAAATTAATGGTTTTACAGTGCCGGAGTGGGGATATGGGAACTAATTATTATTTAAAAACTGATGTATGCGATCATTGTGAAAGATCAGAAAAGATCCATATAGGCAAATCATCTTTCGGGTGGGTTTTTGCGCTTCATGTTATTCCAGAGAAGAATTTAAACTGTCTGGCCGATTGGTTAACAACAATTGCCGAGCCTGGTAATCTTATTGAAGATGAATATGGAGCCCAAATTCCTTTATCTAAATTCTTAAAAATTATTGAGAGAGAAGGATATAGGGCTATTGAGAAATCAGATCCTATACCCGATTATGCGATTTGGGAAGAATCCAGGGGATTAATGAGGGGACGATTTAGTACTCGTTGTGTTGGTTATCAGGACGGTTGCGATCTTCTAATAGGGGAATTTTCCTAGAATAATCTAAATATTAAATAGTCCCAACACTAAATTAGTGTAAAGTCATGATATTAAAAACAAGAATCTTAGGAGAAGATATCATGGCTCAAATAAATTTAGCCGGTCAGTGTTTTCAATACTTTAAAGTAATAAGAAAATTAAATAAAAAAGAATCACCCGATGGTGTTAAATGGTTATGTTTATGCAAGTGCGGAAATACCTTTAAAGACAATACCACTCATATTAAAAGTGGATACAAAAGGTCTTGTGGCTGTCAAAATTATCATTTGCTGCGACATGGCAATATTAAACAACACCCTAAAAAAGCAACAATTAAACGTGAATTGAATAAATATAAACAATTAGCTAAAAAACGAAATTATCATTGGAAGATTAGTGATTGGTTGGCAATTAAATTATTTTTTAGTGATTGTGTATATTGTGGATCGCCGCCATTATTAAATAAAAATTCACTTATCACTAAAAATGGAAAATATATTTCTTTAAATAAAGAAAGATGTGAAAAAGGTTTTGTAAAATTAAATGGTATCGACAGAGTAGATAATAATAAAGGATATATAGAATCCAATGTTGTTAGTTGCTGCGCAACATGTAATTTTGCCAAAAATATTCTCTCTAAAGAAGATTTTTTAAATTGGATAAATAGGCTAATATCATTTAGGACCCAAAATGAAAATTTGCATCATTAGTGACACGCATGGTATGCATGATCAAATTATAGTGCCATCATGCGATATACTTATACACTGTGGGGATATTTCGTTTTTTGGTAAGCCTTGCGAAGTTGATTCATTTATTAAATGGTTTAAACAACAACCAGCAATCAATAAGGTATACGTTCTTGGCAATCATGAGGTAGAGCTAGCTAAATTATCCTACAGTGAAAGATTAGAAATTCTCTCTGAGGGTGGCATCCATTATTTAGAAAACACATCTGTAACCCTGGAAGGATTAAAATTTTGGGGCAGCCCTTATACTCCTAAATATGGAGATTGGGCTTTTATGCTGCGTGCCGCAGCTTTAAGAAATTGTTGGGACCAGGTGCCTGATAATATTAATATATTAATCACTCACGGCCCGCCATATAAAATTTTAGATTTTACTGAGGATGGGGAGCATAAAGACGAGGGAGAACATGCGGGGTGCGAACATCTTCTAAAAAAGGTTTATCAACTTCCGTTGCTTAAACTCCATTGCTTCGGCCACCTGCATAGTGGATTTGGTGTCCTACAACAAGGAAATATTACTTTTGTAAATGCAGCTTCTTGTAATAATAGATATGAACCAGTAAATCAACCTATAATAATAGAGTTGTAAAACTATGAATGTTATAGATAAATATAAGAAACTCTCAAAAGAGGAAATCAAAAAAGACCTAGATTCCAAGCGTAATCCTTTTTCAGTACTAATTTGCAATTTAAATTATTGTAATAACGTAGGATCAATTTTAAGATCGGCAAACATTTTTAATGCTGAACAGGTTATAATTTTTGGGCGCCGCAAATATAATAGAAAGGCCGCGCTTGGGGCCTACCACTATGTTAATCTACGACTTACAAATTCTTATGAATATTTAATGAATGAGATTGTAAAAAGTCGTCCCTTAATTGCCTGTGAAAATAATATAATGGGCTCTAAACCTTTAGTGGGTTATCAATGGCGACCCCATAGTATTATTGCATTTGGATCAGAATCTCAAGGATTACCCGCAGATATTCTATATGATGCTACGGACATAATTGAAGTGACCCAATATGGTTGTACTAGGTCATTAAATGTAAGTGTGGCCGCAGGCATAATAATGCATGAATGCGCTAAAGCGTTAAATTAACAATGATATCATTTATTAAAGGAATCTTTTGGATTTTCTACTTAGGCCCAAGAGGTCATTTATGGCTTACTAGAAACACCGGGTGGCGCGAACATAGAGTGTGCCTTATGTTATTTAATCGATTTACTGTTAGTTTAAGTTGGTGGAAGAAAAATAAATGAATAAAATGTACGGATTATTTGTTGGTCAGTATTCGGATAGACGAATTTTAGCTGTCACCCATGATAAAAAGTTAGCTGAACGTTGGATGGAAGCTATGGAAAACGAAAAAGACGAATGGGATTATAATCCTTATGATGATATCAGAATATGTGAAGTTCAAGTTATACCTAATCGGGATCCTTATAAGGAAGTTAGTTGGGAAGTTAGTTTAGAATTAACAAACGCTAATAGAAATAGCTATGTTCCAGAAGATATCCAAGTATTCCAACGGAGTGGTTGGGCTATAGATATGTGGCCACCCAAGCCCGAAGATATTAGGGTTAGATGGGTTAAAGCTCCATGTCATAAAATTAATGGGAAATTTATTGCTTGTAGATTAGAGGTGGTGGGCCCCACTCAAGAGGGTGTATTAAAAGTAGCTACGGAACAACTAATGTTATGGAAAGCTGGGGGCAAAATATATTTTTGTATTGGGAGTAGATCCTGAACTTGAACGAATTATAAAGAAGATTTGGAAATGATATATTTCACATCGGACTACCATTTTTACCACACAAACGTGCTGAAGTACTGCAATCGCCCCTTTTCTACAGTAGAAGAAATGAATGAATTTTTAATATCTCAATGGCGACAAACAGTCAAACCACACGATGAGGTTTACTTCCTTGGCGATTTTACTCTAACTCGCCGAAAAGATCTAATTGACGCAATTCTTAACAGACTAACGGGACGAATAAAGCTCGTGAGCGGCAACCATGACTCTGGCTTATTAAAGTATTATGGGCGTGGCCAAATACATAATTTTGCCCAATGTTCATTAGAAATTTTACCCGACCTATATAGGCTTAAATATAATAAAAACGTTTATTTGTTGTGCCATTATCCGGTGCTCAACTGGGGTTTTGAAGACTTTATGCTTCATGGTCATTGTCATGGTAAGAAACAATTTTTAATATCTCATTCAGTGGATGTGGGATGGGACTGTCATAAAAAACCTATTAGTATCGATGAGATAACTCAATTTTTAGTTGATAGAGATGGACCTATCGGTGATCGTCGTAATAGAAAAATTATCCAATAGGAGTGTAAATAAATGATTGCTTTTGGTCATGAGGTTAATGGTCAAACAGTTTATTTTTTCAAAGCCAATGAAGATGTAATGTTTCTTGATGAAACCGATAATATTATTCACGCTGTTGACAAGAATGATAAAACCGAATGTTGGTTTCTGAGGTCAAATAAGAGACTGCATCGTGAAGATGGCCCATCATTTACTCATAATGGATTACAAGTCTATCATAAAAATGGCGTAATACATAGAGAAAACGGCCCTGCCTTCATAAGATCGGACTTCCAAGAATGGATACTCAACGGACGTATTCATAGACTTAATGGACCCGCAGTTATTCGGGAAGATGGATCTACGGATTGGTACATAGATGGAGTAAAATGGACATAGCGAACTTTTATCTAGACAGTAGTTGAAGATTGGTTTATTGACGGAGTATTGTGGAACGAAAGGATTTGATGATGCAATTTCATTGCTTAATATGTGATACGAAAATCTTATCGGCACTTAGGGGACAGCAAGACGACGCCGAATCTCTTATTAATGATGGATGTTTAGATGGTGCGGTCTTAGCTAAAACATATGGTGGTTATGGATCTACCATAATAGATGCCCCCATGGAGGGCACAGGAATTGCCTATTATTTTTGTATATGTGATGAATGCCTAAAAAACAAAGGGCACAGAATTATTCGGGGAGTGACAGAACAGCCTAATCCAACAACTTTTACACGAGGAACCCTCAATGAATGAACCTACATTTGATAAAGATGGCGGTCCTACAGAAGAAACTTTAGAAGCAATTAAGAATTGGCCAACAAATGACCCCCAGGGTTGTTTAGATTTTCTTTCAGATTGCTGGAGTACCAAATATGGTGAAGTAGAATTTCCAACCGATCCAGATAAGCCATTTATGTGGAAGTTTACTACTGGTGGATGGTCGGATAACGAAGCATTAATGTTTGCCCTAAAAAGTAATTTTATAATTTGGGGTAAAACTTGGGAGAGGTCAGAGCGGGGTGGAGTCTACCACTTTAAAATAGATAGAGATGCCCCAAAAGTTGAAGAGTCTGAATCTGAGCCCGATGGTTATATAATACTTGTTGGCAGTTTAGGTGATGGCTTTCAAGCCTTTGTGGGTCCACACGGACTTCCCTTTTGCGACCACGAAGAAGCTTTAGAGGCTGCTGAACAACACGATACTTGGTCTATTATGGGGGTATTTTCATGTGACAAAACCAAATGACCTAACCGGACAAATTTTTGGACGACTGACAGTTATATCACGCGCATCAAATGATCGTTTTGGAAAGACGAGATGGAATTGTCGATGTATTGAGGGAAACTTAATCATTATTAATGGACAATCTTTAATAAAAGGATTAACAAAATCGTGTGGCTGTCTTCATAAAGAGTATTTGCTCAAACACAACTTTAAGCATGGTTTAAGTCATCATCATCTTTATATGACATACTATAATATTCTTAAGAGAATCGACAATCCCCTGGATAAGGATTATAAATATTATGGGGGAAGAGGTATTAAGTTATTTAAAGATTGGCGAAATAATCCCAAGGCATTTATTAAATATTGTGAGACTTTATCTGGTTGGAATAATCCCGATTTAACTTTGGATAGAATTAATAATAATGGTAATTATGAGCCAGGAAATTTAAGATTTGTTACGCGATCTGTTCAGCAGCGAAACAGAAATCCTAACCAAAGTTTTAATTTTAAAAGAACTAAATGATTTATGGCTACAGATTTATTCAAATTAAAAACTTGTAAGATTTGTCCCAATCTTGGCGTAAATCATGTCGGATCCTCTGGTCCCGCAAACGCTAGTTTGATGATTATTGGTCAAAGTCCCGGCGCCGAAGAAGTTAAAGAATGCAAACCTTTTGTGGGGCGATGTGGCAAAATCTTAAATAAACTGCTGGAAACAGCTAAATTACAGCGGGATCAAGTATACATAACTAATGTATTAAAGTGCCGACCGCCTAATAATAGGCTTGGCGCGGCGGATGAAATCCGCAATTGTTTTGTCACTTGGCTCCAATATGAAATTGAAGATATAAATCCTCAAAAGATATTGCTGTTAGGGAAGGACGCCTGGCAAATCTTTCAGTTTGCGCCTACAGAATGGCAGCCACCTAAAATTTACCATGGATTAATTCATAAAACACCACGACGCGAATATATATTTTCTTATCATCCCTCTTATTTCCTACGAAGGAATAAGATAAGTGAATTTTTAGAAATAGCTAAACTATTATGAATCAATATTGGATTACCCCCTCGGGTGTAAATGCTGAATATGTTGAAAGCCATGACGCATTTTGGTGCAATATACACAAGAGATTCTATCAATTAGATATTTATAAAGATTTGTCATATATGTATGCCGTATATGATAATCATAAATATTTTCGGATGAGAAAGCGAACTTTACTAAAGAATTTTAATGAACTATCTAAAATTGAAAGTATAGCCCGCCAAGCCCTATGGAACTATATTTTTAGAGGAGCGTAAGCGAAGCTATGCCTTATATTTCACAAAAAGATCGACTTCGTTTAAATGATTTAATTAGTCAACTAGACCAACAAGTCCACGGTTATGGGGACCTAAATTATGTTATAACTTGTCTCTGCCAAATGTACATCAAACGTCATGGTTTGAACTACGGTAATCTCAATGGTATTATGGGAGTACTTGAATGTTCGAAGCAAGAGCTATATAGAACAGTAATTTCAAAATATGAAGATTTTAAAATTCAAACCAATGGAGATATAGAAATATTAAGTAATGACGAGTAGCCAAGCTGGTAAGGCACCAAACTGTTAATTTGGAGATGCGCAGGTTCAAACCCTGCCTCGTCAGCCATTAATATTATAATACTAAAGGAATTGAATGATGAATGTTAAAAGACTTAAAAACATCTTAGAAAATCTTCCTGATGATTTACCAGTATATCTTGAAAGTCGTAATTGGGAATATAACCCAATATTTAAAGTTGAAATTATGACTCTGTATAACTATAAAATTAGTGATCTAGAATTTATAGATCGTGTTGGGGATTTAGAAGATGGTGAGTGTCGAAAACTTAGAGAATTTAAGGCAGTAGTTTTATGACACCAATTAAAATACCTGATAAACTTCCTAGAGAACTTGTACTCTACCACTCTTATGTTGTCACTAACTTATTAGGAATTAGTTTTCCAGTACTGGACGACACATTAAGTAGACTACTTCGTTTATATTTTACTAATAGTGGAATATGGCATCCTTGTAGTGGCTGGGAAATTATTGAATTTTGTAAAACAAACTCCCTTAAAGAGATTGTGAGAGAAGCTCAAAAAACATTTGAAGACCTAAATAGATTTAAGGTGCCCCAAAAATTATCTGAACTTACGAAATCCCTCGAAGAGGATTTAGCCGAGTCATTAGCCCAAGATTGCCAAAAAAGACTTGATGAGCTACGCTCAGAAAAGGATAAGCCAACCTTAGTAGTAAGAAAAATTGCCCCAATGGATGTGCCTCCAAAGGGCGAAATTGAAGTGGCCCAAGAAGACGAAGAAAAACTAAAATTAACTTATAAGAATAAGTTTGGCAAGCGATTTAAACCAACAGCAGAAGAAATGGGGCAAATTTCATCTGGTAAAACTACTAGAGTCAAACTCTTAAAGGATAAATTAAAATGAGTTGGAACTATAGACTAGCACGAGTATATTATCCTGATTCAGTTAGTGGTCCCTGGCTTCAATATCGTATGATTGAGTACTATACTCTTAAAGATGGAGATATGTGGACTGAAAAAGAAGAAATCACGGCCGAGTGCCCAAAGGGAATGAAATGGATGCTAGAAACTCTCCTAAAGGATTTTGAAAAGAGTAAGGACCGTCCTATAACTCTTGTGGCGTTGCCCGATGGATCTTTGGAAAAACGGGAATTAACCTCCGAGGAAGAACAGAAGGCTCAAGAATATCTTAAAATATGGGATAATGGCTATGAGTAAACTTATAAT
>Ga0180064_1000031_pt1 | contig 17337 bp, 19 predicted proteins | sample EasRiv200_16_10D_FD_121782 | JGI IMG/M metagenome (GOLD analysis project Ga0180064, IMG submission 121782) | Soil microbial communities from meander-bound floodplain in the East River, Colorado, USA - East River metaG ERMLT200_16_10D | ecosystem: Environmental > Terrestrial > Soil > Floodplain ... | reverse complement strand
GTCACCAGAGGGCCGAGGAGATCCTCGCGCGCGTCGGCCTGCTGCCGGAAGGGGCGAGCCTCTACGAGCCGGCCTACATCAACCTGGTGCACCAGCTGTACGCCGCGCTGCGCGCCCACCATCTCTACCACCGCGACCAGCAGTACGTCGTGCAGGAAGGCGAGATCATCATCGTCGACGAATTCACCGGCCGCCTGATGCCGGGACGGCGCTGGTCCGACGGCCTGCACCAGGCGATCGAGGCGAAGGAGAACGCATCGATCCAGAGCGAGAACCAGACGCTCGCCTCGATCACCTTCCAGAACTATTTCCGCATGTACCGCAAGCTCGCGGGGATGACCGGAACGGCCGATACCGAGGCCTACGAATTCCAGGAGATCTACGGGCTGGAGGTCGTCGTCGTCCCGACGCACATGCCGATGGTCCGCGCCGACCGGCACGACCAGGTATTTCGCACCGCGCCCGAGAAGTACAAGGCGATCATTCTCGACATCCAGGACTGCTACAAGCGCGAGCAGCCGGTGCTGGTGGGAACCACCTCGATCGAGAATTCCGAGCTCATCTCGGGAATGCTGCAGAAGGACAAGCTGCCGCACCAGGTCCTGAACGCGAAGCAACACGCGCGCGAAGCGGAGATCGTCGCCCAGGCCGGGCGCCCGAAGATGGTCACTATCGCGACCAACATGGCGGGCCGCGGCACGGACATCGTGCTGGGCGGAAACGTCGAGAAGCAGATCGACCTCGTGCGGGCCAAGGAGGATCTCGATGCGGCGGGTAAAGAGCGCCGCATCGCCGAATTGCGCACGGAGTGGCAGGATCTGCACAACCGGGTGATCGCCGCGGGCGGCCTGCACATCATCGGCACCGAACGGCACGAGGCCCGGCGCATCGACAACCAGTTGCGCGGCCGCTCGGGCCGGCAGGGCGACCCGGGCTCCTCGCGCTTTTACCTGTCGCTCGAGGACCCGTTGCTGCGGATCTTCGCCGGGGAGCGGGTCAACGCCATCATGCAGCGACTGGGGATGCCCGAGGGCGAGCCGATCGAGCATGGCCTCGTGACCCGATCGATCGAGAGTGCGCAGCGGAAGGTCGAGGCGCACAACTTCGACATCCGCAAGCAACTGCTGGAATACGACAACGTCGCCAACGACCAGCGGCGCGAAATCTATCAGTTGAGGAATTCCATCCTCGAATCGCAGGACGTCTCGGACCAGATCCAGTCCCTGCGCGAGGGCGTGGTGACCGACTTCTTCCGCGCCCATGTCCCCGAGGAGAGCATGGAAGAGCAATGGGACATTCCCGGCCTGGAAAGGGTGTACGCCGCCGAGCTCCGGCTGGAGCTGCCGCTGTCGAAGTGGCTCGAGAGCGACCCGGGTCTGGACGACAACGCGCTGCTCAAGCGCGCGATAGAGGGGGCCCATGCAGCCTATGTCCGCAAGATGGCAAACAATCCCTCGGAGGTCGTGCATTACGTCGAGCGCCTCATGCTGCTGTCCACGCTCGACAATCACTGGCGCGAGCACCTCGCCGCGCTCGACCATCTGCGCCAGGGCATACACCTGCGCGGTTACGCGCAGAAGAACCCGAAGCAGGAATACAAGCGCGAAGCGTTCGAGCTGTTCGGAATCCTCGTGGAGTCGGTCAAGCTGGAAGTGACGCGCACGCTGATGACGGTCGAGCTCACAAGACCCGAGCAGGTCGAACAGGTGGAAAGGGTCAAGGCCCCCGTGCTCGAGAACGTGCAATACCAGCATGCCGGGTATGAAGAAGCGCTCGCCGGAGCGGGAGCCGATGCCGCTGCGGCGTCGAAACCGGCGCCTTTCGTCAGGCAAATGGGCAAGATCGGCCGCAACGATCCTTGTCCGTGCGGATCGGGAAAAAAATACAAGCACTGTCACGGCAAATTGGCTTGAGCCGGGACGGATCAGTGGCGGAGCGGTGTCCAGGGTATGGCTGTTAACTTGAATCCTCCGCGCCCCGGGGACCTCCTCCCGGTAAAAGGCGTCAAGCTCGGCGCCGCCGAAGCCGGGATACGCAAGGCCGGACGCAAGGATCTGCTTCTCGTCACGCTTGCCGAAAGTTCGCACGCCGCCGGCGTGTTCACGCAGAATCGTTTTTGCGCCGCACCCGTGCAAGTGGCAAAAGAGCACCTGGCTTCCGGCAGCTCTGCCCGGGCGCTGCTCGTCAACACCGGCAACGCCAACGCCGGTACCGGACAAACCGGGATCGCCGGCGCAAGGGCGAGCTGCGAGGAAGCGGCGCGGTTGATCCGCTGCGATCCCAACCAGGTTCTGCCATTTTCGACGGGCGTGATCATGGAGCCGCTGCCGGTGGAGCGCATCGTCGCGGGTCTGCCCGCGTGCATCGCCGACCTGCGCGAAGACAACTGGGCGCGGGCGGCCGAGGCGATCATGACGACCGACACCGTGCCGAAGGCCCGATCGCGCCGCACGCAGCTCGCGGGGCGCTCGACGACCGTCACCGGAATCGCCAAGGGCGCGGGCATGATCCGCCCCGACATGGCGACCATGCTCGCGTTTATCGCAACGGACGCTACGGTTGCCAAGGCGGCGCTCGATCACCTCGTCGCCGATGCGGCGGCGCGCTCGTTCAACCGCATCAGCGTCGACGGCGATACCTCCACCAACGACTCCTTTGTCCTGATTGCAACCGGCGCCGGCGGCGGGCCGATGATCGACGGCCCGTGCCATCCCGGATTCGCGGCGTTGCGGGATGCCGTGCTCGAGGTATCGCAGGAGCTCGCGCAGGCGATCGTGCGCGACGGCGAAGGCGCGACCAAGTTCATTACCGTGAGCGTGGAAAAAGGCGGGGACGAGGGGGAATGCGCGAGCGTCGCCTATGCGATCGCGCACTCGCCGCTGGTGAAGACCGCGTTCTTCGCTTCCGACCCGAATCTGGGGCGGCTCCTCGCCGCGATCGGCAACGCCGGCGTGCGCGATCTCGACGTCGGCCGCGTCGAGCTGTACCTCGATGAGGTACTGGTGTCGAGGGACGGAGGCCGCGCCCCGGCTTACCGCGAGGAGGACGGAAAGCGCGTGATGGCAAAAAGCGAGATCACGGTTCGCGTCGTGCTCAACCGTGGGCTTGCGGCCACCACCGTATGGACCTGCGATCTGTCGCACGATTACGTTACTATCAACGCCGAATACAGGACCTAGGACCGGAGGCGGCGCGCCATGTCCGAGCTCGAACGGCTGATCAAGCGAGGCGAAGCGCTGCTCGAGCGGGTGGAGACGCTGCTGCCGCCCGCTTCGCGCCCCGTGGATTGGCAGGCGAGCATCGCTTTCCGCTGGCGCAAGACCTCGCGCAGCGCCTTCATCCAGCCGGTGACGAACCTGCACCGCATCCGCCTGTCCGACCTTCGCGGCGTCGACAGCCAGAAGGCGCTGATCGAACGGAACACCCGCCAGTTCGTCGAAGGACGCACGGCCAACAACGCGCTCCTGACCGGCGCGCGCGGCACGGGAAAATCCTCCCTCGTCAAGGCCGTTCTGAACAAGTTCCACCGCCAGGGCCTGCGCCTGATCGAAGTGGAAAAGCACGACCTCATCGATCTCCCCGATATCGTCGACCAGGTAGCGGGGCGGCCCGAGCGGTTCATTCTTTTTTGCGACGATCTTTCGTTCGAGCTATCGGAGGCGGCGGGCTACAAGGCGCTCAAGGTCGTGCTCGACGGTTCGATTTCCGCGACTTCGGAGAATCTCCTCATCTACGCGACCTCCAACCGGCGGCATCTCATGCCCGAGTACATGCAGGAAAATCTGGAGACCAAGCACCTCGGCGAGGAAATCCATCCCGGCGAAACGGTGGAGGAGAAGATCTCGCTCTCGGAGCGCTTCGGATTGTGGGTCTCCTTCTACCCGTTCGACCAGGACGCCTACCTGGACATCGCGGGACACTGGCTGCGCGAGCTGGGCTGCCGGGAAGCGGAGATTCCCAAGGCCCGGCAGGAGGCGCTGCAGTGGGCGCTGCTGCGCGGATCGCGCAGCGGCCGCGTGGCCTGGCAGTTCGCGCGCGACTATGCCGGGCGCAGTGCCGGCGACGGCAAGGCAAAGCGCTAGCCTCTTGCAGACCATTTCGGCCCCGGTGGATGTCGCCGTGGCGGTGCTGATCCGTTCCGACGGCGCCGTGCTTCTTGCGCAGCGTCCCGCGAGCAAAGTCTACCCGGGCTACTGGGAGTTTCCCGGAGGCAAGGTCGAGCCCAACGAGCCGGTCGGCGAGGCGCTCAGGCGCGAGATCCGCGAGGAGCTCGGAATCGAGATCGAACGCGCCTATCCCTGGCTCACCCGGGTCTTCACCTATCCGCATGCCAAAGTGCGCCTGCATTTTCATCGGGTCACCGCGTGGCGCGGGGAGCCGCGCGCGCTCGAACACCAGGCTATTGCCTGGCAGCCGCCGGACGCTGTCAGAGTCGATCCGCTTCTGCCGGCGAACGGTCCGGTACTGCGCGGTCTGGTGCTCCCCGAGGAGTACGCCATCACACGCGCCGGCGAGCTCGGCATCGAGCCGTTTCTTTCGCGGCTCGAGGCGAGGTTGCGAGGCGGCCTCAAGCTCATCCAGATACGGGAAAAGACCCTCGCGCGTCAGGCGGCAGAGGAGTTCGCGAGACGCGTGGTCGCGCTGGTGCGCGCTCGCGGCGCGAAAGTCCTCGTCAACTCGGATGCCGCGCTCGCGCGCGAAATCGGCGCCGACGGCGTGCATCTTACCGCCGGGCAATTGCGCAGCGCCCCGGCCCGCCCCGATTTCCCTTGGTGCGGCGCTTCGTGCCACTCGAGCGAGGAGCTGCGCCGCGCCGAGGCGCTCGGGGTGGATTTTGTCGTGCTCGGGCCGGTCCACGCGACTCCGTCGCACCCGGGTGCGGTCCCGCTCGGCTGGGAACGATTCCGGGAGATCGCCGCAGGCGCAGCGTTGCCGGTCTACGCGCTCGGCGGGATCGTGCCGGGCGATCTGGAGCAAGCCATGAGTTGCGGCGCGCACGGCATCGCCATGGTGCGCGGCAGTTGGGGGGAAATTTCCTAGGAATCTTCCGGCCGATTCGCCTCGGGGGGGTCTTTGTCTTCCTCGACCGCAACCCGGTACTTTTCCATCGCCCAGTCGCCGAGATCGATGAGCTTGCAGCGCTCCGAACAGAACGGCCGGCAGGGATTTTCCGGCGACCATGCCACCTGTGCGCCGCAGCGCGGGCAGCTCACGAAGCGCGCCTGGGCCACGGTCTTACAGATTGCAGAAAGTCAGCTCGAATTCGACGTCCGCCTCGCACACCCGCGTGCCGAAAGTGCTGAAGCGGACGTTCAGCGCGTAACGGTTGGCGCTGATCTCGGGAATGAACTGCGATTCGCGCGGCAGCCGGATGCGCACCATCTGCGACATCTTGCCGCCGAGCATTTGCGAGAAAGCGGCGCGCTGGGCGAGGTGCTTCACGGGCTTTCCGCCTTCACGCAGCAGTTTCAGCACGATGGAGGAAGCGTCCCGGATCGGCAGCAACGGGGAAATCCAGGTGCCGAGGTCGGCCCCGCGCGCGGCGCCTTCGCGGTGCAGCCAGAAATGGTAGGAGGGCAGATCGAATTCGCAAACCCCGCCGGGGATCCCGGTGCGCTGCTTGATCGACATCAGCCATTCGTTCTCGCGAAGGTACTGGCCGATCTTGCCGGTCATCGCGAAAAGCGCCGCGCTCGATCGCTCGATATCGGAAATGACCTGCTGGAGCACGCTCTCCGCGATTTGCGGGTTGTTGCGAAACCCGAGCAGGACCTGTTTCTGTCGCTCGAGTTCCTGCAGCAGGTCCGACTTGAGCTCCGCTCGGCCGGAGACTTCCAGGATTTCAAACAGCGTTATCAGTGCGGCGTGGTGCGAGCGCGAATCTTCCTCGGCGACGAAGTGATTGGCGCGCTCGAACAGGTCTTCCAGACGCAGCAGGGTCCGGATTCGTTCGTTGAGCGGATACTCGTAGGTAATCACCGTGACACCCGCGACTGGAAGGGTAGGCGATTGTTCCCGGGGAAGCCTCGCAGGATTCTCCCCGATCCGCCCCGAATTGACAACGGGCGTGCGCTATGACGTTGTCTTGGATTGCGCGGCAAGTGTGAGATATTTCTCATTCAGATGCGATACCTGGCGCTCGAGCGCTTCGGGCGTTCCGCTGTTGTCGATCACGTCGTCGGCCCGGGCGAGGCGCTGCTCGCGCGTGGCCTGCGCGGCGAGGATGGCGCGCACTTGCGTCTCCGAGAGGCCGCTTCGCCGCATGGCGCGCTCGATCTGCTGCGCCTCGGTGCAATCGACCACGAGCACCCGCGCGTAGCGCGATCGGTCGACGCCGCCCTCCACCAGGAGCGGGACCACGAGAATTGCGTAGGGGCTCTGCGCGCGCGCGCACCGGCTCGCGCTTTCCTTGCGTATGAGCGGATGCAGGATTCCCTGGAGTTTTTTCCTCGCCGCCGCATCGCCGAACACGAGCTTGCGCATCGCGCCGCGATCGAGTGCGCCGTCCGCGCCGATCAGCCTTGAGCCGAACGCCGCGCGTATCGCCTCGATCGCCTCGCCTCCCGGGCGCGTGAGTTCGTGGGCGATCTCGTCGGTATCGATCACGGCGACCCCGTGTCCGGCGAACAGCCCGGCGACCGCGCTCTTGCCGCTGCCGATGCCGCCCGTGAGTCCGACCGTGTACGGCTTCACATGAACTGGTTGAGGTATTGGCGGGTGAGCTGGGGTCCCCAGAACAGCGCGACGATCCCGGCGGCGCCCAGATACGGCCCGAAGGGAATCGGCACGCTGCGGCCGTGACGGGCAAAGACCATGAGGGCGATTCCCACGGCGGCCCCGATGAAGGACGACAGCAGGATCGTGAGCGGCAGGACCTGCCACCCGCACCACGCGCCGATCGCGGCGAGCAGCTTGAAATCGCCGAATCCCATTCCCTCCTTGCCCGTTGCGAGCTTGAACAGCCAGTACACGCTCCAGAGGGTGAGATATCCCGCGGCCGCGCCGATCACCGCGGAACGCAGGTCGGTAAAGACGCCGCCGGCGTTGACGAGCAATCCCAGCCACAAAAGCGGCAGCGTGATCGAATCGGGCAGCAGCTGGGTATCGAAATCGATGAAGGTCGCGGCGACGATGCACCACAGGAACACCATCGCGGCGAACGCCGCGGGGCTGGCCCCGAAGCGCACCGCCGACCAGGCCGCGGCGGCGCCTCCGAGCAGCTCGACCAGCGGATAGCGCGGGCTGATGCGCGCCTTGCACGCGGAGCAGCGCCCGCGCAGCATCGCCCAGGAAACGAGGGGGATGTTTTCGGCCGCGGCGATGGCGTGGCTGCAGGTGGGACAGCGCGAGCGCGGCACGAAAAGGTTGAACCTTTCCGCCGGAGCGACGGCCTCGCCGCGCAGCTCCGCGCACTGAGACTGCCAATCGCGCTCCATCATCTTCGGCAAGCGGTGAATGACCACGTTCAGAAACGAGCCGATCACGAGCCCGAACGCGAGGCACAGCCACGGGAACACCATCGGGTGGGCGGCCGTTTCGAGAATCTCGCTCATCGGATCAAACAAAAAAGGGTTACGGCCCGGCCGTAACCCTTTCGACGAGGTGCGTGATGGAAATAATGCTAGACCGCTTGGCCGATCTTGAAGATCGGCAGGTACATCGCGATCACCATGCCGCCGATCAGCACGCCGAGCACCACCATGATCATCGGTTCCATCAGACTGGTCAGCGCGTCAACCGCGTCGTCGACTTCGGCCTCGAAGAAGTCGGCGACCTTGCTGAGCATGGAATCGAGGGCGCCGGATTCCTCCCCGATCGACACCATCTGGACGACCATGTTGGGAAAGACGTTGGCTTCCTGCATCGAGGTCGTCAGGCTCGTCCCGGTGCTCACCTTCCTCTGGATCTCCTTGGTGGCCATCAGGTAGACGTAATTTCCCGAGGCGCCGCCGACCGAATCGAGCGCCTCGACCAGGGGCACGCCCGCCGCGAACATGATGGAGAGCGTCCGGGTCCAGCGGGCAATGGTGGATTTCTTGATCAAGTCGCCGAAAACCGGCACTTTGAGCATCACCCGGTCCATGAACACCTGGACCGGCACGGAGCGCTTCCACAGCGCGAGAAAGCCCCATACGCCTCCGATGACGGCGGGAAAGATGATGTACCAGTACTTGACGAAAACGTCCGAGACCGCCATGACGAACAAGGTCGGGGCGGGGAGATCGGCGCCGAAGTTCGTGAACACCTCCTTGAACGCCGGGATCACGAAAATCATGATGACCGCGGTGATGACGAAGGCAACCACGACGATCGCGATCGGATAGAACAGGGCCGACTTGATCTTCGATTTGATGGCGAGGATCTTTTCCTTGTAGGTCGCCAGGCGTTCGAGGAGAGTTTCCAGAATCCCGGCCTGCTCGCCGGCCGCAACGAGGTTGCAGTACAGAGCGTCGAAGTGAAGCGGGTACTTCCGGAACGCCGAGGCGAGCGAGGACCCGGTCTCCACGTCGGTCTTGATCCCCATCAGCAATCTCGCCACCGCCGGGTTGGCGTGGCCTTTGCCGACGATGTCGAAGGACTGAAGGAGCGGCACGCCGGCTTTCATCATGGTCGCCATCTGGCGGGTAAACAGGCTGACGTCCTTGTCGCTGACCCTGCCGCCCCTGCCGAGACGCTGCTTGTGGACCTTGATGACGACGATGCCCTGGCGGCGCAGCGTGACTTGGACCACCGCCTGACCGCCGGCGCGCATTTGACCTTTGATGACCTTGCCGGACTTGTCCTTGCCTTCCCAAAGGTAGGTGATCTCCTTGACCCTGGCGACTGCTGCTGCGGTTGCCATAGCGGTTTCTCCTGCATCATTCGGTGGCGCAGCCTACGACTCCCCTGAAGTCAGGCTTCGAGCGATGATGCATGGCCTTGGGCCTTTTGTAAAGTCTCAGGAATTCTGCTTAATGTATTGAAGACAAGACGTAAATACCGTGAATTTTACCTTTTTGAGAAGGGCTCCCCGCCGGCAAGGCTCTTACGCGGCTTGCGCGAGGTCGGACAGGCGCGGGCGGAAAAGCCGCACGGTCTTGATCACCCGGTCCTGCGTCTGGACGATCTCCATCGGCACCTCGGCGATCTTGAGCGCGACCCCTGCCGCGGGAATGTCCTGCAGGTGTTCCAGGATGAGACCGTTCAAGGTCTTCGGCCCGTCCAGGGGCAGCGCGAGCCCGAGCTTGCGGTTCAGCTCGCGCAGCACGCTCGAGCCCTCCACCAGGGCGCTGCCGTCCTTGTCCCAGGAATAGCCTTCCGATTTCACCGGCGCGGTGGTGGTGAACTCGCCGATGATCTCCTCGATGATGTCCTCGAGGGTCACCAGCCCCTGCAGCTCCCCGTACTCGTCCACCACCAGCGCGAGACGCTGGTGGTTTTCCTGAAAATACTGGAGCTGCGCGAACAGAGGCGTGCCGGCAGGAACGAAATAGGGTTCCGCCAGCAGCTCGGCCAGCGCCTTCCGGTCGAGTTCTTCCGCGCGCAGCAGGTGCATCACCTTGCGCAGGTGCAGGATGCCGGTGACGCTGCCGAGCTCGCCACGATAGACGGGAAGCCGCGTGTGGTACGCGGTGGTGAGCTGCGCCAGGATGCTTTCGGTGGAGGCCTCCAGATCGACCGCCTCGATCTGCGCGCGCGGCGTCATCACGTCCTCGATGGTGATCGCCTCGAGGTCGAACAGGTTGACGAGGATGCTCTGGTGCTTCTTCGGCATGAACTGCCCCGACTCCAGGACCAGCCAGCGAAGCTCTTCCATCGAGAGGCGCTGGGCGTGTGCGCCGCTCTTTGAACGCACGCGGAATGCGTAGAGCAGCGGCGCGACGAACAGGTTCACGAACCAGACGATCGGGTAGAGCAGCTTGAGCAGGGGCTTGAGCACGTAGCTCGCCGGCAGCGCGATGCGCTCCGCATAGGCCGCGCCGATGACCTTGGGCGTGATCTCGGAGAATACGAGGATCAGGAAGGTGATCGCGAGCGTTGCAGCCATCAGCACGAACTTGTCGTCCCCGAAGAGCTTGATGCCGATGACGGTGACGAGCGACGCGGCCGCGGCGTTGACGAGGTTGTTGCCGAGCAGGATGACCCCGAGCAGCTTGTCGGTCTGCGCGAGGAGATCGCTGGCGTACTGCGCCCCCCGGTTTCCCAGGCGCGCCAGCGCCCTCAGCCGATAGCGGTTCACCGCCATCATGCTGGTTTCGGCGATGGAGAAAAGACCGGAGACTACGAGCAGGATGGCGAGCGCTGCGAACTGCGCCGCCAAACGGATGTCGTCCAAAGCGGGCGCCTAGGGGACAGAAGGGAGCGGAGTATAGCTCAGAGGCCGCTTTACGACACGAGGGGATCAGGTGGGAAAGGAAGGGTCCCACCCCTTCCTATGCCCCTCGTACTCCCCTAGACCAGGACCGTCACGTGATTCTGTGACAGTCTTTTAAGCAAGACCGCGCCGCAGGACGACCTCGAGCACGAAACGGCTGCCCACGTAGGCGAGCAGGAGCGCGGCGAAGCCGGCGAGCGTCCAGCGGAGCGCGGTGCGCCCGCGCCAGCCGTAGAAATATCGGCCGGTGAGGAGCGCCGCGAAAATAAACCAGGAAACGACGGCGAAGACCGTCTTATGGTCGAATTTCATCGCCCGGCCGAAAAGCGTTTCGGAGAAAACGATTCCGGTGGCGAGCGTCAAGGTCAGGAATACGAATCCCGCGAGGATCATCCGGAAGAGCAGCCGCTCCAGGGTGAGCAGGGGCGGCAGCGCCGCGAGCGGCCCGGCGATCGCGCCGCCGTGCAGCCGCCTTTCCATGAGCGTCATCAAGAGCGCGTGCAGCGCCGCGATCGTGAACAGGCCGTAGGCGATCATGGCGAGCGCAAGGTGCATGCGGAATTCGGTCGAATGCGTGTACGGCGGCGCGGCGAGTCCGGGAAAGAGCGCGGGCAGCGGCACGCATACGGCGGCGAGAGCGAGGGTCGGCGCCTGCAGGCCCTCGAGCTCGAGGAACCGGCTTTCGATCCAGTAGATCAGCACCGCGAGCCACATCATCACCGAGAGCGCCTGCCCGAAACCGAAGCGCAGCTCGGACTGCGCCCACAGCATGTCGTAGACCAGCCACGTATGCAGCACGAACGGCGCGAGAATCGCCGCCCGCTCCCAGGGGGCGACGCGCGGCACGCTCGCGCCGCGCCAGCGCGTGCGCCAGAAGTGCAGGGCGAGCGCCGCGTAGAGGAGGAACGCCGCGCCGTAGAGTAGAATCGCCGGCATCCGCGCAGTTTACACCACGGTTTTTACCACGCCCTCCCGTGCTTGAGAATCTGACCGAGCGCCTGTCCCGGATCGCCAAGACGATGCGCGGGGAGGCGCGTCTCAGCGAGGAGAACATCCAGGGGGCACTGCGCGAGGTGCGCTTGGCGCTGCTCGAAGCGGACGTGGCCCTGCCCGTGGTGCGCGATTTCATCGCCCGCGTGCGCGAGGCCGCCCTCGGCGAGCAGGTGATCGGCAGCCTCGCCCCGGGCCAGGCGCTGGTGGGCGTGGTGCACCGCGAGTTGACCGCGCTCATGGGCGGGGAGGACGCCGCGCTCGATCTCGCGGTGACGCCTCCCGCGGTCGTGCTGCTGGCCGGTCTGCAGGGCTCGGGCAAGACGACCACCGCCGCAAAGCTCGCGAAAATGCTCGCGGCGGAGCGCGGGAAGAAACCGCTGCTCGTCTCCTGCGACGTCTACCGGCCCGCGGCGATCGAACAACTCGAGATACTCGCCCGCCAGGTCGGCGTCGATTTCTTTTCTTCGGACGCCGGGCAGAAGCCGCTGGACATCGCGCTCGCCGCGCTCGATCACGCGAGGAAGCATTATCACGACGTTCTGCTCGTCGACACCGCGGGACGTCTGGCGATCGACGCGCCGATGATGCGGGAGATCGCCGAGCTGCACGCCGCCTTGAAGCCCATCGAAACCCTGTTCGTCGTCGATTCGATGCAGGGCCAGGATTCGGTCAACGTCGCGAAAGCTTTCGGCGATGCGCTGCCTCTGACCGGGATCGTGCTCACCAAGCTCGACGGCGACGCGCGCGGCGGCGCGGCGCTGTCGGTACGGCAGGTAACGGGAAAGCCTATCAAGTTTGTCGGGGTGAGCGAAAAGCCCGACGGCCTGGATCTCTTTCATCCCGAGCGGATGGCCTCGCGCATCCTCGGCATGGGCGACGTGCTCTCGCTCGTCGAGGAGGCGGGGAAAAAAATCGACGTCGACGAGGCGAAAAAATTCGCCGAGAAGGTGAAAAAGGGTAAGGGCTTCGATCTGGAAGACTTCAAACAGCAGATCGGCCAGATGCGCAAAATGGGCGGGATGTCGGCTCTGGTCGACAAGCTCCCCGTGCAGTTCGCCCAAGCCGCGCAGTCCTCGCAGATGGACGAAAAGCAGCTGCGCCGCGTCGAAGGCATCATCAATTCCATGACGCCCGCGGAGCGCGTCCGGCCCGAGATCATCAAGGCCTCGCGCAAGCGGCGCATCGCCGCGGGCGCCGGCGTTCCCGTGCAGGAAGTGAATCGGTTGCTGAATCAGTTCGAGCAGATGCGCGAGATGATGAAGAGGATGCAGAAGGGCGGTCTTGCGAAGATGATGCGGGGGATGAAGGGGTTCATGCCGGGGATGAGGTAGCCGGAATCGCCGGCCTGGGGAGGCGGCGGCTTCGCGACTCCCAATCTGCGGTACGATGACTCAAGGGTGCGCATCGGGAATCGCAAAGAGGGGCGACCGGCGGCGGGCGTTTGCGTCTGAGGAGGGAAGAACATGCTGAGCTTGGCGGGTGCAGTCGTCGAATGCAACAGCAGGATCGGGAAATACAACTCGGAAATCCGAGAGATCAACGCCCGCAGCGCGAAACAGTGAGCGCGGCTTGTTTGCGCCTTCCGGCCAGGCGGCCCATGCAGATCGCGGCGCTGTGCTGGCTGCTCGGTGCGCCGGGGCAGGCGCTCGCCCAGGCCGCCGCGGAAAACACCGCATGCGCAGACGCCGCGAGCACCGCGGCCATGCGCGAATGCGAGATCGGCCGGCTGAAGCGCGCGGATGCGGGCATGAACGCGGCGTACCGGAGTCTCAGCGCCAAGCTCGATCAGCGCGGCCAGGCGAAGCTGCGCGCCGCCCAGCAGGCGTGGCTCGAGTTCCGCGCGGCCGAGGCGCAATACCAGGCCGACGCCGCAAGGGACGGAACGCTGGCCCCGCTGATTGCCGCGAGCGTGCAGGCCGATTTGACCGAAGCACGCCGCAGGGATCTGGAGAAGGCGGTCAGGGAGTTCAAGTAGCATTCGGGACCGGCGCCGCCGTCTGAGCGCCGGTCAAAGGTTTTTTGAACGATGCCAAAGGGGCGTGATCATGGCCAGTTTCGACGCTTTTTTTCCGACGCTGCTGAAGCACGAAGGAGGTTTCGTGAACGACCCGGCCGACCCGGGCGGGGCGACCAACAAGGGCATTACCCTGGCGACGTTCCAGGGCTCCGCAAAGCAGTATCTGGGCATCGATCCCACGCTGGAGAACCTCAAGACGCTGACCGACGCGCAAGCCGGTGAAATCTACAAGCCGCTCTACTGGAACAAGGTCCGCGGCGACGATATCGAGCTGCAGGAACTGGCCGACATCGTCTTCGACTTTCAGGTCAATGCCGGAGGCAGCGCATCCAAGCTGTTGCAGAGAGTGCTCAACGAGCTGGGCACCCAGCCGCCGGTGGCGGTGGATGGAGACATCGGCCCGGGGACGATGGCTGCGCTCAATCGCATGGACCAGAGGGCCATCTATCGACGCTACAAGCAAGGCCGCATCGACTATTACCAGGACCTCGTCGCCAAGCGTCCTGCGCTCGGCAAATTCCTGAACGGCTGGCTGAAGCGGGTCAATTCCTTTCCCGATTTATGAACGCCGCCCTCGCCGATCGGGAGCGGGCGCACGCATCGAAGGGGTATAGACTGTTTTCCCGCCGGGTCGTCCGCGCTGCCCGGCGGCGCTCGACGGAACGAGCCGTGCGCGGTTCTCGATAGGGAGGGATGCCATGAATGAATCGATTCGCAAGGCGGCAGGGGTCCTGTTCGCGGCTACTGCCTTCGTTGGCCTGACGCTGTCGGCGGCTTCGGGGGCCTGGGCCCAGCAAAAAGGGCCGATCTCGAAGAAGCTGCTCGTCGGAAATTGGACGTACGTTTCAGCCCAGTCCGTGGCCAAGGACGGCACCAAGCTTCCGCTGGTGGAAGGCGCAAGTCCCAAGGGCCTGCTCATCTTCGACGGAATCCGATTCTCTCTTCAGATCATGTCGGAGTTTCCGAAGCTCGCTTCCAACGACCGACTGAAGACGACGCCGGAGGAAAACCGGGCCGTCGCGCACGGAGTGCTTTCGTATTTCGGAACTTACTCGCTCAGCGAAGCCGACGGGGTCCTGACGCTCAACATCGAGCGCAGCTCGTTCCCCAACCAGAACGGCTCGTCCTTCAAGCGAGTCATCAAGACCCTGACCGCAGAGGATCTGGTCTACATCAACCCGTCGACGCTGGCCGGCAGAGTCAACACCAACGTGTGGAAACGGGTCAGGTAGCGGGTGAGCGGATAAGTGCGCGGTTCATCGCAGCCGCCCGCATTGAATTTCCTCGGCAGCAACCTCGGCGGCGCCGAAGGTCTCCCAGGTTGCACGGGCCGCAGAGTTGGGAGTAGTCTCACCGCATGGAAAAGCCAGTTATCTCCCGGAGCCCCGACGTAATGGGGGGCACCGCAGTATTTGCCGGCACCCGGGTGCCGGTCCAGACGCTCCTTGACTACCTGGAAGCCGGGGACTCCATCGACGATTTTCTCGCCGGCTTTCCTTCGGTGAGTCGCGAGCAGGTCATCAGGTTCCTTGAACAAGCGAAAGACCGCCTGGTCGCTGCCGCCTCGTGAAGGTGCTGGTCGATGAATGCGTTGACTGGCGGCTCTCGCGCGAACTCGTCGGTCACGAAGCTAAGACGGCGCACCAGATGGGGTGGTCAACGATAAAGAACGGAGAACTGCTCGCGATGGCCGCGAAGGAGTTCGATGTGTTCGTAACCGTCGATCGCAATCTTTCTTTTCAGCAGAATATCCCCGCGTTCGCGATCGCGGTCATCGTGCTGCGTGCGCCTTCCAATCGCCTCGTTGATCTTCAGTTGCTCGTCCCGGAGTTGCTCGCGTCCATTCCGACGGCCAGGCGGGGCGCTGTCACATACGTGGGGCCTGAGTCACTCAGTTCTTGAAGGATCACCCTCACTAAGGAAGCGAAGGATGGCCAGCTACATCGACGGCGCACTCATCAAGGACGAGAAGGTTGTCTACACCGGAAAAATAAGCCTCTGGTCCCTCGCCCCGCTCATCATCCTTGGGGTGCTGCTGCTGGCGGCCTGGGGTATCGGGCTCATCTTCTTTCTGGTTGCCTTCATACGGTACAAGACCACCGAGCTTGCGATCACAAACAAGCGAGTCATTGCGAAGTTCGGTTTCATAAGCCGCAAAACCATCGAACTCAACATCAACAAGGTTGAGAGCATCCAGGTCAACCAAGACATTCTCGGGCGGATCTTTGACTACGGTTCGCTGATTATTTCGGGCGCCGGCAATCCTCAAGCGCCGATCTCGGGCATCTCCAACCCGATGAACTTCCGTCGCGCGTTCATGGAGACGCAGGATCAGGCCTCGCAACCCAGGGGTGGGCAAACCTAGCCTTATATCTCTCCTTCCGTTTTCGAGGTTGCCACTCGCCGGCAGCCGAACCCCGTTTTCCCTTGCCAACCTCCTCTAACCTCGCGTAAAATCACGCCCTTTTCGGCTTCGGTCATTCATCATGGTTGTGATTCGTCTTTCGCGCGGCGGCGCCAAGAAACGGCCCTTTTTCAACGTGGTGGTCGCCGATTCGCGCCGAGCCGCCGGAAAGCACTTCATCGAGCGCGTCGGTTTCTACGACCCGAAGGCGCCGCAAGGCCGCGAGTCCCTGCGTTTCGCGACGGATCGCCTGGCTTTCTGGCGGGGAAAGGGCGCGAAGCTCAGCCCGACGGTGGCGCGTCTTTTCAAGGGCTACAAGGCGCCGGCTGAAGCCGCGGCCAAGTAGCGCGGCTTTGCGAGGCGGGTTGGCGACGGGCGGGCCAACCCGGTGGGTGGTGATGGGGCGCGTGATGGCGCCCTGGGGCGTGAAGGGCGCTGTGAAGATCCAGCCCTTCGGCGCCGGAAGCGGCAACCTCTGCAAGTATCCCGCGTGGTGGGTCGGCAAGCCGGGGAAGCTCAGTGAGGTCGCGGTGGCCGAGTGCCGCGCGCACGGCGTCTACCTGGTGGCGCGCTTCGAAGGATGCGACGATCCGGAACAGGCCGGCGCGTACCGCGGGGCCGAGGTGGCGCTCAGGCGCGAGGATCTGGCGAAGCCGGCCGAGCACGAGTTTTATCAGGTCGATTTGATCGGCCTTGAAGTGGTGAACGGGCAGGGCGAACGTTTGGGCCGCGTGGCGGGATTTATCAGCACCGGCGCGAACGATGTGATGCGCGTCGAGCACGAAGGCGCAGAGCGCCTCGTGCCGGCGAGGGCGGAGGTGATCCGCAAGGTCGATCTGGCCGCGGGCACGGTCGAAGTCGACTGGGGAGCGGACTGGTGATCCGCTTCGATTGCGTGACGCTGTTTCCCGAGGCGTTCGCGGCGGTCACCGGCTCCGGTGTGACGCGCCGGGCGCTGGAACAGGGGCTGTGGAACCTCGCGTTGTGGAACCCGCGCGATTTCACGACGGACAATTACCGCACGGTCGACGACCGGCCGTACGGGGGCGGGCCCGGCATGGTGATGCTCGCCGAGCCGCTGGAAAAGGCGATCGTCGCGGCAAAGGCCGCGGCGCAAGGCGGATCGAAAGTGATCCATCTCTCGCCGCAGGGTGCGGTGATGGATCACCGCAAGGTGATGGCGCTGTCGAAGGAATCGCGCCTGGTGCTGCTGTGCGGACGCTACGAGGGCGTGGACGAGCGCCTGATCCGCCGCAGGGTGGACGAGGAGCTGTCGATCGGCGACTACGTCCTCTCGGGCGGCGAGCTCGCGGCGATGGTGCTGATCGACGCCGTGGTGCGGCAGTTGCCCGGCGCGCTCGGGGACGGGCAGTCGGCCGAGCAGGACTCGTTCGTGAACGGGCTGCTCGACTGCCCGCAGTACACGCGGCCGGAAATGGTCGCGGGCGAGGCGGTGCCGCCGGTGCTGCTCTCCGGCCACCATGCGCAGATCGAGCGCTGGCGGCTGAAGCAGCCGCTGGGGCGCACCTGGCTGAGAAGGCCGGAGCTGCTCGAGCGGCGCGGGATGAG
>Ga0180064_1000029_pt1 | contig 17883 bp, 19 predicted proteins | sample EasRiv200_16_10D_FD_121782 | JGI IMG/M metagenome (GOLD analysis project Ga0180064, IMG submission 121782) | Soil microbial communities from meander-bound floodplain in the East River, Colorado, USA - East River metaG ERMLT200_16_10D | ecosystem: Environmental > Terrestrial > Soil > Floodplain ... | reverse complement strand
TTTCAGCAATGGCGCCAACGTGACTGTGGCCGGCACCGCCTCAGGCACGACCGGAACCGTAACGATTGCTGCTTCAGGTGGGTCGGGCATCGCCACGCAGGACGGCAATGGCACCAACACGACGCTCACCACCTTCAAGAGCATCGCCGGCACGAATGCAACGGTGAAAACGCTCGATGTCACAGTGACGCAGACCAATTTTGGGAAAGTTGCTTTTACAAATGGCGCTCGAATCGAACAGGTGTCTGCAACGATCACGCGCTTTACAAACTCTACATTTGATTTCGGTGGAGCTATGACGTTCTCGCCGGATAACACTTATACCATCGGGGCGGCTGGTGGCTTAAGGCCTGCGACAGTCTACGCAGCAGGTTCGTTCCAATGCGGGGATTATTATGGTTTTATAAGCAAAGGCTACACTTACGCCATTGAAGACGGTATCTGGCGCATGACGGACAGCGCAGGCGCAGATTTCACACGCCTTCAATTTGGAGGAACATCGGCAGCATTTCCAGCTTTGGGTAAGACTGCTGGGAACGGTCATCTGAGAATTTTAGATGGGACTGGGGCGGCCTCTACAAATTCTTTGGTCTTTGCGGCAACAATCGACACAACGGCCCGCACCGGCATGACGATGAATCGCCAGACTGGGCGCGTGAAACTTTCTTCCGGTGGGCAGACTTATCTTCTCACAAACAATCTGGCGACCACCAGTTCAGCAATTATGGCGACAGTGAACTCGGACGATGCTACAGCTACATCCTGCAAGGCAATACCGACTGCTGGCCTGATTACCTTAAAACTGAACGGAGTCGCGGCAGCCGACACAGAGATCACGTTCTTGATCAGCTCACCATGAAAATACTGTTCTTTCTCTTGTCTGCGCTTGGGTTCTCTACTCGTTTCACCTTCGCAATTATGTTTGGAGTATTAGGATTCGGACTGTTGTGGTGGGCAGGAGTTTTGTTTCTCAGGGACAAACGTTCCAGGGCGAAAATTTTAAAAGTCTTGCTCTTGTTTCTTACGACGCTATCCCTCTCTGCGGCTCCCTTCCCTGACAGCCCGTGGGTTCTCTACTCTTTCGGTAACGGACAGCACTATTACCCATCTGCGGCATTCGGGTCTAGCGGAGATGTGGCCACGTTCACTTTTCAAGGAACCAAGAAGCCTTACGCCGCTTTCCTGACGACGACTATCGATACAAACGTTCTTGGTGATCTAACCGGGAAAACAATCACGGCAACAATCAATCTTTCTGTGACGGGAAGTCCACTATTCCTGTTTGGCGGTCAAGGAGATTGGAATAATGGTTCTGCGCCGCCGCATACACGTCTCTATATCTCGACCAATCCTGCGCCGTTTAACCTGAACGAATCGGTTCAGAACGAGAACGGCCATTGGTGGTCACAGGTCGGCTGGACAGAAGTGACCAACAACATGGGCACAGTCATTATCACTGATACGTTCGACCCAACGCACTGGAGTAATGCGAATGGTCATCTGGCTTCTGAGTCGCCTGCTTACACAGCAGCATTCAATACGGCTGTGGCGAATGTCCGCGGGAGTGGAGTAAGTTATGGAGGTGGATCTTTCAATGATGTGGGCATAGCGGTTATCCAAAACACCGGCAGCGCCACATTTCATTTAATCAGTTACGACGTGCAATAGACAAGGAAGTCACTAAGTTAAACGTAATATGGAACAGGGTTAAAGGAATTTTCAAAAGGTTAAAAATATCACTTTCATGACTGTATGCCAGAGCCATCGGGTCTTTCAGAAGAGCAGTGGGCAGAACTGCGAGAAGTGGTTAACAAAGCAATAGCGAATGGACTTGACACGCCCGTACAAGTCCAGAATCTAAAGTTTCAAATTGGACGCCTTGTTTCACATATTGATAGCCAACGACGGGTGGAGGAGATTGCGAGCAAACAGTTGTATGAACATCACCAACTTATTTACGGCGTCGGCGACAATCCCGGCATGAAGGACAAGATTAATGAGTTTTCGCGTGTGCTGGCGACGCTGAAGAAACTGGCGTGGGTTGGGACGAGTATGTTGGTTGTTTTGGTGATTAAGATTATGTGGGAGTTAGCAGTAAAGAGCGGAGTGAATCCATAGAAAGGAACAAAATGAAAAAGACACTGTTAGTATTAATGTTGGTTGGATCGTATGCGGCAGCACAAGAGACGATGGCGGCGCTTCGTGTCACTGAACCTGATGAGGGCCAAGCGTTTTATCGTAAAGGTGAGTTCTCCCTCGACACTTTTGGTGGCCTGCGCACATCTGACTTTGATTCAGAAAAATCCCATGTGGGTGTTGGCATGAATTACTTCCTGACCGAGAACATCGGCGCTGGAGTCGCTACTTCATGGGAAGACGCAAGCGGCCAATTCTTCGACAACATCAGCGTTCGTGGCATCTACCGAATCCCTATCGACAAGAACGCCATCTACGGCTTTGCAGGTGGCCAGTTCCTGTTCGATAACGATGATTGGGCCGCAGAGTTAGGCGTGGGCGTTGAGCGCAGGTGGACTAGACACTTTGGCACCTTCCTTGAGATCGGAATGCACAAGGAACTGACTGGTGAGGAACGTCCTGCTTCGGCGACGGCGAAAGTCGGCGTGCGAATTCCGTTCTGACTACTATCCCAATTGCGGTTCATGCCCATGAATGAACAAGAAATCCTATTCGATACGTTCCCCGGCATCCGCTACGATATTCTTCAGTCAACCAATCCGCAGGGGCCATTTACCGCACTTCTGAGTACTCACACCGGCACTGGCTCCCGCATGTCGGTAATCTATCCTATCAATAAAAACGAACCTAAGCGCTACTTCGCGATTAAGCAGCACATTCCCGAAGGCTCGGAGCCTGTGACCTGCGCGATTGTTGCTTGGGAGTCTCCGTATTATGTCCTGCTGGAGTGGAATAGTATGGGACCTCCGGTAGCGGGCTCACCCAAGTTCAGAATCGAGCGAAACGGCACGCTGCTTGCGACGTTGCCGGCCACTCAGACCAGCTACAAGGATACAACGGTGCAGTCTGGTCAACGCTACGAATATGCCGTGAAATACTTTGCGTCATGAGAGTCAAGAACCTGGGTGACACCCGTCAGGTAGGGCGCTTCGGGACCGTGGACCAGAATGCCGCAATAGAAGTGACGCCGCAGGAGTTTGAGACGCTACGGGACAATGCAGGCTGGGAGATAATCGGTGGATGGCGATTGATTCAAGGCTTCGGCTATATAAGGCATCCAAACACGAACCTGGATCACATGATCCGGCCTGTCGTGGAGAGCGGCACACTCAGCTTTGAGATTGCGCTGGCAGACGGCACGGAAGTGACGGGGCTCGAGTCAACAGTCGCATTTGAGGAGCCTTACTACGTGTTACTGGAATGGGATTCTCTTGGGCTAGGTGTGGGACCACTCAGTGTTTTCAGGATCTTTCGGGATGGCGTGTTGCTTGCGACAGTGCCGTTCGATTCATTGAGCTACCAGGACGATACGGTGGAGTCTGGTCAGGAGTATCAATACACCGTGAAATTTTATAACTGAAGTTATGTCAGTCAACACAACGATCCCGGTCGGAGCCGACGTCCTCCAGACAGCCAATTATGCGTCCCTTACGGAACTGATACTTCACCCCACAAATGGCTACCTTTACGGATGCTATAGTCCAAGAGGCATCGTCAAAATTGGACAGAACAATTACGCCGATGTAACGATTGCTCAATTTCCAAATGATGGAAAGCACGGCACTCCAATCGACATGGTGTATGTGCCGCCGCCAAAGGACAGATTTTATGTGCTTTTTAGAATTGAGGGGCCAAGTAACCTTTTGGTCTCGGAGGTTAATCCGAGCACTTTGGCAATGACGGATTTCATTAGCGACGACGAACTGAACGTTGGCCCCGGATCGATTACCACAGATAATCTAAATCTTTACGTTGTTTCGTTTAACGAAGACCCTTCTGTTATTTATGCGTATTCACTGGCAACGGGCCTTTATGTGCCCGGTGCTTCTGGCGCTTTGACTGGCTTTACTCAGGCACATTGCATCAGATATTTTGGCACCAAGCTGTTTATTCAGGGCATGACACCTCCCGTCAACGGCTGGGTGATGCGAGTGAGCACGGCCGGCGTGATTGAGGAGACGGCAACCTTCCTTGGAGAAGAGGGGGAATGGGCGGTTGATGACATAGGTGAATCGGTTAGCCACATTTACATCGGCAACCGAGACCTTTTAGGTGTCATCAGAAAGTATAGCAAGACCGACTTTACCAACGTGACGCTCATCCAAACAGGACAGTTGTCGCGATGCACCTGTGTCAAGACTGTTGCTGGCTATGTGTGGTCTGCGTTTGAAAATGGGCGTGGCGTCAGAATCAGGCCAGCCGATATTCTAGATCAGCGCATTTATACTCTGAATGAGGGCCAGGGCTATCACAGTGAATTTACCGGCAGTGGTGAGTTTATTCATACATACAACCAGGGCAAGGTGTCGCGTTATCACATTCCTGGTGACGTGATTGCCGGAACAGTTGTTTGGGCCAAGGGTTTCGGAAGTACAGGCTTTGACTCAGGACAGGGAGTAGTTGTCGATGGGTCCGGCAACATTTATATCACTGGTCATTTTGAAGGAACAGTAGACTTTACTGGTAACAATACAGGCACCGTTGGGAACGGATTACTGACAAGCGCCGGATCCTCGGATGTTTTCGTAGCCAAATACTCATCCACTGGAAGCCATATATGGTCAAACCGTTTTGGTGGAACGGGACTAGATAAGGCCACTTCTATCGCTCTTGACGACTCCGGCAATATCTTTGTTGGTGGCAGTTTTTCGGGAGCGTCTTTGATGAAGCTTTCCGCACAAGGTATCATTCAATGGACTAAAGGTCCTGGCACCTTTGATAGTATCGCTGTTGATTCACAAGGGAATGTCGTTGCCACAGGGTGGTTTATCGCTTCATTTGCCGCCCCTCTCGATTTCGGTGATGGGAAAACGTTATACAGCGCGGGTACCGACGCATTTCTAGCTAAATATTCTCCCTCCGGCACATGCCTTTGGGCAAAGAGCTTTGCCAACTCTGGGGATAAAGAATATGGAACCGGCGTCGCGGTGGATAAGAGAGATGATACCATCTTTCTGACTGGGTGGTCCTTTTACGACATCAACCTCGGTGGCGCCAATTTTCTCAATGGCAGTTGGGGCGCTTTCGGTTTCCTCGGCAAGTTCACGCCTGCCGGGGACCACATCTGGTCGCGGACAGTTGGGCTAAAAACACCGCAGGATAATACGCTAGCCTGGACGCGAATCGGACCAATCCTCGTGGATGCCAATGGAGACGTCGTCCTCGGCGGGACATTCAATTATCAAGCGAACTTTGGCGGTGGAACGGTTTTTGCCGCAACCGTTGACCGCAATGCATACGTAGCCAAGTACGCTGGTAACGACGGGCATTACCTCTGGGCGCAAGCCATAACAGGCAATAGGGCCTGCTGGCCCTATGGGATAGCTGCTGACGCCCAAAACAATATCATTCTGACTGGCAACTTTTACGGAACCTATGATTTCGGTGGTCAAACGTTGAGCAATCCCGTCAACATCCAAATCTGGGATGGCTTCGTAGCTAAATACCAAAGCACTGGTGGCAACCTGATTTGGGCGCGTGATTTTGGAGGCACTAATAGCGATACTGGATTTGGAGTAGCTGTCGATTCATCTGGTAACCCCATAGTGACAGGCTACTTTAGCGGCACAGGTATCTTCGATGCTCATTCACTGATCGGTGCGGGTTCGCTCGATTGTTTTTTAATAAAGATGATTGCGTAAGGGCTAACGCTTGAACAAATGCTTTCTGGCAGAGATGAGTTCGTGAGAAAAACCGAGGTCCATATAATAAGCGATAGCTGCGCTTAGACTGCTCCCAATGGGAACCGTGGGGGCACCGTCGCTGCCGTCAATCCAACTGACTTGCAGTCCCGTCTGGATGTATTCCTGATTCGAGCCTCGATGCCATGTGTCTTGATCCTGTAAAATCACTGCATAATGCTTATGTCCTGGATTACCTTGAGCTGGTGCCTTAAAGGATGTGAATGTGAATAACCCTGCTGCAAGCAGCAGGCCGGTGAGTATGAGTTTGGTTTTCATAAAATCTAAAAAATGGAGATGAACGACGGGTTTCTACTGAGAGATCCGATGCGTCGCATCGGGCTGACGTGATTCATTCGTTTTCGTTTTCATGCGGGTCATTCTGATACAGTGCCATTGGTTTCGTCAATAACCATTTTTGCTCTCGACAGATGGCACTTTGATGGTGTCGTGGCTGATCCGAACTTGGGTTTTTAGATGAGCGCGGCAGACGGGCTTCCAGCAATCGCGTCTTATTCCGCCACGCGCTCATAAATCACGGCCATCTTTCCTTTGGGTTTCGTTTTTTCTCTCGACAGATGGCATAAAAGAGGCAATTAGTTCCCAATAGTGAAGCTGAGAATTGTGACGCCGAAAGAGCCAGAGCCATACGCAATCCGCATTGCGTGGGAGTCTCCGCGCTCCAAGCCCAAGACGATCCCGGTATTTCCTGGCATCATTGTCCATAAGGCTAGCGGGAATTGTGGACGCATCAAACGTTTTGAGGCTGCGGTCGGCATTGAACTTGAGGATGCCAAGAAGCCTGATGTAGTAAAGGAGGGGGACAACATCATTGACTATCGCAATGTGCGAATCCGTGGCTACCTCTCGACCTTCAGGAGCACGACGGAATCAGACCGGCACCATGACTACGTAGATGAGGGCGCATTTCGTGAGACGATTGCCAGGTTCATGTTGAATCCTGTTTTGCTGACCGACCATCGGAATACGGTTGCGATGCTGGCCGGAAACTTTACGATGATGAAGGAAGACAAGAAAGGGCTTTTGTTTGAGGCGACGCTCTCCAATTCTCCTAGCAACATTGATGCACGATTCAAGATTGCGGAAGGAATGCTTAAGACGACGAGCATGGGGGGCATCTTTCATTACAAGGAAGATGGGCGCGGTATCTTCAAAGTGGAGCTCTGGGAGGGCTCACTGACGCCAATCCCAGCCAACCCTGATGCGAGATTCAATGTGCGAGCGCTGTCCGATCAGGACAAAAAGTATTTGAAGACGGCGCATCTGTGGACCAGCTACTATCATTTCCTCGAAGCCGAAACACTGCTTGGTCAAACCATGCGGAAGTAACCGAGCATTCAAGTTTCGATCTCCAAACACAACGCAGTGAAACGTAAACTTTCCAAATGAAAAAGAAATTTAAAGATATCAAAACGATGCTGGCAGATGCCAAAGCCGCATGGTTGGAGGCCAAGCGGTCCAAGAAAGCCGAAGCAGAACTTAAGACGCTGCATGCGGCATACTCCAAGTTGCAGATTATCGTCGATGAAGCTGAGGCTGCGGAAGCTGAGGACGATGACGAAATCGAAATCCCGTCTGATAAAGCCAAGAATGGCAAGCAGCAAAAGGCTGACTCAGAAGATGAGTCCGAAGAGAACGAGGACACCAAGACAGTGACGCTCGACAAGCTTCAGGAGATGCTGACTGAGACGGTGGCTGAACAGATCAAGGCGCTGTTGCCAGAGAAGGATCAGAAGGATCAGGTCACCAATGAGAGTATCAAGGCTATCATCAAGGAAGTGATCGAGGCTGGAGAGTCTGAGGACGTGCCGTTGACGAAGGATGCTATCGGCGAGATTATCCAGAAAGTCACAGCAGAACAGATCAAACAGATCCGCAAGGGCTCAAAGCAGCAGTTCGATTCGGGCGACGACAATCACGAAGGCAAGATTGTGATTGAACTTCCGTCGGCGCACACCAAGGGCAACCTGCCGCTCCACATGAAGCAGTTGCTCAACGTGATGATGAAGCGCGACATTAATTCGGGCATCACGGAAGCCCAGTTGACGCGCGGCAAAGCTCTGGGTGATCGGGTCATGGCCAAGATGGTAAGCTTCGCTCGGAGTGGCCAGAAGGCGCTGACATCGACTACGGCCGGCTCTGGAGATGAATGGGTGCCGACGGATTTGAGTTCGGAGTTGCTACGCCGATTCTATCTCTCATCGGATCTTGCTGCGCTGCTGCTGGCCAGAGAGGTGGATATGCCTACGCAACCGTATGAATATCCGCTGGCGACGACGCGACCAACGTTCTATCTGGAGACGACTGAGAATGTGGCGGCAACAGAATCATCGCCGGGGACCAGCAAGGTCACGTTGGACGCCAAGAAGCTGATGGGTCGAACGGACTTTTCTTACGAGGTGGATGAAGATGCCATCATTCCCATCCTGCCATTTGTTCAGGAGCAGCTTGCGAGCGCGGCGGCTGATGCTTACGAATCCGCGGTAATCAACGGTGATACTGCTGGGACACATCAGGACTCGGATACCGAGCTTATCCCGAAAGCAGCCGAGCGATCCTTTAACGGCTTCCGGAAGCTTGCGCTGGCCATCTCGGTGCTGAAGCTTGACCTATCCACAGGCGGCATTAACGAGGCAAATCTGCGGGCTATGAAAAAGGCTCTGAAGAAATATGGTGTGCGCGTGCGCGATCTGCTCTGGATTGCTGGGCCAGCCGGCATCAACGACATGCAAGGCATTGCCAATGTGACTACGCTGGAGAAGTATGGACCGCGTGCGACGATTCTAACGGGTGAACTCGCGTCGTTTCTTGGGATTCCGATCATTGTCAGCGAGCGAGTGCGCGAGGACCTGAATGCATCCGGCGTGTATGATGGGGTGACTACCACGAAGGGCAGCATCTTGCTTGTGAATCTGAACGGCTGGATTCCTGGCCGGCGCCGTGACTTTACGGTCGAGATTGACAAGGACATCAAGACGCAGACGAACTTCGTGGTTGCGAGCTTCCGTCGCGCGTTCACGCCGATTGAGACGCCGAGCGCAACGATCCGGTGGCTTTCGGTCGGGTACAACTTTAATAGTTGATGAATAATTGAATGAGCAAAAGGCGGGGGTTTACAACTCCCGCCTTCTTTGTTAGAACGGAAGCCGAAATGAAAACGAAAAAGGAAACATGAACAAATTCATCTACAAAGGTCCGGATGTTAATCTTGGCCGATTTGGATCAGTCAAGAACAACGATATCTTGTTGCTTACGGAACAAGAGGCGTTGATGGTCGAACGCGACGAAGACAAGCGGTATGAGCGTGTCGAAGAGACGACAAAGATTCCGGTTGCAGGAACGTTCATTCAGATCGCGCCTGGAATGTCCAAGGAGCAGAAAGAATCGGCAGAGAAGCACAACAAAGCCGAGAAGGAACGACTGGAGGGTTTGGCCAAGGCCAACGATGAAGATAGCGTTCGGACTTTGGAGCTGAAAGGCATGAAGTTCGAGGAACTGGTCAAGGAAGCCGAGCGCATCAACGAGGAAGCAAAAGCTGAGGTCATCAGTTTCAACCCCAAGAAAACATCACGAGCAGCACTGTTGCAGATGGTGCTGAATGCACGACGCAAGTGAGCGGTAGAATCAGAGGAACTATGACATTCCGCAAAGAAGTGTGGAGGAGTTACAAGAATTACTGGACAAGCTACCGCACTAGCCAAATGTGGTTTTCAGATTTAGTAAAAAACGTATTTAGCATCACAGTGTGGCATTGGCGATACAGAAAAGAAGGGCGAAAGTTAGATGAAAACGGTTGCCTCATTGAACCGTGGCTCTCTCAATTTAAGGCGGCGGTGAATGCAAAAAGAGGAAAATAATAATGTCTGTGCTCCTCAATCCATATTGTTCCCTCGATGAACTTAAGCATGAGTTGAAGTTTACGCTCTCGGACACTGCTCGCGACGACGAACTTAAGGAGGCCATCAACAATGCTTCACGGTGGATTGACCAATACATGGGACGGGATTTCTTTTATCACAACCATTTGCTGTCACCTCTTGAGCTGGATTCATTCGATGCGGTGTATGAGAATGAAGTGTTCGTTCCGTTCCGACCGATTCTGAGCATCTCCGAAGTATCATTGGCCGGCACTGTGCTTGTGAGCGGCACGGATTACGTTGCCAAAGGAGTCCTCGCTACACGGGCGGACAGGCTGATTCTCTTGAGTGGTCCTTGGAACCTCTCGCGACCAGACCGGCTGCTTTCTATCAAGGGTGAATTCGGCTATCGACAGATTTCAACTTCAGTGACCGAAGCCGGAGACACAGGCGATCAAGTAGCGACGTGGTCATTGCAGAATCTTGGGATGAACGTGATGTATTGGGGACTTACTCCCTTGGGGGGTGTCAGCGTGCAGATTGACATCTGGAGCGATGCCGCACATACGAATCGTATCGCGACAGGCACAGGCGATTCACCAGGAACGATTGCATTGACGCAGGACAATAGTTCCGGGGTGAGCGGCAGTGTAGTTGTGTCGGGGACAGCGGAAGATCTTGACCCTGCAAATACGTTGACGCCGATAGTCGATACAGCCGTAGTGCCACAGGGAATGCCGCAGCACATCAGTCATGCGACCAGAGTTGTGGCGGCAGCGTTCAGCGGGCATAATCGCAAGGAAGTAGCTGGGTTGGATGGTCAGAAGACGGAACTTCTGGACAACAGGATTCCTAAGACGGTCTATGATATTCTCGGAAAGAAACTGCCGGTTATGATATGAATGGATCACATGATCCAGTTGCTGCATGATACGTCTCACTGCCCAGACCGAACGCGCCCGCGCAATGTGCCAGCGTCTTGCGAACCAAATCTCTCCAGAGAATCTCGATCCCATTGTGGAGAAAGTGGCCTTGCAGACGCTGGCTTCTTTGGTTCAGGCGAGCCCGAAGCGTTGGTTTGGATCGATCCGTTCAGGGTGGACCATCACGACGCCGGGACTGGGCCGCCGCAAGATTGATATTCCAGAAGGCCGCACTTCTCCGAGTGGCACATCAGTGAGACAGATCGCAGGCTTTGTGAATTTCGGGACGGCACGCAATGGTGCGGGTTTCATTTATCCGGTGAAAGCCGAGAGGCTTTATGTTCCTTTGACGCGCCGAGCTGCCGCAGGTTGGCATCGTGGCTTGAAGTGGGGACGTGATTACATTCTCAAGTTGCGTGTGCGCGGCATCAAGGGACAGCACTTCATCGAGCCAGAGCGAGCGAAGGCATTCGAGCGATTGCGGAAAGCTTTGGTGCAAATGGTGCGCAACGCTGCGAGGGGATCGCGTGGGTAACTACTCCGCACCGATTAAGGAAGTCATTGACCGCCTGACATTCCACACAGGCAGCGGGCAACTGCTGGCTGGTCTCAAGTTTCGTTCTGTGCCGCAGGCTCAAGTGGACGGTCGCGATGACTTGCCTAATCTGACGCTGATGGCACCACGAATTACGGAGGGTTATCGCGTCGATAATATCGTTGGGCGCATTACTGTTGAGCTTGGTCTGTCTGTGGACCGCGCGAATGGCATGGAAGTTTTGATGCAATGGGTTGAGAAAGTGTTGGATGCTCTGGAGATGACTGGTTCCGATCCAACGATCTACAATCCAAACCTGAAGAGCATGAAACCATTTGAGGCATCAGTGCCGAATACTTTTGCACTTGACCTGAGTTTGAATGCGCACATAACTATCACCATTGAGCCGAAGCCGCGACACCGAGGCAATCGGCGAGCAACAGTGAATACATAATTTTATGCCACAAGTTGACCCAGCCCACAATCTGATTGCCCTCGTCATTGGCATTGGTGAATTTTCCTTCTCGCCTGGTGCGGTGTCCGTCGCGGACGCTCTGACGAAGGGATACTTGGACTTCGGAAACGTCGTGGCGTTGACTCCAAATGTTGAGTCCACCAAGGAGGAACACTTTGGAAGTTATCGTGGAGTCCGCCGCAAGGACAAGACCATCGTCACCGAGAACCGCCTTGACTATCAGCTTCGGTGTGATGAGTGGAACAAAAAGAATGTCGAGATTGCATTCGGGGCGACGGAAGGATCGGTGTTCACGCAAGCTGCGCTATCGGCGGTAGCCGGTGCGACACTTGGATTCACGGCGGTGCCGGCTGTCATCGGTCGATGGTATGAGTTGCGGACTTCGGCCGGCGCACGGTTGCGGAATCTCACGACGGTAACGATTGCGACGAAGGTTGAAGGCACGGACTTCGTCCTGGACTTGCTCCTGTCCCGCATCAAGTTCCTGACGGCTCAAGCGGCGGATCTTGTTCCGACGATTACCTGCTCAGCTATCACGGCGGGTCAGGCCAATTCAGGATTCCAGTTCACGCCGCTGGCGGACCCCGTGAAGCAGGGCTACGGTCGGCTGACGATCTATGACCAGAATGACAACAACAAAGTCATTTACGATCATTACGAGTTTGCGTGTGAAATATCGGTCGAGACCGTTGCGGAAATAGACGGGACGAGCATCAACGAAATGACCATCACGGTGAGCGTGACGGGGGATGTGCCGGGCACCTACTATCTGCGCGACGAGAACGAGAACGCGGGTGTGTAGATGGTCTGGCTCTGGTTAATTGGTGGTATGATAGCTTGTGCGGTTTTGATATGGTGGTGTGTAAGACAGTGGTCTTGGTGGTGAGCGATTAAAACGAATACGAAAGAGAACGAATATGAACCTGCCGAAAGATGTGGATACCCTATCCGATTCATTCAAGGAGCTACCTTCTGAACGCAAGGCGGAAATCATCGAACACCTGAAGGCGACGCACGAAGGCCGTCGCAACGCAACGCTCGCCACGTTGCTGGCAAACGGCGGCAAGGAATCAGCCTTTGTGAGGCATATCTTCGGGAAGGATGTGCCGGAAGTGGGCGAGTCTCCGAACAACAAGAAGATCAATCCTCCGCAGACAAAGGCCATGTTGCCACCATTGCCGCCTGGCAACAAAGGTAACTGATGCAATCTTCGCAAGACCAGATGCCCGCGTCAGCCGAGCGACATTTCGAGATCCTGAATGACGGGACGGAGATTGGGGTTCATTTGACCAAGCATCCGAATGAGGTCATGACGACTATTAACGGTGTCGAAGTGCCAGCAGCAGGCATTGAGCGTGTCAAGGTGCGCAAGGTAGCGTTGCGCGACATTCAGAAGCTTTCTGAGGTCTTGGGCAATGAGATCAGTGAAATCATGGTGATGACTGGCAAAGAGCAAGCATGGGTAGAAAGCTTGGATGATGATTCCTTTGAGGCGCTCATTGAGGAGGGGCGCCGGCTAAATTTTTCGCGTTGCAGCAAATGGCTCAAGCGCAGGATGGACCTGCTCAAGGCAATGGGTCAAGGAACGGTGTTCGACCGGGCGGTAGAAACCGCGGTGCAAAAGGTATCGGACCGGCTCGGCAAGTCGGACTCGCAACCATCTGCGAGTTCTTAGTCAGTCAGGGGCACGATGCCAATCGGCTCCTTGATTACTCTCTGGAAAAACTTCAACTCTTCTACAGCGAAGCAAAACGTCGGGTATCAGAAGAGCAGTGTCAACAGGACTTGAGAATGCTGCGACTCTACCGGACGGCGATTGTTTCCACCATAGACAGGAAGGGGGTAAATCATTATAAGGAGCAGGAGAAAGCATTGTTGAGCGCTTGCGGCTTCGATGTGCCGCAAGACCCAGGAACGAACAGACAACGAGCAGCGAACACGTTAATGAAGATGGGCGCGCGACGACGAAGGTAAAATGGAAGAGAGCATCCGCATAATTCTGGAGGCAGTGGAACGCGCCAAAGGCGTGTTGACGCAGACCGTGGCTGATATTGACCGTGTGACAGCAGCGACGAAGCAGCAACAGGGAGCGTTCACCAAAATCAAGGGGGTTCTTAGAGAGCATGACAGGCTTTTCTTTCGACTGAAGATAGCAGCAGCGGCAGCGGCCGCAGCATTTGTGCTGTTGATTAAACGCGCTTTAGAATCGGCGGAGTCACTGAACAAGCAAGCGGATGCGTTAAGTGTGACGACAGAACGGCTATCGGAGTTACGCTTCGCGGCTTCCCTTGCAAATATAAACAGTCAAGAGCTAGCAAGCTCACTCGACGTACTCCAGAGAGCTTTGGCTGATGCGCAGAAGCCCGGGAGCGAGATGGCGGCAGTATTCAAGCATCTGAATGTAGCGACGACGGATGCAGTCGGCAAGATTCGCGATCCGATTTCAGTGTTGCTTGATCTAGCGGATGCGTTTCAGCGCAGTGAAGGGGCAGCGGTCAAGGCTGACATAGCACAGAAACTGTTTGGGCGCGGTAGCCGGGAATTCATCGCATTCCTGAATCAAGGAAGTGCGGCATTGAAGGCTCAGGCAGTGGAAGCAGGCGAGCTTGGTAATGTTTTGACTAAGCAGACGGCTCAGGGAGCAGATGATTTCAATACTAGTCTCACAAGGCTTCGGGCTGGGATCACTGGCCTTACGAATCAGATTCTTGCGGAGCTTCTGCCGACATTGCTCTCGCTTTCGGCTGAACTGGTCAAGATTGAGAAGGAGCAGATTGCATCAGGAAGAGGAGCATCTACGCTTTCGGAGCAATTAAAATTTGCTGCCAAGGGCGTGATTATTTTCACGGGTGGATTGCAAGCGTTGGCGCAGGTTGTGGGCGTAGGAATTTCCATCCACATAAATTCCCTCATCAATCTCTTTACTGCGTTGGTTCAGATAGTAGCCGTGCTCGGAGAAACGATTGTCAAGCTGGTGACATCGTTCTTCAATTTGGGAAAGGCTCTGATCGAGGTCATAAAGCAGGCGACGATATTCGGAGATGTATTTCAAAAGATAATCTCTCGCGATTTCAAGGCTGCCTTCAATGCGGGCCAAGCCGCCATCAGAAATCTGGGCAGCACGGCGAAAGTGGTCGGTGAAGATTTCTCAGCAATATTTGGAAAGGTAGCCAAGATCGTTCGGGAGAAAGCCGCGCTGACCACGGGTCAAACGAAGGTGATGGTCGAAGACACTTTGGCCAACATTGAGGCATTGGCCGAGAGAACAGCTCGATTGCTTCGGGCCATCAATGCTCCATCAGCATTGCCGGGTGCTCCGCCCAAAGTAGCCAGGACGACTTTAGAGCCGGTGCCTGATAGCAAGGCAGCTCAGGATGCTCTCAAACTGCGGGCTCAGATAGCGGCGGAGACGGGGAAAGCTTTGGCGGAGCGCAAGGAAGCAGACGCAAGTATTCTGGAATCGGGTATCCAGACCGATAAAGGAATTGTGGAGTCTGCCAGACTACGGCAAGAAGCTTTGGCTATCCTGCTTGATGCGGAACTGGCTGCGGAGGTGGCTGCCAACGCGCAACGCAACGCTGAGATTGATACGTTAGGAATATCTCAAGAGGAAAAAGATAATCTGCGTGAGGAGGAAGCGCAGCGGCATCAGGAAAGAATGACTGCGATTGAACGGAAAGGCGCAGCAGACCGGGTCAAAAATGAGGCTCTCACCGAAGCAAGAAAAAGACAAATTCGTGAGGATGGGCTTGACTCGTTTATGAGTATTTTGGGGAGCACAGCGACCATCGCAAGGACATTTGGAAAGAAAGGTTTCTTGGCTTACAAAGCGCTGGCGATTGCGGAAGCGGTGATTGCTGGAACCCTTGCAGTGCTCAAGCAATTGGGTTCTGGAGACCCGTATTCTGCACCATTTCGCGCTATAGCTGCGGGAATTGCAGCAGCCGCACAGATAGCAACGATTGTTGCCACTACAGTGAGCTACGCAGAAGGTGGTTTGGTGCCTGGAACCCCATCGCGGCGTGACAATCTAATCGCAACCGTCGCGACCGGGGAATATATCTTTGACTCGGATACAGTCTCAGCGATGGGACCAAGTTGGTTTGCGAAGCTCCATGAGATGATCCGAATGGGGGAGTTGCCAGGATTTCAGGGCGGAGGATTGGTGCCTCGGCCGGTTGTGAGTTCAAGCTTCGGCTCAACAACGAGCGCAGCACGTCAAGCAACAGGCGCGGATACGAATGTGACTGTAGGTTTCGTGAACAGCCGGAATAGTCAGAGAGATTTCATGCGGCAGGAAGGCGTCCGCATCGTGGCTGACGAACTGAGAAAACGCAGCAACCGAATATCATCATGAAATACATTCCGCTCCTCTTGATTCTGACTGCCTGTTCTTACGTGCATCCCATCGGGACCATCAGCGACAAAAAGCTTCACAAGGTATCGCTTGGTTCCATTTTTGGAGCAGCACAAACAATGATTGTGGTAGAGGACACCAATACGCATGAAGTCACGTTCATGACGCCGGTTGGTGGCAACGGAATCCTTCCGTCAGCAGTAGTGGCTGGAAGTATCATCGGTGGCTCAGCGTTAATCGCCAGTGGTCGCTATGGTGATCAAGTAACCGTGAACCAATCTGGCAATGCCAGTTCTTCAAGTGCGGCATCTGCGACGGCGAATCCCATGATTCAAGATCCGAATCCTGCGCCGATGATTCCGAATAGGCCACCGTGGGGACCAAGGTGGAAATGAGTGTCCCGCAATACAAAGGAGTCGATATCCCGGTGTTCAGCACACAGCCGAACTGGAGCACGCCGCCACGCCTTGGAGTGGATTACGGCGACATCGTGACGGAGGCGCTGGACACAAGCGAGGAACGAATCGGGACACGGCCACGGCCACTTTACAAGCTAACGTATCAAACGTTAACGCTCACGGGACAGGAGATGGGCTACATCAGAAGGGTTATGGAACTGGCGCAGTCAATGCCGATGCTGATGCCGGTCTGGCATGATTACGTTCAACTTACTGAGGCAGCGTCGATAGGTGAAACAGTCCTGTCGGCCGATGACGTTGGGAATACTCTGTGGGCAGTGTTGGTAGATTACGCGATTCTTTGGGAGTCATTCAAGTCGTGGGAGGTTGTTCAGTTGGTCGCGCCGCCGAGCGGAACGACATTGACTCTATCGTCTGGCTTGGTATCAAACTGGCCCGAAGGAACCCGCGTGATGCCGGTCTTAATTGGTGACGTGGACCGGGCGACAGTGACGCATCTGACAGACATCAACGCTGATGTTCCGGTGAAATTTATGGAAACGTTCAATCAACTGACTGACCAATCCCGAAACGAATAAAAAGCTATGGCCCAATTTACCCTTTACCGAAGCACCGACGGTTCGGCTCCAGTTCTGACCGGCCAAGTTGGTTCACTGGTTGCGCTGCTGGATGCGTGTCTTGTGACGGGCTATGGCTCCAAGGTTGCGGCGGGCTGGAGCAAGCCGTTTACCGGAACGAATAAAGCTGCATTCCGAACAGGAGCGGGCGGCGGTGGCAGCCAGCACTACGTTAGAATTGGTCATGATGCGTTACGTCCTACGACCGGGGGTGCTGTAGCGGGTGGCGCTCAGGGTGCATATGCAACGGGATTTGAGACGATGACCGATGTGGATACTGGCACAGGAGCATTTTCAACCGCAGCACAGGGAGCGGTGGTAGCTGGAGTCGCAGGATTGCATATCAGAATCAGCGTCTCGGCGGACGCCACTGCGCGCGCATGGATTGTGGCAGCAGATGCACGCACATTTTATCTATTCATTCTGACTGGTGATACGGCGAACAATTACTTCGGATGCTATTTCGGAGACTTTTATAGCTTAGTAATAGGAGATCCGTATCGGTCGGCGCTGATTGCTGGCGTCACTGAGAATTCTCAAGGTAGTAAATTGTGTGACTTTGTATCAGCCACCCCCTTTGCCGCAATCCAGGGTCATTACTTTGCACGCGGTCATACCGGCTTAGGCGGTTCAGTGAATTTCAGCAAGCATGGAGATTTGGTAAAGCTCGGAACGACTACTAATCCTGGATTATTCGGCGTCGTGCCGTTCACGAATCCTTCTGATGGTGGATTGTATTTATCTCCCGTGTGGATTACCGATCCTATAACTACACCAGTAAACGGTTTGAGAGGCCGGCTACG
>Ga0180064_1000028_pt1 | contig 18192 bp, 13 predicted proteins | sample EasRiv200_16_10D_FD_121782 | JGI IMG/M metagenome (GOLD analysis project Ga0180064, IMG submission 121782) | Soil microbial communities from meander-bound floodplain in the East River, Colorado, USA - East River metaG ERMLT200_16_10D | ecosystem: Environmental > Terrestrial > Soil > Floodplain ... | reverse complement strand
CTCGGTGATGATCACCGAGCGGCCGAAATTCGCGATGCTGAGCGGCATCACCGCGCGCGACTCGCCCGCGCGCAGTGCACGTTTCACGGTCGCGAGCAGCTTCTGCAGCGCGATAGGTTTTTCCAGGAAATCCATTGCGCCGATGCGCGTTGCCTCCACCGCCGTGTCGATGGTGCCGTGACCCGACATCATGATCACGGGCATGGTGAGCTGGCCCCCGGTTGCCCATTCCTTCAGGAGCGTAATGCCGTCCGCGTCGGGCATCCAGATATCGAGCAAGACGAGGTCCGGCCGTCTCTGCGCGCGCAACGAGCGCGCCGCGGTGGCATTCTCGGCAAGCTGCACCGAGTGTCCTTCGTCGGAAAGGATTTCCGATAACAGCTCCCGGATTCCGACTTCGTCGTCAACGACCAGTATCTGTGCCATGGCCGATTCAGGCCGCAAGCGGAAGCGAAATCCGCACCGCCGCGCCGCGACCGCCTTCTTTCCCGGTGCGGTTCTCTATCCGAACGGTGCCGTGATGCTCGTCGATGATCCGTTTTACGATCGCCAGCCCCAGACCCGTCCCTTTGGTCTTGGTCGTGACATACGGCTCGAATGCCCCCTTGATGATGGCCTCGGGGAAGCCGCAACCATTGTCGCTGATCCGCAGCCACACTTGGCCACGCGAAAGCTCGGTCGACACTTCGATTCTTGGGTCGCTATTTCCGGAAAGGGCATCCTGGGCGTTCTGCAGCAGATTGTGAAATACCTGCCGCAGACGATCGGGGTCACCACGCACCAGCGGAATGCTCTTCTGGAGGTTGGCCTGAATCCGAGTTCCGGACTGTTCGTACAACGCGAGTACCTCTGAAACCAGCCGGTTCAGATCCAAGCCTTGGAGTTGCGGCGGGGGTGTGCGGGCATAGTCGCGGAAATCATCCACCATGTTCTTCATGGCGGTCACTTGCGCGACGATGGTCTCCGTGGCGCGGTCGAGCGCCCGCGCGGACTCGAGGGGAAGTTTGTCGCCGAGCTTCGCCTGCAGGCGCTCCGCGGCGAGCTGGATGGGCGTGAGCGGATTCTTGATTTCATGAGCGAGCCTTCGCGCGACCTCGCCCCAGGCGGTCGCGCGCTGCGCCGCGATCAATTGCGTGACGTCGTCGAACACCACGACGTAACCGCCCCCACCCGTCTCGGGCAGCGGGGAACCCCGTACGAGAATGACTGCTCCACGCTCGCGCATCTCGATCTGCTGCTGCCACGCGGCCTCTCTGTGTTGTTCGAACTCCGCTCCCAGCATCCGAGCAAACTCGCCGAGCATGTGCCAATTCTCGAGCTTCAATCCAATCAGTGCCGTAACATTCTCGTGCAAGATGCTCCCCGCTCCGCTGTTTGCAATCCGCAGGACAAGGCCATGATCAAAAACGAGTACGCCCGCCGACAGATTGGCGAGAATACTCTCCAGGTACGCCTTGGCGGTTTCGAGCTGCGCCTGATTGAGGAACGCCGCGCTCTGCGCCTCGCCCAGCTGTTCTGTCATGCTGTTGAACGACTGCGTAAGTATGCCCAGCTCATCGCGGCTCGTGACCCGGGCGCGTTGCGAAAAATCGCCCCGCGCCACCGCCTGGGTGCTCTCGGCGAGCACGGCAAGCGGCTTCGACAAGCGCCGCGAAAGCAGGAACGCGAGAGCGAACGCCGAAAGCAAGGCGAGCAACAGCGTCAACGTAAGCGTGAGAATGTAGATCTCCTTCAGCCCCTGGCGGGACAGGGACAGCTCCTTGTATGCACGATACACGCTCTGTACTGATTCGCCTTGCTCGGCCAGCGCCTGCGGCACCCAGTGCGTGACTTGCAGCAGGCGCGGCTCCTCGGCAAGCCTCGGTGTCTCCAGCGACACGATGACCCGCAGCAAAAGTCCCTTGTCGCCAACCGGCTCGACCGCGCCATAGCCGCGCACCTGCCGCGCATCGCGCAACGCCTGCGCACTCGGAGGCGGTACGAGCTTTCCGGGTTCGCGCTTGGCCCTGGCCAGCACCTCGCCCCCTGCGGTCATGAGCCACGCTTCTTCGACATAGGCCTGATCGCGCAAACGAGCAAGCACGGTGGGTTGCTCGCGCCTCGGGGTCTCGGAGAGATCGAGCGCCATGACATGGGCCTTGAGAAGCAGCTCGTTCAGCGTCACGTCGAGCGCCGCCCGGCCCAGATTGAGTCCCCCCTCGAGCGCGCGCTCGACGCGCACGTCGAACCAGGATTCAATGCTCTTCGCGAGGAACTGCAGCGACACGGTATAGACCAGAAGCCCGGGAACCACCCCCACCAGGGCAAACATGACGAGCACCCGGAAGGTCAGCAGCGAACCGAACACCTTGGCGCGGCGCTGCCGCGCGAGGATCGCCAGCTGGTATGCCACCAGCCCGAGGAGGGCCAGAGCAATCACCGCGTTCAGTCCGAGCAGCAGCGGATAGTGCTCGGCGAAGAGCGGCGAGTTGGCGGTCGCCGCGGCAAGCAGGAACAGCAGAATGCCGCCGAGCGCGGCGCTGGCGATGAGCACGTACGTCATCGGGCCTCCTGCACCGGCGCAAGCGGCGTGAATGGAAATCGCTTCCAGTCGGACGTCAGCGTCCACTCGCGGTTCGTGACGGCACTCACGCGGAACGGCGTTGGCAGCTGAGCCGGATCAAGGCGCAGGCGCACCGCGGCAACGTAGGCTTGGCCGTTGTCGACCTGATCCTGTCCCAGCACCGGCCAGTCGTGAACCCTGCCGAGCGCCTCCAGCGCCTCGGCGAGCGTGGGGAAGCTATGATGCAGTGTCCCGCTCGACAGCCGGTATTGTTGCGCCAGCGGGAGATAGGAAAGCCGTAGCTCCAGCTTTTCGGAGGCGGTTTTCTCGTCGAACCAGTACCATCTTGGCCGCGTCAGCTGGAACTCCACCAGGAACCCCAGCGATACGCCATTCTTCAGGGCCTCCAGGAGCGGCGCGGTCAGCTCGAGGCGAAAATCCGCGTTCAGGAAATAGCGAGTCTCGGCGATTTCCAACCCTGCGTTATTCACCTGGATGGGCTGGGCCAACACCGACGCAGCGAAGCTTACCGCGAGCGCGGCAACGAATCGACGCAAGTTTGTGTTCATTCCTGGAGCTTAGGCAGCGGTTTTTTTCAGCAAAGCGTAGAAGAAACCGTCGCTCTCGGCGCTCGGCAGGATCTGGCATTCCAAAGGGCGTGGGGCCCCTTCGTCGCCCTCGGCGAGCCCCGGGAGAGGAAGCATTTCAGCTTGCGGGTGCCGCAGAAGAAAATTTTCCATCTGAGCGCCGTTCTCCTCGGGAAACACCGAGCATGTGGCGTACAACAATTTACCATCGGGGGCGAGTACCCGCCATGAAGCTTCCAGCAGTTCCGCTTGCGTGCGGGCGAACCCGGATGCATCGGTCTTCCGACGCAGCCATTTGATGTCGGGATGGCGCCGCACCACGCCCGATGCCGAGCACGGCGCATCCAGGAGAATGCGGTCGAAAGGCTTCTCCCCCCAGAAACTCTCCGGCTTGCGGCAATCGCCCACCACGACTTTCGCCGAGAGCTGCAGCCTGGAGAGATTTTCGGCGATACGCCGCGCCCGCAGGCCGTCCGCGTCCACTGCGAGAAGCTCGCACTCGGCAAGCTCAAGCAGGTGTCCGGTCTTTCCGCCTGGCGCCGCGCAGGCATCCAGCACCCGCATCCCGTCGCGAACATCCAGAAGCGGCGCTGCTCGCTGGGCGCCGGCATCCTGCACCGAGACCTCGCCTGCTGCAAATCCCGGGAGCCGCTCGACCCGGCAAGGTTTTTCGAGCAGCACCGCATCTTGTCCCAGCGCCCGCGCGGGAATTCCAGCCCGGTCCAGTTTCTCCAGATACGCTTTCGCCGAGAGTCGTCGCCGGTTTACCCGCAGAACCATGGGCGGATGTCGGTTCGACTCTAAAAGGACGGACTCCCACTCGCATGGATACGCCAGGCGCAACGCGTCGATCCACCATTGTGGATGGCGGTAACGGCCAGACTCGGTAGCCTCGATCTCCGAGAGCAGCTCGGGCATGCGGCGCTGAAAGTTGCGCATCACGGCGTTGACCAGCCCTTTCGCGCGCGAGTGCCCGAGCAAAGCAGCCGCTTCCACCGCTTGATGCACGACCGCGTGCGCCGACTGCGGCCGCGCAGCGAGTTCCGCGAGCGCGGTGAGCAGCAACCCGCGCACCGGGGAATCTGTTAGAGGTTTCTGCAGTAGTCGCTCCAGGGCCACGTCGATCACCCCGTAGCTTCGTAGCGTGTTATAGCAAAGATCCTGCGCGGCAGCAGCAAGTGTTTGCGCCGACGCACGGTGTTTCAGGTCGGCGAGCGCAGTGTTCAGGCTCTCCCCCCCGGAGACGCGCCCGATGGCTTCGGCAGCGGCAACAAAGGCCTGGGCAAGTGAAGGGCCAGCGGAAATGGTGGGCACGGTTGCACTGCGCAAGGTCACGGGCGTTGGTCGCATTATAGGCGCAGTGCGTTGACCGCCCGGCTACCGGGCTTCGAAGCGCTCGCCCGCCGAAAGCGGAAATCCTCTGAGAAACTCGGCGGCGGGCAGTCGCTTTCCCCCCGAGCGCTGCAACTCGGTTATCACCAGGATGCCTTCCCCGCAGGCGACGCGCACGCCGAGCGGATCTACGCGAAGAATCTCACCCGGTTCCCCTCTCCCCACAGAGGTGGCGCAACGCCAAATCTTGAGCGCCAGCCCGCGCACGCGTGCATCCGCGCCCGGCGACGGATTGAGCGCGCGAACCCGGCGATTCAACGACACCGCGCTCTCGCGCCAGTCAACGCGAGCCTCGCGCCCGTCGAGCTTGGCAGCATACGTCACCCCCTCGGCCGGCTGCGGTGTCGCGTTGACCCCGCCAGCTTCCAGCGCATCCAGGGCCTGCACGATGAGTTTCGCGCCAAGCTCTGCGAGCCGATCGTGCAGCGTGCCCGTGGTATCGTCTTCCAGGATCGGAATTTTTTCCTGCATCAGCACCGGGCCCGTGTCGAGCCCCGCGTCCATCTGCATGATCGATATGCCCGTGTCCCGATCACCGGCAAGCAGTGCCCGCTGAATGGGCGTTGCGCCGCGCCATCGCGGCAACAGGGACGCGTGAATATTGACCGCCCCGTACCGGGAGAGCTCGAGCACCGGCTGCGGCAGAATCAAACCATAAGCGGCAACCACAATGACGTCAGCTCCGAAGCGCTTAAGCTCCGCTTGCGCGCGCGCGTCCCGCAGACTCGTGGGCTGGTCTACCTGAATGCCTCGCGCTGCCGCCAGCTTCTTGACCGGTGATGGCGCCAGCGCAAGACCGCGCCCACTAGGTCGATCCGGCTGAGTCATCACGCCGGCCACACGATGGCGGGACTCAAGGAGCGTCTCAAGGCACCGTGCCGCAAATTCAGGAGTTCCGGCGAAGAGAACATTCACGGAAACGGCACCCGCTCAGGGCTTGCACGAAAAGCAGCGCGCCGACAGGTGTCGGCTAACGAACCGAAGGGGTCCCAACCCTGCACCGATCGCGAATCGAAGGGTCCCAACCCTGCACCGATCACGAATCGGCAGGGTCCCAACCCTGCACCGATCACGAATCGGCAGGGTCCCAACCCTGCCTCAGGCCGTCTTGCGGAGCTGTTTTTGAAGTTTGGCCTTGATGCGCTGCTGCTTGAGGCGCGACAGATAGTCGACGAAGATTTTGCCCTCGAGGTGATCCATTTCATGCTGGATGCAGACCGCAAGCACCTTCTCTGCGACGAGGGTGAAGGACTTTCCGTCCAGGGCGAGCGCGCGCACGGTCACGCGCTCGGCGCGCTCAACCGGCTCGTAGATTCCTGGAATCGACAGGCAGCCCTCTTCGCAATACTGGACACCCTCGCGGCTCACGATCTCCGGGTTGATCAAGACCAGGAGTTCATTTCGGCTCTCGGAGGCGTCAATGACGATCACCTGCTTGTGCACGTCGACCTGCGTCGCCGCGAGTCCCACCCCCGGCGCTGCGTACATGGTTTCGGCCATGCTCCGGACCAAGGCGCGAACCGATTCGTCAACCTCCACTACTGGCGCTGCCCTTTTGTAGAGCCTCGGATCGGGGTAGCGGAGGATCTCTAGCAACGCCATAAATACTTGCAAATTGAAAGAATTAGATGCAGAATTTAATGCAGACTGTAAAAAGCAAGCCGCAAAAGCTAATATAGGGACTGCGGCGGCTAAATCCAGACGAGGCCGGTCATGCAAAAGTCTATCACAGCTCTCCTGGCGCTCGCCCTAGCGGGCGCAGGGTTGTTGGCCCTTGCACAGGGCGATCTACAGGTAAAAGAGACAGCGCCGGACCGCTACGTCGTCCAAAGGGGCGATACCCTTTGGAGCATCGCCAGCAAATTCCTCAATGATCAATGGCGCTGGCCGGAAGTCTGGCGCATGAACCAGGAGCAGATCAGGAATCCGCACAACATCTCCCCGGGCGATGTCCTCGTGCTCGACCGGAGCGTGTCGCCGCCGCAATTGCGTATCAGCGATGCCGGCGGCGACCGTGGAGCTGGAGTTGGGGGTGCAGAAGGGGTCAAGCTTCTGCCGCGTATCTACACCCAGCCCTTGGCGTCAGAGGCAATACCCGCCATTTCGCCCAGAGCGATCGAGCCGTTTCTGACGCAACCATTGATCATCGAGGAAGGCGGCCTCGACAAGGCCCCGCGGATCATCGCTACGGAGGAAAATCGGGTCAACTTAGGCACGGGCAATGTGGCCTATGTCAGCGGTTTTGGCGGCACCGACGCGCCCGTTTGGCAGGTCTATCGCGCGGGGCAACCGCTGGTCGACCCCGACAACCAGAGGACTCTGGGTTTCGAAGCCGTGTTCCTGGGTACGGCCCGTGTGACGCGAAGCGGCGAACCCGCCACAGTACAAATCGTGAATTCCAAGAAAGAGATTTCCGCGGGAGACCGACTCATTCCCGCGCCGCCGCCGACCATCCCCCAGTATGTGCCTCATGCGCCGGGTTCCGCGGTAAGCGGCCGAATCATAGGACTTTACGATGCTCTCGCCACCAGCGTGGGCGGGCGCGACTCGATCATCTCCATCAATAGAGGCAGGCGCGACGGCTTGGAGGTCGGACACGTGCTTGCCGTCTACCGCAACGTCGTGGTCTACGATCAGAAAGATTATCTGAAATCGCGTGACCGCTCCCCGGCCATTCAGCTGCCCCCGGAGCGCTACGGCCTGGTCTTCATCTTCCGTACCTTCGATTCGGTCTCCTACGCGCTGGTGATGGAAAGTTCACGACCGGTGCAGGGGGGAGATATCGTGCAGAACCCCTAATCAAGATCCCTTCCGGGCGAGGCTTCACGTATGAACGATTCAGGCGACCTGGCCGCTTGGATCGAACTCAGTCTGGTTTCCGGGCTCGGTGGCCAGAGATTCCGATCCCTGCTTTCCACCTTCGGCCTTCCCGCCAACGTACTGAATGCGACGCGATCGCAACTCTGTCGCGTCGTGCCCGAAGCGCTTGCAGCGGGCATCCTCGAGCGAAACAACGACTCCGAAGTCGAAAAAGCGCTCCGATGGGCTGCCCAGCCCGAGCACAAGGTGCTGACCCTTGCCGACACCGAATACCCCAAGCAACTCCTGGAAATCGCCGATCCGCCGGCTTTGCTCTATGTTGCCGGCAACGCGAAGCTCCTTTCTTCCCCGGCGCTTGCCGTGGTCGGCAGCCGAAACGCGACGCCGCAGGGACTGAAGAATGCGCAGAGTTTCGCGCGAGCGTTCAGCGAGGCTGGCCTGGTCATCGTGAGCGGCCTGGCTATCGGTGTGGATAGCGCTGCGCACCGCGGCGGGCTGGAGGGACGGGGTTCCACCATCGCGGTGCTGGGCACGGGCATCGACATCGTGTATCCGCGTCGCAACGAGCCGCTTGCGGAGGAAATCCTGTTGCGGGGCGCGCTTGTGTCCGAATTCCCGCTCCGCACACCGCCCAACGCGGGAAATTTTCCTCGGCGCAATCGCCTCATCTCGGGTCTTGCCCGCGGTTGTCTCGTCGTCGAGGCTGCCCTCGATTCGGGCTCCCTCATCACCGCACGCCTCGCTGCAGAACAGGGTCGCGAAGTGCTTGCCATCCCCGGTTCGATCCACTCGCCGCTCTCGAGGGGCTGTCACGCGCTGATCAAGCAGGGCGCCAAGCTGGTCGAGAGTGCGCAAGACGTTCTCGAGGAGCTCGGCGCCGCGGTGGCACCCGAAACGAGATCGCCGGAACCCGGCGCAGGTCACGACTTGCTCGACAAGATGGGCTTCGACCCCTGCGATATTGACGGCCTGATCGCGCGCAGCGGCTTGACGGCCGAAATCGTATCGTCCATTCTGCTGCAGTTGGAGCTGGAAGGGAAAGTGGCCGGCCTCCCCGGAGGTCTATACCAACGTGTCCGCTGAGGATTCATAGCGAATGTTCGACGTACTCGTATACCTTTTCGAGAATTACTACCAGACCGAAACCTACCCCGATCAGGATACGCTTGAGCGCAAGCTGCACGCGGCCGGCTTCGAGAACGACGACATCCAGGACGCGCTGGATTGGCTCAACACCCTCACGGACCTGCCCAAGGAGGCTCTTCCGGAGTCCCTCGACGCACGACCGTCCTTCCGCGGGTATTCCGCAGACGAAGCGACCAAGTTGTCGTTGGAAAGCCGGGGCTTCATTGCTTTTCTTGAGGGCGCAAAAATCCTCACCCCGTTGCTGCGCGAACTTATCATCGAGCGCGGGATGGCCTTGCCCAACGACGTTGTGGGCTTGGACAAGCTCAAGGTGATCGTCCTGATGGTGCTTTGGACGCGCCGCGGCAATGTAGATGCGCTGATTCTCGACGAGCTGATACCCGACGGCGAAAAACGCCAGACGCACTAGTATCGAACCGAGCTCGCGAGAGGGACTCGGCCTTTGCTCGCGGCAATTTCTTGCTTCACGTTCCGATTACACTTATCATTCTGCGCTTCGCGTAGGGACAGCCTCGAATCCTGTCGTCTGTCTTTTCTCGCAATCTTTTCTTCTCAGTGGCCAAGAAACTCATCATCGCCGAAAAGCCCTCTGTGGCGAATGACATCGCGCGCACTCTGGGCGGCTTTACGCGCCACGGGGACTACTACGAAAGCCGGGACTACGTACTTTCGTCGGCGATCGGCCACCTGCTCGAACTCGTTCCCCCCGAAGGCGTAGAGGTCAAGCGAGGCAAGTGGTCTTTTGCCAACCTGCCTGTGATTCCTCCGCACTTCGATCTAAAGCCGATCGAGCGGAGCGAGGAGCGCCTCAAACTCCTCGTCAAGTTGCTCCGTCGCAAGGATTTGAACGGAGTGATAAACGCGTGCGACGCAGGTCGGGAGGGCGAGTTGATTTTCCGATATATCGTTCAGCATGCCGGCAACAAGAAACCCATCGAGCGCTTGTGGCTGCAGTCGATGACGCAAAGTTCCATTGAGGAAGGTTTCGAGAAGCTGCGAAGGGACAGCGAGTTGCGCCCTTTGGCCGACGCCGCCGTGTGCCGCTCCGAGTCGGATTGGCTCGTCGGGATAAACGGCACGCGTGCCATGACGGCCTTCAACTCTAAGGAAGGCGGTTTTTACAAGACCACGGTCGGCCGCGTGCAGACACCGACGCTCGCGATTCTCGTCGAGCGCGAGGATCGTATACGCAGTTTCAAGACGCGCGACTATTGGGAGATCCACGCCACGTTTTCCGCGGCGCAGGGTGAGTACGCTGGCCGTTGGTTCGACGAAAACTTTCAGAAGGCAAAAGAAGACGGCGAAGCAAGGCCCGAGAGGCTGTGGGACGAGAATCAGGCCGCGGCCATCCGCGAGAAGTGCCAGGGAAAATCGGGCGTCGTCACCGAGGAGGCGAAACCGGCATCGCAGCTTTCCCCTCTGCTCTACGACCTGACGAGCCTGCAGCGCGAAGCGAACGGCCGCTTCGGCTTTTCGGCGAAGACCACGCTCGGGCTGGCACAGGCGCTGTACGAAAGGCACAAGGCTCTTACTTATCCGCGGACGGATTCTCGCGCGCTGCCCGAGGACTACCTGGGTACCGTGAAGAAGACGCTGGACGTTTTTGCCGCGCAGAAAGCCTTGGGATACGCGCGGCACGCGGCCCAGATCCTCAGGAAGGGTTGGGTCAAGCCAAACAGGCGCGTATTCGACAACAAGAAGATTTCCGACCACTTCGCGATCATCCCTACGATGCAACCGCCGCGAAATCTGTCTGAGGCGGAAAAGAAGCTCTACGACCTGGTCGTGAAGCGCTTTCTCGCCGTGTTTTTCCCGGCGGCGGAGTATCTCGTTACGACGCGACTCACCCGCATCGAAGGCGAAGCCTTCAAGACCGAGGGCCGGGTGATGACCCAGGCCGGCTGGCTCGAGGTCTACGGGAAGGAAGCGGAAACAGGCGAGTCTTCAAGCCTGGTCGCAATCAAGAATGGAGAAAAGGTGCGCGCGCGCGAGGTGGATGTTCGCGCCATCCAGACGAAGCCGCCGGCGCGCTTCACCGAGGCAACGCTTCTCTCGGCGATGGAAGGCGCCGGAAAACTGGTTGAGGACGAGGAGCTGCGCGAAGCGATGAGCGAGAAGGGACTGGGTACCCCGGCAACCCGTGCGCAGGTCATCGAGGGTCTGATCTACGAGGACTATGTCCACCGCGCCGGTCGCGAGCTTCAGCCGACGCCCAAGGCTTCCTCACTGCTTTTCGCGCTGCGCCATTTCGGCGTCAACGAGTTGTGTTCGCCGGAGCTCACCGGTAACTGGGAATTCAAGCTGAAACAGATGGAGCACGGGACTCTGCCGCGCAGCGAATTCATGGATCACATCGTCGATCTCACCCGGGAAATGGTTTCCCGCATCAAGCTCGGCGACATTCCCGATACTGTGTTCCTTACGCTGAAGACTCCGTGCCCGAAGTGCGGCGGCACGGTCCAGGAGAACTATCGCAAGTTCAAGTGCCAGAAATGCGACTTTTCGATCTGGAAAGTGGTGTCGAGCCGCGAGTTCGCCCCCGAGGAGATTGAGACTCTGATCGCCAAGCGCTCGGTGGGCCCTCTCACGGGTTTCCGTAGCCGGGTCGGAAAGCCGTTCGCCGCGATGGTGCGGCTCACCCCCGAGCTGCGCGCCGAGTTCGACTTCGGGCGCCAGGCAGATGATGACGCTGCGGCAAAGGTGGATTTTTCAGGTCTGACTCCACTCGGTCCCTGTCCGAAATGCGGCGGCCGCGTGTTCGAGCAACCGATGGCATACGTCTGTGAGAATAGCGTCAACCCCGCTCAGCGCTGCGACTTTCGCTCCGGACGCGTGATTCTGCAGCGACCCGTTGAGCCCGAGGAGATAAAGAAACTGCTCGCAACGGGAAGGACCGATCTCCTGCATCGGTTTATTTCTCGCAAAGGCAGACCGTTTTCGGCGTTTCTGGTGCGCGCCGCCGATGGCAAAGTGGGGTTCGAGTTCGCGCCTCGCGCTACAAAGCCCGCCCCGCGCTCGCCGGCGAGGATCGCCGACGCTGAAAAGGCCCCGAGAAAGGTGAAAACGGAAAGCAAGCCGAGAGCGCGCGCGAAGCGACTTGCGAGCCGCGCCCGGACACCTCGAAACAAGCAAGCAGCGTAGGGACTTTAAACCTGGTCAAACGTCGAGCCGCGCAACCAGTGCGTTCTGCTCGATGAATAACCGCCGGGGCTCGACGTCGTCTCCCATGAGCTTGGTGAAAATCTCATCCGCGGCGATCCCGTCTTCGATCTGCACCTTGAGCAGCCGCCGAGACCGCGGATCCATCGTAGTCTCCCAAAGTTGTTCCGGATTCATCTCTCCGAGGCCCTTGTAGCGCTGGATCGCTGCGCTGCGCTCGACTTCTCCCAACAGCCACTTCATCGCTTGCGGAAAGTCAGCAACTCCCTCTTCCTTGTCCTCGCGCTTGATCGCGGCGCCAGGCCCGATAAGCCCCTGCAGTAGTTGCGCAATTCGGTTGAGATGCTGATAGTCTCCCGAGGACAGAAAGTCATCGTCGAGCACGCTCGCTCTGACATTTCCGTGGTGGGTCCGCTCGATCACCAGTTGGTGACGCTCGTTCTTCCCGTCATAGCGCGCGCTTACATTGACGCCATTCCCTTTGGCAGCCATAGCTTGTTTGAGCCGGAGCGCGCTCGCCCCCGCAGACTGCGGACTGGAAAGATCGACTTCAACGCCACGCATGAGCGCAGCCAAGGCCTCGACGTCGATGATCTTCGAGGCTCGCGCCACCACCGCCTCGGCAAATAGATAGGCCTTCGCGAGCTGCTCAAGTGTCTTGCCCTCGATCACCTGCCCTCCTTTTCTGGGCGCGAGGGACGCTCCCACCAATGCCTGTGCGAGCATGAACTGTGCACGCTCGTGGTCGTCTTTGAAATAGCGTTCCTGTTTGCCAAGCTTGACTTTATAGAGGGGGGGCTGTGCGATGTACACGTGTCCGTGCTCGACGAGCTCCGGCATTTGTCGATAGAAAAACGTAAGCAACAGCGTGCGGATATGCGCGCCGTCCACGTCGGCGTCGGTCATGATGATGATACGGTGGTAGCGCAGTTTAGAAATATCGTACTCGTCCTTGCCTATCCCGGTGCCCAAAGTCTGGATCAAGGTCACGATCTCCTGGGAGGAGATCAGTTTGTCGAACCGTGCTTTTTCGACGTTCAGGATCTTGCCTTTCAACGGCAAAATCGCCTGGAACTTGCGGTCGCGACCCTGTTTGGCTGAACCGCCGGCAGAGTCTCCCTCGACGATGTAGAGCTCGCAAAGTGCTGGATCCTTCTCTTGGCAGTCGGCTAGCTTCGCGGACAACCCGAACGAGTCGAGCACGCCTTTTCGGCGCGTCATCTCCCGCGCTTTGCGCGCTGCTTCGCGCGCACGTGCTGCATCCACAATCTTCCCGCAGATGATGCGGGCATCGTTGGGCCGTTCGAGGAGAAAATTCTTGAGTTTTTCGCCCACGAGCTCCTGGACCACCGTCCCCACTTCAGAGGAAACGAGCTTGTCCTTCGTTTGCGAAGAGAATTTCGGCTCGGGCACCTTGACCGAAAGCACGCACGACAGGCCTTCACGCATATCGTCACCGGTGGTCTCGACCTTGGCCTTCTTTGCGATTTCGTTCGATTCGATATATTGATTCAAACCGCGGGTCATGGCAGCTCGCAGGCCCGTCAGGTGAGTGCCGCCGTCACGCTGTGGAATATTGTTCGTGAAGCAGAGCACCTGTTCCTGGTAGGAGTCGTTCCACTGCATCGCCACCTCGACCGTGATGCCTTCTTTTTGCGCAACTGCGTGAAAAGGCGTGCCATGCAAAACGTTCTTGCTCCGATTGATGTATTCGACAAACCCCATCACCCCCCCGGTGTGCGCGAAGTTCTCTTCTTTTCCAACGCGTTGATCGACCAGCTGGATCTTGACCCCGTTGTTGAGAAACGAAAGTTCGCGCAGCCGTCGCGCCAGGATGTCGAAGTGGTACTCGACCACCCCAAAGGTTTCCGCGCTGGCCAGAAAATGCACCTCGGTACCGCGTCTCTCGGTCTTGCCGGTCACCTTGAGCGGTGCCACAGGCACCCCGCGCCGGAATTCCATGAAGTGGCTTTTCCCGTCGCGTCGAATGCTGAGGCGCAGCCAGTCGGAGAGCGCATTGACCACGGACACGCCCACGCCGTGTAGGCCGCCGGCGATCTTGTAAGAATTGTTGTCGAACTTCCCGCCTGCGTGAAGCTCGGTCATCACGATTTCCGCCGCCGAGCGTTTCTGTTCGTCATCCTTGTGGAGCTCGGTGGGAATGCCGCGTCCGTTATCGATGACGCTGATCGAGTTGTCCGTATGAATCGTGACCGTGATCTCGTTGCAGAAACCGGCTAGCGCCTCGTCAATGGCGTTATCCACGACCTCGAACACCATGTGGTGCAAACCGGTCCCATCGGAGGTATCGCCGATGTACATGCCCGGACGCTTGCGGACCGCGTCCAGTCCCTTCAGTACCTTGATGCTGTCGGAATCGTATGGGTCGCGCGCGTGATCGTTCTTTTCTGCTTCAGACATTTATTTTCTCTTCACTCAGATCCGCATCGGCATCACGACATATTTGAAATCGTCGCGCCCTGGCAGGGTAAACAGCGCGCTCGAATTGGCATCACCCAATCCGCATTCGACCTCGGCAACGTCGAGATTGTTGAGCACGTCCACGAGATAGCCGACATTGAACCCGATGTCGAGGGTCTCCCCTTTGTACGGCACATCAAGCTCCTCCTGCGCTTCCTCCTGCTCGGTATTGCTGCAACTGATCTTGAGACTTCCTTCCCCCAGAATCCAGCGTACTCCGCGAAACTTGTCGCTGGTGAGAATCGCCGCCCGCTGCAACGCCTGCAACAGAGCAATTCGCTCGAGCTTCAGCTTCTTCGGATGATTCTGAGGGATCACCCGGCCATAGTCCGGAAACTTTCCGTCCACCAGCTTCGACACGAGCACGACGTTGCCGAACCTGAACTTGGCCTGGGCCGAGGACAATTCGATCGCCACCGAATCATCGCTGTCCTCAAGGAGCTTCGAAAGCTCGATAATCGTCTTGCGGGGAAGGATCACTTCCTGCTTCACAAGATTCTTTCCCCCGATTTCTCGGCTTGCGTAGGCCAGGCGGTGCCCGTCGGTCGCCACCAGCTTCAGCTGCCCTTCCTCGACGACCATGAGCAGGCCATTGAGGTAGTAGCGGATATCCTGCTGAGCCATTGCGTACTGAACCAGCCCCAAAAGCGACTTCAGCAACTTTTGAGGAACCGAGAAGCTCGTCGCGGAGGCTTCGACCAGCGCCAATCTGGGAAAATCCTCTGCCGAGAGGGTCTGCAAGTTGAAACGGCTTTTTCCCGACCTCACCTGAAGCCTCTTGTCCTGCAACGCAAGTGTAATCTCCGATCCCTCCGGGAGAGCGCGAAGAATATCAACGATCTTTCGAGCCCCTACTGTTATTTTCTTAGCTTCTCCCGGACCCTCGACGGTCATGCTCGTCGTAATCTCGATCTCGATGTCGGTGGCGACGAACTCCATGTGCGTGTCCGTCCGGGAGAGCAATACGTTGGACAGGATCGGCAGTGTATGGCGCCGCTCGATTATTCCGGTGACCGCCTGCAGAGGATCGAGCAGCGCTTCGCGTTGGGTCTTCAACAGATTCATTTTATTTCCTTGATTATGATGATGACCACGATCTTCTAGGTGGATAACCCAGCTCGGACCAGTAGACTTGCGATGCTTCGGCGTTCGAAAGCTGTTAGTAAAGCGCAGAATAGAACGTGGGGATAATATGAACAAGAAGCCGCCAATCCTCGGCGGCAGCACTTGTTCACAATTAGTCCCATGGTTGTACCCAGCTTGTTCACCCTTTGAGTACCTGCTCGAGTACGTGGTAATCGCGGTTGATGTCGTGGTTCTTCTCTCGCAGCGTTGCGATGGTGCGACACGCATGGAGGACAGTCGTGTGGTCGCGGTTGCCGAACGCATCGCCTATGTCCGGAAGGCTCATCTGGGTGAGGTCCTTCGCGAGCGCCATTGCAAGCTGGCGGGGCCGGGCGACGTTGCGACTGCGCTTTTTCGAGTGCATGTCGGATACCTTGATCTTGTAGTACTCGGCGACGGTTTTCTGGATGTTATCAATGGTAATTTGCCGGTTTTGTGCCGTCAGGAGGTCCTTGAGCGCCTCCTTGGCGGTGTCAAGCGTGATGTCTCGGCCGTTGAAGCGCGAATAGGCGATGACGCTCTTCAGTGCGCCTTCCAGTTCGCGTACGTTCGAGCGGATGTGCTTGGCGATGAAGAAGGCGACTTCCTCCGAGAGCTTGAGCGACACAGCTTCGGCTTTTTTCAGGATGATTGCGACCCGCATTTCCTGCTCTGGGGGCTCGATTGCTACAGTCAGGCCCCATGAAAAGCGCGACTTGAGGCGCTCATCGATTCCTGCAAGATCTTTCGGATAGGTGTCGCAGGTAATGATGAGCTGCTTGTGGGCTTCGATCAACGCATTAAATGCGTAAAAAAATTCCTCCTGGGTGCGGTCCTTTCCGGTGAAAAACTGAATGTCATCGATCAGAAGAAGATCGAGTGAGTGATAGTAGCGTTTGAACTCATCGAAAGACTTCTGCTGGTAGGCTCTGATGACATCGGAGATGTATTGCGCGGCGTGGAGGTAGCGCACCCGAGCACTCGGATGCTGCGCGAGAACGAGGTTGCCGACCGCGTGAATCAAGTGGGTCTTTCCCAAGCCCACGCCACCATAGATGAAAAGCGGGTTGTACGATGTGCCGGGGTGTTCAGCGACCTGCAGTGCGGCGGCGCGCGCGAGTTGATTGGCTTTTCCGGCGACAAAACCGTCGAAGCTGAATTCTGGAATGAGGCTCGAGCGCTCCGCGTGCGGCGATCGAGGTGCGGGAGTGCGCGCGGGGCGGATCGCGGGCGCGGAAGCCTTGATAGGCTCCGATGCGCCCGCCGCTTCGAGGATGAGCGATACGCGGATCGGGGACGAGAAGAATTCCGCCCCCATCGCTTCGACGCGGGGCGCAAACCGCTCCTTCACCCACTGCAGCACAAAGCGGTTGGGGGCGAGCAAGCGCAGCTCCCCGGATGGCGCCGCCGAGGCGTCCAGTTTGAGCGGCCGTATCCAGGTATTAAACTGCTGAGCGGGAAGCTCTTTTTCGAAGCGACTCAGGCACGAGGCCCAGAAACCCTGCATGGAGACTTACTTATATTTATGTGATTCGGTTCGGGGAAACAGCGCAGTGATTTTACCTGTTTCCGGGAGAGTTATCCACAGCTGGGAGAGCGGGTTCTGTCCTCAGTCGGCGGATGACGCCAGAGCGCTTAATTCGTTGACAATTCTGGCTAAAATATCGTCTAATCGAAGGTTACTGTCCGCCTCGGGAATCCGCTCATGAAACGTACTTTTCACCCCTCGGTCATTCGCAGGAAGCGTACTCACGGGTTTCTTGTTCGCATGCGCACGCGCGGGGGCCGTGCCGTGCTTCGGGCACGCCGCGCCAAGGGGCGTGCCCGTTTGAGCGTTTGAGCGCTCGCAAGCGCTACGATCGAAGGCAGCGGCTCGGAACAGCCGATATCGCGTCGCTGCTTTCCGGCGGGCGAGCACTCAAGCGACCCGGGTTCAGCGTGCTATTCAGAGCAAACCTGTTCGGTGTTCCCAGGCTAGGTCTCATCGTTCCCAAGCGCGTGTTCCCGCGCGCAGTCGACCGCAACCGGATGAAGCGCTTGTTGCGGGAGTTGTTTCGGGCCCAACAAGCGCGGCTTGGAAGCCGCGATATTCTGATTCGCTTGACCGCGAGTCCGGTTGCGTTGGCGGAAGTCGAGCGATGCCTGGTGGGGCCGTCGTGAGCCGGCTGTTGTCGCTCTTGATCCGGAGTTATCGCTACGGTCTGAGCCCGCTGCTCGGCATGCACTGCCGTTTCCATCCCTCGTGCTCGGCATACGCGCAGGAGGCTCTCGAACGCCACGGCGCAGCGCGGGGCGCGTGGCTCGCCCTCGCGCGCCTTGCGCGCTGTCATCCCTGGCACCCGGGCGGCCATGACCCGGTCCCGTAATTGTCTGCTCCCCTCATGGACACCCAGCGTCTGATCCTCTTTTTCGTGTTCTCGTTCTCGCTGCTGCTCCTTTGGGAAGCTTGGCAGAAGGAGTTTCGGCCCCCCGTGCCCGCTGCCCCGTCGACGCAGACGGCGGTCCCGACACCGAGCGCGCGGGCAGGGACGCCCACTGGGAAGGGCGTGGATGCACTGCCCCCGACATCATCAGCACCAGCGGACAAACCCCGGGAGCGCCTGCGGGTTCGCACGGATACCGTGCTTGCGGAAATCGATACGCAAGGGGGAGACATCGTCTACCTGGAATTGCTCAAGCACAAGGCGCTTCAGGAGACGCAGAATTTCGTGCTGTTTGGACCCGAGCATCGTTATTCTGCGCAAAGTGGCTTGATCGGGGAGGGCCTGCCGAACCACCGGACGCTGTTTCACGCGTCTGCCAGGGAATTCACTCTCGAACAGGGTCAGGACAGGCTCGAGGTGCGGCTCCAGGCAAACACCCCGGAAGGCATCAGGGTCACCAAGATTCTGACGTTCTATCCCGCGAGCTATCGCATCGATGTCGCCGAGGAAATCGCGAACGGCACGGACAAGCCGTTCG
>Ga0180064_1000021_pt1 | contig 20593 bp, 44 predicted proteins | sample EasRiv200_16_10D_FD_121782 | JGI IMG/M metagenome (GOLD analysis project Ga0180064, IMG submission 121782) | Soil microbial communities from meander-bound floodplain in the East River, Colorado, USA - East River metaG ERMLT200_16_10D | ecosystem: Environmental > Terrestrial > Soil > Floodplain ... | reverse complement strand
GTACAACAGACATCCGCGCTCGCCACACCAGTTTTCAAAAGTGCCCCCCCGGCCATAGATCGACCCCTTTACCTCCCCAGCAGACCCCCCTCCGACCCCTGGAAAACTTCCGCTCAGCCCGAAAACGTTCCGTATAAGGGGAGCAAACCCCCCTTGGACCCCCTCAGACGGCCTGAGAACGGCCTTCGGCCGGAAGTAGCGAGGAAAATGCGACAAAAATGTGGACAAAAGCGTCAAAAGGTCTGGTAGGGTGGCGACCGGACCGGCACAGCGACGACTGGAGAGGCTATGGAGGCGAGTCAGGGTGGAGATGCCCGCGCAGCGGGCGTATTGGCGGACGGCGAGGTCACCGAACGCGACGGGGTGCTGCTCTGCCGCTGCGGGGGGCTGGTCTACGTCTGGGCGGGGCCGGGCACGGCCAACATCGAGATGCGCGAGGTCGATCCGGCCGGGGAAGCCGCGTTCGGCGCGGTGCTCGGCTACGTCGAGCCGACCCGGCCGCAGGACGGGCTGGCCGTCGCCTTCCAGGCGGACGAGTTCCTGCGCCACTGCCAGGACATCACCCGGATGGCGGCCGAAGCGCCGATCGTGGACGCCACCGAGCCGCCGGAGCTGGCACAGGGGCCGTCGCCGGTCCTCGACAACCCCGAGGTCTTGGCCCGCGAGCTGCACGACGCGGCGAAGGAAGGCGGGTTCGCCGCCGATAAGGTCGCCTGGGAGGAGCTGCGCCCCGAGCTGCGCGTCAACTACATCGTGCTGGCGACCCGCGCGCTCAACCGCATCCCCCAGGCACCGGCACCGGCGGCCGAGCCGGAGCCACCGGCGATCAGCGACGAGGAGCTTGCCAGGGAGTTCGTGACCGCCCTGGCGCGAGACGAGTACGAACGCTCGCGCCAGGGCGAGCCGCACATGCCGCCCTGGGACGAGGTGACCCCGGACGAGAGGACCGGGAGCGACGCGCGCGGCGGCTACTACGAGCGCGCCGGTGCCTACGTCGGGGCGCTGCCCGAGCTGGCGGCGCTGCTGCGCCAGCCCCCGGCGCCCTTGGAGCCGGACCTGGAGGCCGAACGCGCGGCGGCGCTCCGCCAGGAGACCCAGGAGAAGGCCAAGGTCCTGCTGGGGACCTTCGCCCGCAATCTCTTGGCGGCGCTGGAGGGCGGCGCCTCGTTCGAGGAGGCGATCGAGGCGATGAAGTCGGTCCAGAGCAAGGCCAACTCCCTGCTCGCGAGGCTGATCGACACCGCGCCGGAGCGGGAGGTGCCCGACCTGCGCCGGGCCAAGGCGGTGCTGGTGAAGGAGGACGGCTGGGTCGATGTCCAGCCCGGCACCCTGCGGATCGTCACCCCGGACCGCGAGAAAGGCGCCTTCGCCGAGTTCACGCCGGGCGAGGACTGCTGCTGGCCGGAGGGCGACACCTACCTGGTGCCGATGGTGGATGTGCTCGCGATGCAGATTCCGGCGCCGGAGAAGGAGACCCCGCCCGAGGCCGAGCCGGTCGTGGATGAGCACGCCCCGGAACCCGCAACTCCAGTTGAGAGTTCAGACCCCCCGGCTGACCCCGGCCCGGAGGAACCGGCGGCACCGCAGCCCGCCCCGGTCGGCGATCGGGTCGAAACCGGCGACGGGCGTCAGGGCCTGGTGGTGGAGGGTCCCGACGCGGAGGGCAAGGTGCTGGTGCGGATCGAGGGCCAGGAGGACGAGCGCTTCGGCCACGACGTGCTGACCAAGATCGGGGGGCCGTCCTGATGGGCGACGAGCAAAAAGAGCTGGTCTTCCGATCCGGCAGGGTCGCCTTCCTCTGGTCCGAGCGGGACTCCTTCATCAGACTGGTGACCTGCGACTCCGACGGCGTGCCGGACGTGCAGAATCCGATCTGGATTGAAGCGCCACCGAGCCTGAAGCAGGAAGCGGAGGCATTCACCCTGTGGGCCTGCGAGTACCTGGGCGTCCTGCTCGCCGACAAGGCGATCTTCACCACGGTCAGCGATCCAGTGGCGCGAGGCGACGAGGACGACTCCTTCTCGGTGGCGATGGTCTCGCCGTCGGGCGGCGCCCCCGACCTCCCCAAGGGCACGGTGCTGACGCCGGTGCCGGAGGCAGCGTCCTGATGGCACCTCTCCAGGAGAAAAAAGAGGACCGGCTGTTCGTCATCAGGGAGGCCGACCTGCGCAAGTTCGCCATGAACGTCAGCGCGGCGCAGACGATAACCTTCACCACTCTTTTCGATCTCACGGTCGGTTACGAGGAGGCCGAGGCGATCGGCCAGGGCCTGGGCGACTTCTTCCAGCAGATGGAAGGCTGGCTTAACGACCACACGGGTCATCCCGAGCTGGGCCGCCCGATGATCCCGAAGTTGATCGTGGATGCCCTGGCGGCGCAGATGTTCGACCTCGCCATGCGCCAGCGCTGGAACCAGGGGGGCCTCGACGGCGACCCGCCGACCTGGAACGACGAGGTGAACCCCCCCAACGCCGACCAGAAAGACGAGTGGCGCTCGGGCGCGCGCGGGCACCTGATGAATATCTGGGACGACCTGGTGACGTACTTCTCCTGCCAGGGTGTGTTGTGGTGGACACGGCTCTCGGAAGATGACTGCAAGAACCTCGTCTCTTTCATCGAGAACTGTGATGCCACCGCTGAGGTGGAGTCGGTCATGCCGTTGCTGCGTGAGGCCGCGAGTGCAGGGGGGCGAGCCTGATGGCCCTCTACTTCCCGCCACCCGACTGCACCCACTGCGACGAACCCCTGTACCACAACGGCGACGGCTGGTCGTGCGATGCCTGCTCGCTCTCCTGGGACTCCAACGGCATGGGCGGCTCGGCTCGGTTCACCGACATCTTCGGTGACGATCTGGCCGCTGATGCTGAGCGCTGGCGTGCGAATAATCGACGGGCCACAGCGTGACGGGCGACGGCATCAACCTCGTCGGTCGCCAGGTGTGCGAGGAGTGCGACGCCTTCCTGGGCAAACCCCACAAGGACACCTGCTCGAAAGCAGACCGCCTCGTGGAGATGGGCGATGCGACGGAAAAGTTCACCACCGTCGAGCACGCCCAGGCCGAGGAACCCCTGATCGGGTTGAACGTCGAGACGGTGGAGCTGATCCTGGACCACTTGACCACGCACGACACAGACTCCGACTTCGAGAAAGTCGTTGCCCTGACCGAGGGACTGAGGTCTTTTGTCAGCGAGGCGAAACCGACGGAGCGGGGAAATGGCACAAGCTAGAACCGACAACTCCAGTCAGAGGTTCTACCTCGGCATCCCGGTCACGCCGCTCGGCGAGCCGGATGCCGGGTGGCAGTGGGCGCGTTGGCCCGACGGCCGCGAGTTCAAGCACTGGGCAGATCAACTACGAGAGGAGCCGTGGGGCTGATGCAGGTCGAAGTACACATTCGCAACGGGCGCACCGTATTCCGGTTCGCGAAGCGCGCACACTTCCGAAAGGTGCTGCAAAACAAACCTGACCACGATGGTGGACGTGTCATCTGTCAGGTAAAACACAACTTGGACGACACGGAGTGGCAAACCGCCAGTGTTCGCTCGATCGGCCCGAACTCGGTCAGCTTCGTGCTGGAGGTCCCGAAGGAGGAAAAGGTCGCGGGGGGCGAGGAGAGCTGATGGGTCTTCGCGAGCGTTTTCCCGAGTGGATGTTCAGGCGTCCCCGTCGAACCTTCGGCGAGAGCGAGTTCCGGCCGCTCAGCCTCCAGGAGCAGGGTGACCGCCGCGCTTGCCAGGGAGCTGACCCGCTGGAGGCGGCAGACAACTGGATGCGCCACGTTCTCGACCGCGACTTCGAGTACCCCGAGATCACCAGGGCGATTGTCGTCGTGGAGGTCGGCAGGGGGCCGCGAGCGCAGACGCTCTACACGACTCACCGGGTGGACGCCACGCCGGTAGAAGTCCGAGGGCTGTTGTCTGAGGCGCTGCGCGGGCAGTCCGAGATCATCGCCCGCGCGAACCGGCATAGGGACATCGACAACTACGCCAAGGCGACGGTCCCCCAGCTCCTCGACGCACTCGAAGGCCCGGCCTCTGAGGCTGTCCGGCTTAAGCTCGCCGATGCCCTGGTGAAGATGCAGGCTGACTGCCTGAACGCCGCCGCCATCTCGACCCACGAGAACGTCCGCAAGGCTTACTTGGAGGCATCAGAGTGGGCAGAGCAGAGGTTCAAAGAGATCGCCTCGAAACGCTGGTCGGAGGAGCTGGCCGAGTGGGAGCGCAAGCAGGCGGCCGAGGAGCGAGTGGCATGACCCACGAGGAAGCGCTGAACGAGCTGCGGTCGGTCGCGGGAGTCTCGGATGCTGACAGCCAGGCAATCACGGATGTGCCGATCCCGAAGCTGACCAGGCTGGCCTACCAGACGGCCGCCATGCTCCGGGACGAGGGCATGACCCAGCGGGTCGAAGTCGCCATCGGGGTGCTGGTCGGACCCGATGTCGAGGGAGTCGTCCTGAACCAGGTGATCGGCTACCTGAAAGGGAAAGCCTCCTGCGCCCGCGACGAGGAACCCAACGCGCCGACGGGTGAGGCCCGGTCCACCTTGAACAAGCGGGCCACAGCGCTCGAACTCGCCGCCGAGGCGCTGGGGGAGGAGAACTCCTGATGGTCCCCAGCGGCTACCGGGTCGAAAGGACCAACGAGCGGGTGAACGTGATCGGGCGCCGCCTTTTCCGCTTCCGCGCACAGGCGCTGGCGAGGAAATATCCGTCGATTCTCGACAGCTACCACCTGCGGGTCGAGAAGGTCCCGAAGGTGGCGTTTTTCTACGAGGTCGCCGCCTACCAGAACAAGCTGGTGAAGGTGAAGGTATGACCCGACCGGCGTGGCCCACTGTCGAGGAGGTCGAGGCGTGCGAGAGCGTGGAAACGTGTCTTCGCTGGAATCGCTTCCTGCCCCGGCCGACTCAGGACAGTCACATCCCGATCATCGACGCCGTGGTGAAGCGTCTCGCCGTGCTGCGCGAGCGCGACAACGATGCCTACGTGCGCGCGAGCAAGAACCTGGGGTGGGACCTGTGACGGGGTGGCTCTACAAGCTGCTGCTCTGGCCGCAGGAGCCGGGACGGTCCATCCGCAAGTGCTGGGAGTTGCTTCGTGACCCCCGCGTACTAAGGAAGGCTGGCTGGCACAACCGTACTCATGTTCAGCAGACGGTCAAAGACGGCGTTAGCACCTTTCATGCGGTGTGTGATGTCCCCAAGTGCGGGTGGGAGAGCAAGCCAATCTCTCGGCTGGAGATTGCTTATGCCGACGGCGCTTTTCATGCCGGAAGGCAGCATGCGTTTTGACCGCGCCGAAAGCCAAACATAAGGTCCTGAAGCTCACCCGTCAGATGGCGCGCTACGACTTCTCGAAGGAGCCGCTGTTCGGTGCCGACATCGTGATCGCGAAGGACGGCCGGGTCTGCAAGGACCGCAACGGAACGGCGGGCCGCGACGCCACTCCAGGGGAGCGGGCGGCGGCCGTGGAGGCGAAGCCGAACCGATGACCGATCCAAAAGAGCAGATCACCGACCCGAGCGATCAGTACCCGATCGTCCTGGAGCGGCGTCACATCGAGGCTCTGCTGGGTCCCGACAAGGCGCGGTCCGAGCTTCGTCAGGAGGCTCGTCAACTGCTCAGCCGCGTCCTATCGACAGAACCGATCGCCAATCCGCGTGAGGCGGGTGGGCACATGGTCGATGTCACCGGCGACCCGCATGCGCGCGACTCGGTGATGATCGACGCGCGACGTGCCGTGCTGGTCGAAGCCATCGAAGCGGCAGTCGTTCATGCGACCCGCAAAGGCGTAAAAACCGACATGGTGGGGTTCACCCTGACTGGTCGCATCAATCGACCGCCCAACATGGGGGGTGAGCGCCCCGCTGAGCGGGTCTCGCACTTGCACCTGATGGAGTGGGACGGCGCCGCCAACATCATCGTGGAGATAAAGGCCCTCGCGGGTCGTGCTGGGTTCGATCTCGTGCCTCTCCTGGAGAAGAAGTGGGCTGCCGCTGAGGCGGCTGGGTTCACGAGGCGACGTGGTTGAGCAAGCGCAAGAAACTCCAGGTCGTCATCGTCGCGGGCTTCCGATGGGTGGAGGACAACCCCGCGTCGGCGCCGGATCGCGAGCGCTGGACCGTCGAAGTGCCGATGATCTTCGTCCACGTCTCGAACTACGGCCAAGCCGACCCGCGCGGCGGCTACTTCAAGGGGTGGCGTGTTGTCTGCGGCGCCCCGGAGAAGGAGGAGTATCCGAATCGCGACGCGGCGATGGAGGCTGCCCGTGCGGTGATCGAGCGCGAGATCAAGCACAAACGGGCGCGCGTTGCAGCCGAAATCGAGCGCGGGAAGCTGATGCTCCAGATCGCCAGGGAAGGGGGCCTGAAGCTATGAGGCTGATTCCGGTTCGCCCGCCCTTCAGGATCGTGGAGCCGGTGCTGGTGGAGGAGCGGGCCAGCGTCTTCTACGGGATGACCCACTCCAAGGCGGTCCTGATTGACGAAGCCCTTCACGGCTATCGGGTGCGCGTGCAGTCCACACACGACATTCAAGTCGGGATCGACCCGGAGGTGCTGATCTTCGAGCGTATGATCCTTCCCGGCCAGTACGCCGACCTGATGCAGGGTCCCTACGACCTGCTGCTGCGAAAGTCTCCAGGGATTACCCGGAACACTTCACCTCAGCTCGTGGTGATGTTCGATGTGGTCAGTAGGGACCGTCTGCTCCAGTGCGATCGCTGCAACGACTATCGGGAGTCTTGCAACCTGATCGAAGAATTCAATGACTGGGACTCGACCTCGCGGTTGTACTGCCGTGACGAATGTATGTGAGGAGAAAAACCGATGGGTAAGACGACGATGGTGAACGTGAAGGGTCGGTGTCCGAGGGGCTGCGGGGAGACGATCTTCCTCAGTGATAGCGGCCGTCTCACCTGCTCCTACGTGAATTGCCCGGACCCGGCTGCCATCGACCGGCTGATCCGAGGAGAAGGCTACCTGTCGCTGAACATAAGCGAGGTCGAGGCGGTCCACTTCCACTACACGAAGCACGGAGTCTCGAAGCGGCAGACCGCAGCTAGAAAGCTGGCAGACAAGATGCTGCGCTTCCTGAAGAAAGAAGATGTCGCATCCGTGTCGCTTAGGGACGACACGCCCCCCGACTGGTCACCGCCGACCTGGGGCACGGTCGTGATGCCAGATGTCGAGGTGGCAAGCGAGGAGGTGGAGATCGGTGGCATGCCGCCTGCCGACGCCACGGCGGCTGACAGCGACCTGGCCGATTCGCTGGTGCTGATCCTGACGGAGCGCTGCGCGTGCGAGCACGGCCGTTGGGCACATGCCGACCGCAAGGGGCGTTGCTTCGCCACCGGCTGCCCCTGCCAAGCCTTCGCTCCCACCGGCGAGCCGCCGATCGCGCCGCAAGGGGTTCAGCTCGCGAACTGCTTCATCGAAGGCGCGCAAATCCTTGAACAGGCGGCTGAAGGCAGGGGCGAGAAGGCGATCCGCCGTGCCCGCCAGCTCGCCGATGGGCAGAGGCTCCAGGCGCTCACTGTTGCGCTCGGCCTGGAGGTCCCGCGTGACTGAGCCGCTGACCCAGTGCGCGAATTGCATCCATCCCTTCGCCGAGCATGCGGAGATCGAGGGCATGCAAAACCGTGGGCACTGCAAGGTGCCGTCGTGCCCCTGCGGCGCCTTCTTTAAGGGTGAGGCTTCCGAGGCGGAGGCCGACCAGGCGGGCGATCCCAGGTACGTGATAATCGCCCGCGCCACCGATATGAGCGGCATCCAGGGGTGCCAGCTCACTGCCAGCGGAGAGGGACGGCCCCCGGAGGTCCCGGAGAGCGTTCTTCACCACCTCGGCGAGAACGTGAAACGCGAATACTTCCGCATGTTCGGGGAGAACCCGAAGCACGTTGGGGTCGCCCCGATCCCGTTCCTGGCGCACTTCGATGAACCCGGCGATCTGCCAGCCGCTGCCGGGATTGCCGTCGAGGTCGAGGCCACCTTCGAGGAAGCGATCGAAGCGGTCGAGCAGGCCGTGAAGATGTTCTCCGGCCTGCCGCAAGGGGTTCACCTTCAGCAGAAGGACGCGCTTGCGATCGCGCTGTTCGAGATCGACAAGCAGGCGGCAGTGCAGGCTGTCAAGGGTGAAATCGACACCAAAGAGAAGCTGGACGAGCTGGCGAACGCACTGCTAGAGAAGGGCGCGGTCGAGCTTGCGAGTCAAATCTGGGCCGGGCACTTCGACCCCGACGAACCAGAGGGGTGACCTATGAACAGTACCGCTGTCCGCAGTGTCACCTTGCGCTCCTCGCAGACGAGGTTGACGACGTGCGCTGGGAGTACCCGCCCGGAGTCGAGCGGAACTCGTCGGGATTCGGTGGCGTTGAAGTCCGGGTCCGGCCGGGGGCCGTCTACTGCCACAACCCCCAGCATCCGAAGCCGATCGCGATGCGACGCGAAGTCGTGGAGGTGAGCTGACATGGCCGAGATTGACGAGGACCGACTGACCCTTGCCCAGATCGAGGAGTTCGTAGCCCCGCTCTCCGACAAGGCGGTCGAGACCTTGGCGCTCGGGCCGATGCGCGATCTGTCCCCGATGGAGCCGGAATATTGGCTGGAGGACACGCCGAGAGACTGCCGGGCCTGTCAGGCGCTGGAACCGATCAAGGACAGCAGCCCTCCAGCTATGCGGCTGTGGAACTGGCACAACCTTGTGAGCAGGCCCTTCAAGCTGCTGAACGGGCTGATCTCCGACGACAAACCACTCACCGAGGTGGGCGAGCAGATGCTGCACGACGAACTGATGCACCTGTTCGGAATGCTCGCCTTCTCCAGGTGCATTGTCATCTATGCCGTCGCCCGAGCCGAAAAGCTGAAGCGCGACGCTGAGCGACCAACTCCAGTTGGGAGTTCAGCGTGAGCGTGGCACCGACCAAAACGAAAGGAAATCCGAGTGGCTGCTAAAGCTCGCCGCAAAGCTGTCGTTCTCGACCGCGACCCCTTCACCGGGGACGACAAGCTCGGCAACATGGAGAAGATCGCCGACGCCGACCTGGTGATGGTGGTGAAGGGTGACGAGGCGAAACTGGTGAAGCTCCGCTGGGCGGACCCGGAGGAATACGACGTGGAGGTGATCCGTCCATGAGGCCCGACGGTCGCACAGACGCGCCGGGGGCGCCGAACTTCCGCATCGAGACCCTGCACGCTTTCATCGCCGTCGATCCAGATGACAACAGCGAGGGGATCGTCAGCCACTTCAACAACAGGACGGGCTTCCACGAAGCGTTGATCGGGGCCGACAAGGCGCGGATCGAATCGCACCGGCCGATGATCGAGGAGCTGGTGCGAACGACTCGGCAGCCCGTGAAGCTCGTGCGCTTCAGCGTGCGCGAGGACGTGGAGTTGTTCACCTGATGGCGAGCGATGTGGAGAAACGGCAGGTCCTAGACCTCACGAGCGAGATCGCCAGGCTCACCGACGACGGGATTGCGGTCAACGGCAGGGACATCGCAGTCGCTGCCAGGACGATCGAGAAGATCGTGGCGCCGTCGGCGTTCGGCGACGGAGTAAAGCTATCGATCCGTATGGCGCCCCACGTCCCGCAGGCCAATCGAGTCGAGCTGCCCGATGGGACGCAACTGCTGGGGGTCAAGGGTGTCGAAATCATCGACCTTCAGGGCCAGCAGCGGATCGCCAAGATCACCGTCGCCGGGGTCATCGTCCTCGGTCAGCCGGAGGCGAGGACTGCCGGGTGACCAAAGGCATCAAGCCAGGCCAGATTCCAGACTGGCGCCCCGGCGCCGTGTTCTGGAAGCCGCTCGCCGACGGGCGAGAGGTGACGATCTACCCGCTTCTCGGCGGGAAGGCTCGGCTCTGCGTCGGGCCGCTTGCTCACCCGAGCGGCTACGACGTTGCCTACCGCTACACGACCATCAAGGCCGCGATGGATGCGGCGAAGGAGTGGGACAGCGAGAACGACGACGAGCCGCCCGGCTTCGAGGACATCGACTTCGAGCCGGAGAAGCAGCACCAAAAGCCCGCCGCGCCGATTCACTCTGAGGCGATGCAGGTCGGCGCCAAGATCGAGATCAACCACACGCTGCTCAGGACCATGAGCGTGAACGAACGCCGTGGGGAGCGCGACATGCGCATCTACCAGATCACCGGCACAACCGAAGATGGCCGGATGATCGAGGTCGAGGCAATCCGCTACACCGGCGATCCCCAGGGTCCCACCGGCAAGCCGATGGCGACGGTGACGAACGTTTCCGTGACCATGAGCGCGGAGCCAAAAGGGTGAGGGGTGAATCGGCGATGCGACTACTGCGGCTTTGCGATTCGCGAGGGCCAGAAGCCCGTTGTCGTCATCGCTACCGGAGCGGTCTATCACCGGCCGTGCGCGCGGGTTAGGGAGGAACGGATGGCGAAAAAAGAGTCGAACAGTAGGTTCGGAGAGATCAAATCCTCCAAGGTGAAGTTCAGCCCCGGTGAGCCGGTCTTCGTCGTGCGGGGCACGGACCCCTTCGCCACCAACACCATCATCGAGTACGCCCGGCAGTGTGAGCGCGAAGGTGCCGCGCGCGAGGTCGTTGACGACGCCTTCGACCACGCGATGCGCGTTGCGGAGTGGCAGCGACAGAACCCCGAGCTTGTGACCCCCCTCCCAGAGTGATGACAGAAACAGTCGCACAGGTCGCGAGCCGGATCGGCATCCCGCCAGAGGCGCTGGAGGACCTGATCGAGCTGCCGCTGGTAAGCGAGGCGCTGGTCCTGGCGAGGGACAACCCGAACATGCGGGCGGAGTCGGTCTGGGCCACGCTCGACCTGCCGGTGATTGACCCCGACGGTCTCGACATCCCCAAGTTGGAGCGAGAGCTGGCGGCGCTGAGGAACTTGGCGACCAAGGGGGACGGCTCGCGGGTGTCCTTGGATGCTCGCGCGTTGCATCCGATGCTGAAGGGGCGGCTGAAGCTGGCCGAGGGGCAGGCGGAGCGGCGTCTGGACATAATCCTCCGGGTCCATGAGCTGATGACAAATCATTACGCCGAACCGCAGTCGATGGACATGGTGAAGGAACTACTGACCAATGAGATCAACTTTTCAGGAGCGCCGCGCCCTTGAAGACCAGCAACGACGAGATGCTGACGCCGCGCGAGCTTCGCCGGGCGCTGGCTGAACACCTGGATCGGCTCTCGAATCGCGAGGTGGAGAAGCTGGTCCTGATGCAGAGTGGCAAGATGGCCTTCGTCTTGCTGCCGGTCGAGGAGTACGAACGGCTGACCGAGGGCACCAGCGAGTGAAGTATTACGGCATCGAGATCGCCGTAGACGATAGGTTGCGGCCGGGGGTGATCCGCGTGATCCAGCTCTGGCTCGGGCATATCGACTGGCCGTGGCCGAGGCGGAAGAAGCTGGCGCCACCCCGTCGGCCGTTCGATCACGGTCGGGATCGGTGGTGCTGGTGAGCCGCCCGCTGATGGCCCAGCGCGTTGCTACGCCGCCGGGCCTCGAAGAACAGATCGCTGCCGCCCTGCACATCGAGTGCTACCGCATCGGCAACTGCGCGGCGGTCGTCACCCGAGAGGACATCGCCGACAAGCGCGCCGAGGAACGGGACTACCGCTGGCACGTCGCGCTGTCGCACAGCCAGCGGATGCCCACGCAGGACGAGATCAACATCGCCCGCGAGCTGGTCCCCGACGACATCCACTTCTGCTTGCCCTTCCCCCACTCGGGTTTTCAGCCCAAAGAGGGGCTTTCCGTCCACCTCTGGGAGATCAAAGACGGGAACCTGACCGAGCAGTGGGAGTACGATTCCGTCGTCTCTCGTGACCCCGAGCAGCCAAGCCCTCAACCTGCAAGCGATCAGCAAGGCGATCGACCAGCATGATGCAAGCTGCGGTCAGCCTGCGACGGAGATCGCGATGAACCCCTACGAGGTCGAGCGGCTGGGCTGGGACGAGATCAGGGGCATCCCGGTGGTGAGCGACGGCAAGATCGGCACTGGGCGCTTCGAGGTCCGCTGCGAGCGTGACCTGACCGGCGGAGAGGTCGTCCACGGGACCGCCCGTGAAAAGGTTCCGGCTGGAGGCGTAGAGTGCCACCGATGACCGAGAAGAAAGGTCTCGTCACGCGGGTGAAGGAGGCCGTCCACCGGCGCTCCTTCTTCGGCAAGGTGGAGGAGGTCGCCGAGCAGCGCCGCCACTCCTTCAACCGCCGTGTGCATCATGCGCAAGAGAGGGTCGAGCAGCATGAAGCTGCGCTGAAGAACCTTCGGGATGCCATACAACAGGGTGTGGCCGTGCCGGAAAGCAGGATCGAAGATGCTGTCCAGCTTCTCGCCATAGCCCGACACCAGCGGAAGGTGCAGAGGCGGAAGCTGGAGTTCTGGCGCGACCGCTACGTCTGGGCGAATGCGCGCCACCACCACTGGGGAGATGTCCTGAAGAACCGGCGCGATCGACTCCGCCGGTGGATTGAGCGACACGAGGGGTTCCAGCCCTACATGGCGAACGGCAACCCCTACGAGAAGCTGACGCCCGAGGCCAAACACGGGATGTACCTCGACTTCCGGGACGGCAACTACATCACATCGACCTACGAGGGCTTCCCCGGCGACGGAGTGCATTCCACCACCTCCGGCCACTACCTCCAGAACCAGCCCGACGGCCGGGCGCGATGCTGGGATGCGGGCGCGGGTTCGCGCGAGCCGATGGTGAAGGCCCAGCTCCGCGAAGCTCGCCGCGTCGGGTCGTTCCTGATCGAGATGTTCGGCCCCGACAACACCTTCAACTACAAGAACGGCATCCGCTTTACTCTTGGCGAGGGCGAAGCCCTGGAGACGATGCACGACAACCACAAGCACACCTGGATCAGGGACGGCGCTCCCGTCTGAGAAAGCGAGGGACCGATGGGACCGAAGGTCATCATGGAGTACGGGCAGCGTCCGCCGAAGTGCCGGGACAAGAATCCGATCGGCCCGAACTCAACGCTGTTCGTTCACTTCAGCGCCAGCGACGGCTCCGGCATCGACAAGGCCGGGGAGCCGAAGCAGGCGGTCCGCAACATCCAGGCGTTCCACATGGGACCCGAACGGGGCTGGTGCGACATCGGCTACAGCTACGTCCTCGTTCAGCAGCGCGGCATCTTCAAACGGCCCCTGTTGTTCAAAGGGCGCGGCTTCCACGCTGTCCCGGCCAGCCAGGAAGGCCACAACACCGGGAACATGTCCGTCTGCGTGATCGCCGACAGCAACGACCGGATCAAGCGCAGCACGGTCGCGGCGCTGGCCTGGCTCGCGCGCCGGTGCCCCGCCCGCACTGTCAAGGGCCACCGCGATGTCGGCTCGACCGACTGCCCCGGCGATCACCTCTACTCGAAGGTGCCGAGTCTGAACCAGGCGGCGAAGCTGTCGAAGCGGGCCTTCCTCCCCTAACCGAAAGGAACCTCGTGCTCTCACCCAAGGTCGTCGCCGCAGTCCTCGTGCCGGTCCTCGCCGCAGTGGCGCTGATGCTCTTGACCGGCGACAAGACGTTCCTGGTCGCCATCCTCCTGAGCCTCGCCGGTGGTGGCGCTGGGATCGCTGCCAAACCCGCGAAAGGGGTCACCCAGCTAGAGGTGCAGCGGCTCTCCGAACGCAAGCGCGGACTCCGCCCGTAGGGGGTCCGCGACCAGCCGCGCTCGTAGATTAGGTAGGACGGAAGGAGAAGTCGATGGAAGACGCAACACCAGAGAGTCAGGTCAGCCCACCCTCGCCGCCAGCAGAGGCCGCCGTGCCCGAGCTGGTGGAGCCGACGCCGCCGGTCGATCCGGTCGCCGAGGCCCCGGTCGAGGAGGAGCCGACTGCCGAGTCTCAGCCCCAGGCTGGAGGGGATGTCTCCACGGCGCCGCCAACCGCGCCACCGCCCCCGCCGGGGGTCCCGGCGACTCCGGTCAATGCCGAAGCCAAGGACGGCGACGTTCCTGGGCCGAGGATGGACCCGGAGCGCATCGGCGAGGCCCAGCGGGCAGCCGAGGCGGCCGAGGCCAAGCAGAAGTCGGCCTAGCCCTCCCAACCTGCGCAGTTTCCGGTGAAGGCCGTCCTCGTGGCGGCCTTCACTACGTGTAGGATGACCCGACAGTGAACCCGCTCAGCAACATCCCATCGGTCACGGGTCGGCCAGGCGTCGCCGAGGCGATGCAGATGGTCTCCGTCGCCGTCTCCGCGATGGAGCCGGACGGCCAGCTCGCCGAACGGTGGGACGAGTTCAGCGGCAAAATCCTGAGCTGGGCGGACCGCGAGGAGGCGATGGAGTCGCCCCACGTCCTCCACAGCTACCGGATGATGCTGGAGCAGATGCGCGGCGACAGCGAAGTCGGCGAAATTCTGGTCGCAGTGACCAAGCTCGGCATGTCGGCCGTCCTCACCGCCGTGCCGAACATCTACTGCATCGTGCTTCCCGATCGCGACGATATGCACGACGACATCGCGCCGCTGGTCGAAAAGGGCCTGAACCTCCTGCACCGCGCCAACCAGGTCGAGCCATTCGATCCCGTCGTCCGCGTGGACTACGAGATCGCCGATCTGCTGGAGGAGCGCAAGGTCGAAAACATGCAGGAAATCGAGGACCAGCAGAAGCGAAACTGGGTCAGCGACCTGATCGACAACGCGGTTCGGGCGCCGGGGTCGCAGAACTAGTGGCCGAGTCTTCCTGTCCTCGCTGCGGGCGCCCTGTGAAGTGGGTGAAGATCGTCGGCGGCGACGGTCAGCGCATCATGCTCAACACGATTCCGACCATCGGCGGCACCTACCGGCTCGACGGCCTGAACGTCGGTATGGCGGAGCGGATCGACCGCCCCGGCCACCAGGGCTACCAGGCCCACGACGATAGCTGCACGGCGCTCCAGCGATGACTGGCGAGGTCCGCGCAGCTCGCGCGCGTCTTCGTGCGCTCGGTCGTCGGCGGAAGCGGCACACCAAAGCCGGGGAGCGGCTTGCCGAGGACACGGCGAAAGCGATCGTGGAGGAGAGCGGCAAGCTGCCAGTCACCGACGCCGCCGAGCTGGCCGGGATTCATCGCTCGACGGCTTACGAGTACCTGAAAGCCTGCGACTAAAGTTGGAGGATAGACGGCCACGAGTTGACGGATGGCCGCCTCGGGATCGGTCGGGTGCGATCGAACCGTTCAAGTTGAACGCGATCGCACTTTTCCGTGCCGTCCCCTCGGCGGTGAAGCTATTCAAGACGGCCGTCCCGGAGCAGTTCTGGAGCGAGTTCGAGGACCCCGACGACGGCGAGGTCGTGGCGATCATCTCCTGCGGCTGCGGGGAGACGGTCCAAGCGGGTGGCGCCACCACTACGGAGTGCGCGTGCGGCAGGTTCTTCCTGCACCTGGGGGACGAGGTGCGCTGCTACCGCCCCGAGGCTGACGACGGGGCGGAGTCGTAGATTAGAAGCAGGGCATCGACCGGCAATCCTGTCCCGTCTGCGCCATGCTGACCCGTGAGGATCAACCCCGACACCAAGGATGCCCTGCTCTTTGCAACGGGCCTGCTGGGCATCGTGGCTCAGGGAGTTCTGTGGGCATTCGGCGTGGAGCCATCCGTCACCTTGATCGGCGCCTATCTCGTCATGTGCGGGATCGCCAGTGCGTCATCGCTATTCTCGGGGTTGGGTGCTAACGGTGGAGGCCAGCGTGACGCAGATAGCCCATCCGAGGACCCCGCCCCAGCCCGGCGGCGGAGGAGGAAGGACCGCCCGGACCTCGATGCCTCCTAACCCCTTCAATCGGATCGCCAAGGCGACGCTGGAGACCCCGGCTGTTCTCATCTACGCTGCGGTGATCGTCACGATCTTGACCGTGCTGTACTGGCTACTAGGGGGGTAACCGTGAAGGCAGGGAAGGGCAACTTCGGCCGGGTCCGGCTCGTGCTGAATCTCTACATCGCGATCGCGGTGACGGTGCTTGGCGTGATGATCCTCTCCAGCATTGGGACAAACGACAAGCAGAACCGGAAGATCGCCCATCAGGCGCGCGCACTCGCCGAGAGCAACCGGGCGGCGGGCCTAGATGCCTGCCAGCGCGGGAACTTCGTGCGGGCGAAGATCAACACCGTCTCCGGCGCCCTCTCCCAGCTCCTTCATCGCTCGGTTCGTGAGAACGAAGAAAAAGGCCAGGTCTTGACTCAGAGCCAGGAGGTCTTCCTGGGAAAGCTCTACGAAGACCTTGCGCCGCTAAAGAAGATCGACTGCAAAAAGGAATACGAGCGATGAGGCAGGGTCTCGATCGGCTCCGCGAGAACAAGCTGGCGGCGACAGGCTGCCTCCTCCTCGTCGTGGTCCTCACCGCACTCGGCGTCTGGACGAACAAGACGGCCGAACGCCAGGGTGACATCGAAAAGGTCGTCCACACCCAGGTCATCCAGGCCCTCTGCAACCAGCCCTTCACGGCGGCATGCCTGCGGCGGGCGATCAACATCGTCAAGACCTGCCGCGCCGACAGGGAGTGCGCCGGGCTGCTCGCGATCGGACCTGACATTTCCCGATCTCAAGCCGAATCTGGATTTCGAGTCGAAAATCCAAATCCTTATGAAACCAACAACTCCAGTCAGGGGATTAGAAACCAGGGGGAGGAATCCGGCCCTCGGACCCCAGGCTCCGGCGAAAAACCACACGATTCGGATGGAAAAGGCGGAGGCGAAGCCAAGCCCGCCCCGGCGACGGAACCGGCCCCTGAAGAATCGCCCGGCACCGGCAAAGGCCCCCCCGCGAAAGGGCTGGCGCCGGAGGCTGTCGAATCGGTTGAAGGCATCGTCGGCTGCGTTGGCAAAGTCGATCTAGCCTGCGTTTTGGGAGAAGTCGGCCTTCGGGAACTGCCGCGTCGTTGACCTGATCGGGGCGCGGTGCTAGGGTCCTCGAATGGCTGGTAGCAACCCTCGGATACCCGGTGAGCGTTCAGGCTGACTGGGGTCTTCAGGCGCTTCAACGGTCCGACGTAGGGACGGTCGATCCGTTCGGCATGGCATCCTCCCTGCCGTTCATGCTTGACGGAATGACCGCCCCACCGGACTGGATGTTCGACGTGTCGATGGACACCGAGCAGGAGGAGCTGCTGCGCCTCCTCGGTCTCACGCGCCGCAGCCAGAACCGGATGATGACCCAGGGGATCGACTGCCCGATCCGATGGAAGCAGGGGTCGAGCTGCCTAGCTTGCCCCCTCAACGCGGCGAACGACCCCGACTCGCCAAAAAGCCACCTCTGCCGCACCAGCACCCAGGAAGAACGTCTAGAGACTGTCCTGGCCGCGCAGAGCGATGGGGGCTAACGGCTCCCACGGCCCGCAGCCCTTCACGCAGCGGCAAGCCTCGACCATCTTTCTCCGCATCCCCTCGGCCGAGTGGGTGCCGATCACCCGAGGGGTCAAGACCGAGTTCCGCGCCTCGCCGAACGTGGTGACGCAAGCGCTCAAGCTGAAGACTCCAACTCCAGTCGTGGCCTACCGTGTAGCCGGTGCGCGACATCCGTCGGACTCGCACGACGCCAGGCTGATGATGCTGGAGGAGACCTGGCAGGAGCCGCTGCTGGCGATCTCAGAGGAGTCGCTGCGCCGGGAAGGCCACGCCGATGTCGCCCACTTCCGCCGCTACTGGATGCGGCGCACCCGGCGGCGGTTCGAGCCAACCCGCAAGGTTCGCGTCTTCAGGGTCCGTCCGTGGCAGGAGAGAGACTGGGCGGAGAGTGCAGAGATGCTGATGAAACGACTCTACGGGGAATTCCGCCGTGAAGAAAACTCGACTTAGGCGGAAGCCTCGGAGTCGTGTGAACGACGCTGAGCGGATCGCGCACCAGCTATTTCGGGAAGCGGGCCAGAAGCAGCGTTGCTGCCAGATGTGCGGGAAGGCCGGGGGCGACTGGCACCCCCACCACGTCATCTACGCGCAGCACCTTCGCCTCGAAGGCCACCCGGTGTACGACACCAGGAACGTGATGAGGCTCTGTGTGGAGTGTCACGCCTCTCACCACAACCGCTCGAAAGTGATCCCGCTGGCGAAGTTGAAGGACATGCACTTCGAGTATGCATTCGACAAAATGGGCGTCCGTGCCTACGACTACCTGAAGCGGCTGTACGGCGGCGAGGACGATCGCCTGGATCGCTGGCTTCGACAGACTGAGGAGGAAGAAGATGGGCGCCGAAACGCCAGTGCAGCACCAGTATGAGGTCGATCGCCCTGGCGGCGGCAAGCTCACCCTGATCGCGCAGGATGAGGTCGAAGTCTGGGAGGAACTGCGCGATAAGTACATCCGCGACTACTCGCTGAGCAAGGCCAACGACCTGGCACTGCTCGGGGCGATCCTCTCCCAGCACCTGGTCATGTTCCGTTCCGAGCGGCGTCTGAACGGCATGGAACCCGAGCTGGACCACGGCGGAGTGCCGACCGGCCGCTACAAGCACGAACCTCCCTCGAACAACGAAGCTCAGGCTGCGCAGAAAGCCATCACCCAGGCGTCGAAAGAGATTCGCGAGCTGGAGGCGTCACTGGGGATCGACAAGAAGACCCGCGAGGCGGGGGGGCAGCACACCGTCGGCGACTACGTGACGAAGCTGAAGAAAGCCGCACACCAGATGGGGGTACACATCTCCGAGCGGCTTCTGGCATACGAAGCCTTCGTGATGGAGTTGAGGCTGAAGCTGCGCATGTTGAAGAACCTCGACCCGGAGGACTTGCAGTACGAAGAACTCTCACCAGACAAGGTGTTGGAGTGGGCAACCAACGAGCTGGCGAAGCTAGAGGAGATCGACAGGAAATTCGCCAAAGAGAAGGGCAAGATTTTCATTGGTCAGCTCTAGTCTTCACACCCGAGTAGAAAGTCGAGCATGACTCTCGACGTGCGGCGCGAGTCGCCTCCTCCCTGCCCGCGTTGTCCTTGTCGCGCGATGGTCTGGGTGGGGTTGTCGTGGCACTGCCCCGAGTGTCAGTTCAGGGAAGGCTGCTGTGGCTAGCGCGGTCCTTGGTGAGATCGACAACCTCGGCGCCGGGGAACAGATTCTCTGGGCCGAGGGCATCTGGACCTTCGATGAGGACGACTTCCTTCTGATGTCGCTCTTGCAGGACCCGATCTTCGCGCCGGAGCTGAGCTGGGGCGATCCGGGCAACCGGGAGTACGGCGGCTGCTACCGGGTCCGCGACTACCAGTACCCCCTGTTCCGAATCCACGATCCCTACGCGGGTGCAGCCTGCGCGCGCTCGGTGGGGAAGACGGAGAGCATCAAGGCCCGCGCCTTCACCCACGCCTTCCGCCGCGTCGGCGAGAATCTTCTGGTCACCGCCCCTGAGCTGATCCATCTCCTGCCGCTCACCGACTCGATCGAGGATCGCATCCGCGACACCAGGATCACGCGCGAGTTCCTGGACACGCGCGGGGGCAAGACCGGCTTCACCCACCGGCCCTTCGGTGTGGACTTCCTCGACGGCACCAAGATCGTCGGTCGAATCCCGAAGGTGACCGGCACCGGCGTCAAGGGCCAGCACCAGCCGGACTTGATGGTTGAGGAGGCCCAGGACTTCCCCGAGCGGGGCTGGACCGAGGTCCACGAGACGGTGGAAAAGGACCACACCGACGCGCAGGGCGAACCGGACTTCACCTACCACTTCTACGGGGTCCACTCCGGTGCCCGCGACTCAGGCTTTTTCAAGCGCGTGAACGAGGGTGTCTTCAAGCTGATCCAGGTCACCGCGATGCAGCGGCCGGGCTGGTCCGGGGAGGAGAAGGAGGCGGCGAAGGCGGCCTACGGCGGCACCTCCTCGCCCGACTACCGGCGCAACATCTACGGCGAGCCGGGGTCGGCGGCGTCGCCCTACTTCGTCACCTCCCGGCTCATCGCCTGCGTGGACCAGCAGCGCGAGTCGGCCTACAACGAGCTGGAGTACGTCCACCAGGAACTGCGTGCCGAGGAGGTGGACGAGATGCGCATGGCGATCGGCGAAGTGCTGGACCTACCCACCTCCTTCGGGGATGTGTACTGCGGCGCGGACATCGGCCTGACGACCTCGCCCACCGTCCTCTCCGTCTTCAGCCACGAGACGATCGACAAGGTGCCCAGGCTGAAGCTCCTCCGGCGCTACACGATGGAGCGCTTCCGCGAGCGGTCGATCCGCGAGGCGATGTACGCGCTGGGGTGGCACTTCGGCGGCCGACTCCAGGCGTTCGGCATCGACGCCACCGGGCTGGGCGCGCCGATCTTCCAGGCGATGGAGGACGACGAGACGGCGCCGGGGCGGCTCCTCGAAGTCCAGCGCGGCTACAAGTTCAACGCCCTGGTGCCGGTCCACGTCGATGCGAGCTTCATCATCACGGACTCCAACGGCCAGCTCCGCGACCAGTTCGGGGCGGCCGTGAAGATGGAGGTCGATCCGGCGACTGGTATGGAACGGCCGGTCACCTACATGCCGATGATCGAGGCCAGCACCCGCTACCTCCGCCAATTCGTGGACGACGGCTTTCTCCTACTGCCCTTCGACACCGCGATCACCACCGACATGCAGGGTGAGACCCAGCAGAGGGTGAAAGCGGTAGGCGAGCGCAAACGCAAGCCGAACATGTTCCACATACTCGACTCTTTCCGTGCAATG
>Ga0180064_1000017_pt1 | contig 20996 bp, 15 predicted proteins | sample EasRiv200_16_10D_FD_121782 | JGI IMG/M metagenome (GOLD analysis project Ga0180064, IMG submission 121782) | Soil microbial communities from meander-bound floodplain in the East River, Colorado, USA - East River metaG ERMLT200_16_10D | ecosystem: Environmental > Terrestrial > Soil > Floodplain ... | reverse complement strand
GGTAGGCCCGGGCTGTTTCGAAGTGTTCAATCAGGGGAGACTTATTGGACTGCTGCGTTTGGAGCTTCAGGGCGAGCACAATCTCCAGAATGCGCTCGCGGCGATCGCCGCGGCGCAGGCTGCGGACGTCGATCCGGCACGGGCCATCGAATCCCTCGCGCGCTTCAAGGGCGTCCGGCGCCGCATGGAGCTGCGGGGTACGGCTGCGGGTGTTGCAGTCTGGGATGACTTCGCGCACCACCCGACGGCCATCGCGACGACGGTTTCAGGCCTGCGGGACCAAGTGGGAAACGCGCGCATCTTGGCCGTCCTCGAGCCGCGTTCCAACACTATGAGAGCCGGCCTGATGAAGGACCGCCTGCCCGCGAGCCTCCAGCGGGCCGACCGGGTCTTCTGTTATAGCGAGAACCTGGGCTGGGACGCGGCGGCTGCGCTCGCGCCGCTGGGCGATCGCGTGAGTATCGAGAACGATCTGGAGCGGCTCGTCGGGGCAATCGTCGCCGAGGCGCAGCCCGGCGATCAGGTGCTGGTCATGTCGAATGGGGGATTCGGGGGTATCCATGAGCGGCTGCTCGCTTCGCTCTCAGTACGGGCAGGCCCGGCGATGCGGACGTGATCATTTACCTCCACGGATTCAACAGCTCCCCGCAGTCTGGCAAAGCGCAGTACTTGAAACGAACCCTCGATCGGCAGGGCAAGGGCGCGGAGTTCGTCTGCCCGCAGTTGCCTCACCGACCGGATCGGGCCGCGGCGGTCGTGGAAGCCGAGATGGCGCGACAACCGAAGGAAAAAATCACACTGGTCGGAAGTTCGCTCGGCGGATTCTACGCGACCTGGCTGGCGGAAAAGCACAGCGTGCGGGCGGTCCTGATCAACCCGGCCATCGACCCGCACGTGGGCCTGCGTGCCTACCTCGGACCGCAGCAGGCTTTTCACGGGGGCGAGCCCTACGAGCTGACCGAAGAGCACCTTCGCCAGTGGAAGGAACTCTTCGTGACCAGAGTACACCCCGAGCGCTACCTGCTCCTCGTCGAAACCGGGGACGAGGTGCTCGACTACCGGGCAGCGGTGAGAAAATACAGGGGGGCGAAACAGGTCGTCGTGCAAGGCGGGGACCACACTTTTGCGAGCTTTCCCGAACAAATCCCGTTGATACTGGAATTCGCCGGGATGAATTGACTACTTCGCCTTCAGCACCTTCCAGACCGACTTTCCGTCATTGAGTGCGTAGCGCGCTACGGCCTTTTCATCGAATCCAAACCCGAGGCCCGGCGTCTTCGGCAGAATCAGCATGCCGTCTTTCATCTTGAGCTGCGTATCGATGAGACGCCGGAAATTGAGCACCTGGTCGTCGGGGAAGAACTCCACGTAGCGCGCGTTGGTTGTCGCCGCTACAAGGTGCGCGTGCAGGTCATGAAACCAGTGCGGGCAGACGGTGACGCCGTAGCTCGACGCGGTAGCGGCAATTTTTCTCCACTCAGAGACCCCTCCGCACACAAGAGCGTCGGTCTGCAGGATCTGCGCCGCGCCCTTATCGAGGATTTCCTTGAAATGCCGGCGCCCGGTGCCGATCTCGCCCGTTGCAACCGTGACGCGCGTGAGCTTCGCCAGGCGCGCATGGTTGTCGATGTCATCAGGGAAGAACGGCTCCTCGATCCAATAGGGGTCGTAGAGTTCGAAGCGCTCCATATAACGCATTGCAGTAGGCAAATCGTGCCAGGCGTTGTTCGCATCCAGCATCAGCTCGACGTCAGGTCCGATCGCATTGCGCGCAGCTTTTACGCGCGCTTCCTCTTCCTTGGGAGAGAGCCGTCCCACCTTCATCTTCACGGCACGAAAACCGGCTTTCGCGTAGGCCGCCATTTCCTCGCCGAGCTTTTTCGGTGTCTTGCCCGGGAGGTAGTAGCCGCCGCTTGCATATGCCGGCACGGCCTCATCCACCGCAGCGCCGAGATACATGTAAAGAGGAAGTTTCGACGCACGCGCATTCAGATCCCAAAGCGCACAGTCCAGGATCGAGATCGCGCGCATGACGCTGCCGGCGCGCCCGTGCAGCAATGTTTCCTCGAACATGCGTTGCCAAAGGCCCTCGACGAGCAGACTTTCGCGGCCAAGCAGGTTCGGCGCAAGCAGCTGCTCCACGGCTTGCGCAACGAGCGTTCCCCCGGAAGAGCCTGCGTAGCAGAATCCGATGCCCTCGACGCCCCCCGCGCGCACTTTGACCAGCCCATAGTCGCGCGCCGAAACCGTGCGCGTGGCGAAACTCGTTACGTTGTCCAGCGGGACCCGGACGGTTGCTACGGCAATCGATTCGATCTTGGCCATTTGACAGTCTTTAGCGTTCTTGTCGGCGGGAAAGGGCGCAATGCTGCGATATAATTATGGCACTCATCGGGCCGGCGCGACGCGGCTCTTTCCCGTTTGGCTCCATCTCGTGAACGTTCTCTACGAAGACAGCGGTGCGTTCAAGGTCGCCACGGTGCTCGCCGACGGCGACCACACCCTCCAGGTCGAGGCACCGCATGGCAAGAGAGCCAAGATCAAGTCAAGGGACGTGCTATTGCGGTTTCCGGAGCCCGGCGCAGGGGAACTGCTCGCGCAAGCCGAAGCCCTGGCGGGCGGTATGGACGCGGATTTCCTTTGGCAGTGTTGCGGCACGGAGGAATTCGGATTCACCGAACTCGCGCGCGAATATTGCGGCCGCGCGCCTTCGGCGGTGGAGGCAGCCGGCATTCTGGTGAAGCTGCACTCGGCGCCGATGTACTTTTACCGCAAGGGCAGGGGGCGGTATCGAGCTGCGCCGGCCGAAACGCTGCGCGCCGCGCTGGTCGGCATCGAAAGAAAGAAACAACAGCAAGTGCAGATTTCAGCCTGGGCCGAGCAGCTGGAGCGCGGCGCGTTTCCGGAAGCGTTCCTGCCGCTCCGGGAACAGCTCCTGTACAGGCCCGATCGCAACCGCGCGGAAACCAAAGCGCTCGAGGAGGCCTGCGCAAGGACCGGCCTGTCACCGGCGAAACTGGTGGAGCGCTGCGGCGCGCTGCCCCCCAGCCAGGACTACCACCTCAACCGGTTTCTCTACGAATACTTTCCCAAGGGAACGGATTTCCTTTTGAAGTTCGAGATTGCCGAGCTCCGGGACCTGCCGGTCGCCGAAGTGGATGCATTCAGCCTGGACGACACGGCCACGACGGAAATCGACGATGCATTCTCGCTCGCCCCTCTTGCGGGCGGCCGCATTCGCGTCGGCATTCACATCGCCGCCCCCGCCCTCGGGTTCGCACCCGGATCGCCGCTCGACGCCGTGGCGCGCGAACGGCTCTCGACCGTATACATGCCGGGCCGCAAGATCACCATGCTGCCGCCCGAGGCGATCGAGCGCTTCTCCCTCACCGAAGGCGCCGAGCGCCCGGCGTGTTCTCTTTATTTCGATGTACGCACCGACGATTTCGTGGTCGAGTCTCACCACACCCGCGCCGAGCGGGTGCGTATCGTCGCGAACCTGCGCCACCAAGCGGTCGAAGACCTTGATGCGGCGTTTCTTTCCGGAATGTCGCGGGAGGACATCGCCTATTCGAGTGAACTGAACACGCTCTGGAAGTTTGCCGGGGCGCTCGAGCGGGGGCGCGGCAAACCCTCCTCGGCGTCGGAACGTCCCGACTACACTTTCCGCGTCGAGGGCGACGGCGAAAATGCGCGCATCAACATCGTCGAGCGCCGCCGCGGCACTCCACTTGACAAGCTGGTCTCCGAGTTGATGATCGCGGTGAACAGCACCTGGGGGAAGCTGCTCGACGATCATGATGTCGCGGCGATCTACCGCGTGCAGTCCACCGGCAAGGTCAGGATGACCACTTCGGCCATGGCGCACCAGGGCCTTGGAATCAGCCACTACGCCTGGACGAGTTCGCCCCTGCGCCGGTACGTGGATCTGGTGAACCAGTGGCAGCTTCTCGCGCTCCTCGACGGGCGGGCGCCGCCGTTTTCGCAAAATGCGGACATCATGCTCGCTGCGGTGCATGATTTCGAAACGACCTACGCCGCGTACGACGAATTCCAGCGACGCATGGAGAACTACTGGTGCCTCAGGTGGCTGCTGCAGGAGGCGATCGATGTTGCGGGGGCCGAGGTGGTGCGCGAAAATCTGGTCAAGTTCGACGGCTTACCGCTTTACGCCAGAGTACCGTCGCTGCCCGAGCTTGCGCCGGGTACGGGCGTCGAGATTGGAGTGACTGAAATCGACCTCGTCGAAGCCGACCTCAAGTGTGTGTTTCGCCGCTGCAAGGACGTCTCGAGCAGCCCGGCGGGCAGCACATGAGACAAAACTCGAAAGAGAGCCTAGAATTATATGATTCTGAAAGCTTTTAGGGGTCAGAGAGTTGAGCGTTTCTAACACCCTCCTGTGGCCGCAGCCCTTTGCCGGGCTGGATCCCGATTCGCGCACGCTGGCGATGGCGCTGTCCGTCTCCATCGTTCTCCACGCGATCGTGCTCTCGATCCATTTCAAGCTGCCCGACGCCGTGCGCAAGCTCAGCCCGTCACAGCTCGAGGTGGTATTGGTGAACTCCAAAACCCGCTCGAGTCCGATCCGTCCCGAGGTCCACGCCCAGTCCAACCTTGACGGAGGCGGGGACACCGATCTCGATCGCCGGGCGAAATCCCCGCTTCCGGTAACGCAGCCGACGGAGCGCGGCTCGGACTTGAGGCAGGCGACCCGCCGCGTGCAGGAGCTCGAGGCGCGACAAAGACAACTGCTCTCACAAGCGCAATCCCGCAAGGAGATCGCATCGGCCGAGCCCGAACCGCAGGCCGAAACGAAGTCGCAGGTCTCCGGAGCAGAACTCGCCGAAAGCGCCTTGATCGTGGCCCGACTGCAAGCGCAAATCGCGCGCCAGACCGAGGAGTACAACAAGCGTCCGCGCAAGACCTTCGTGGGCGCGCGTGCCGCCGAGGTTCGCTACGCACTTTATGTCGAGGACTGGCGCCAGAAGATCGAGCGCATCGGGAACCTCAACTATCCCGAGAGTGCGCGCGGCAGGATCTACGGGAGCCTCAGGCTCACCGTGTCGATCAACTCGGACGGCACGCTGGCGGCGATGGATCTCGAACGATCCTCCGGGTACAAGATCCTCGATGCCGCCGCACAGCGCATCGTTCAACTGGCGGCGCCCTACGCCAGATTCCCCGCCGACATCCGCAGGGAAACCGACATCCTGGTGATCACCCGCACGTGGCATTTCGCACGCGGTGATAGGGTTTTCAGTGACTAGGAAACAAAGGACCCCTTCCGCTTCGGAATCTGGGAAGGGAAGGGTCGCGTCGGGCTAGCGGAAACGCCTACCGAATGAGGCTGCTCGTCTCATTGTGGAAGATGTTCTGCTATGCCGTCGGGACCACGGTCATCGTCCTTGCCGTCTACGAGTTCTGGTTCTTGGCGCAGATCCTGTACTGGGTCGAGCACAATCCCGCGACGACGCGAGTCATGGATGCGCGCCTGGAGGCCTTGCAACAGAACAAGCCCAAGGCGGCGCTCGATCAGAAATGGACGGACTACGATCGAATTTCGATCCATTTGAAGCGCGCCATCATCGTTGCGGAGGACGCAAAGTTCGTCGATCACGAGGGCTTCGATTGGGAAGGCATCCAGCGGGCGATGGACAAGAACCAGCGGCGTGGGAAAATCGTCGCCGGGGGCTCAACTATTACTCAGCAGCTCGCGAAGAACCTGTTTCTTTCGGGCGACCGCAGTCTGCTGCGCAAGGGCCAGGAAGCGATTCTTGCCGCGATGATCGAGGCCGCTATGGACAAGCGGCGTATTTTCGAGATCTATCTGAACATCGCGGAATGGGGAGAAATCGTCTTCGGAGCCGAAGCGGCGTCCCGCCACTACTTCGGTGTGGGCGCAGCCGGCCTCGAACCCGAGCAGGCGGCGCGCTTGGCGGCGATGCTTCCGCGCCCACGCTACTACGACCGCAACCGCGGCTCAGCCTATCTGGCGAACTACACCGAAAGCATATTGGCGCAGATGCCCGCCGCGCAGGTTCCGTAGTCCCAGTTTTTGTGACGAGACGACTGCTAGGACCGTTCTGCCGCGCGCCGGCCGCGAGGGACGTCGATCCCTGCCAGCAAGAGAAGGCCGGCAACGAAGAACCCGCCGGTCGCCAGCATTGCGAGACGATGGTTGCCATCGGTCATCCAGGTCACCGTGCCGTAGGTGATCGGCCCCAAAATCGAGGACAGCTTTACCGCCAGTCCCCAGAGCCCGAAAAACTCGGCGCGCCTGTCTGCGGGACTCAGGTAGCCGACCAGCGCCCGGCCCGCCGACTGCGAGGAACCCAGGCACAGTCCTGCAAGATTGGCGGCCACCCAGAAAAGTCCCGACTCCGACGCGGACCAGGCTATCAAGATCGTTGCGATCCACAGAAGAAGAGTCAGCGCAATGGTTCGCACATGCCCGAGTCGATCCTGGATATTGCCGAAGGCGAACGCGCCGACCGCGGCAGTCACGTTGACCACCAGGATCAGGGCGATCGTATCCTTCGTCGTGAAGCCGAGCGCCTGTTCGGCGTAAATCGCGGTGAGCGCGATGACCGTCTGGATGCCCGCTTGATAGAAGACCATGCATACCAGGAACCGCGCGAGATCCTGATAGCGCGCGGCCTGGCGCACCGTCTGCGCGAGCCGCGCAAAGGCCGCCCGTGCGAGATTCTCGCCAGCGACGACCGGCGCCGGGCGGGCGCGCTCCCTGAGCACGAAGAAAGTCGGCAAGCTCGCCAGAGCGAAGATTGCGGCGGTGATCAGCATCGTGACCGGCACAAACTGTTGCGGTTCCTGGCCGTGAGCCTGCGCCCAGGTGACGTAGCCCAGGCAAAGACCGAGAGTCAAAAGCCCGCCCAGATAGCCCAGACCCCAACCCCAACCCGATACCCGTCCCAGCGATTCGCCCTGGGCGAGCTCGGGCAGGAACGCGGCGACGAGGTTTTCCCCGGAGCCGAAGCAGAAGTTGGAAAACACCAGCAGCAGCACCGCAAGCGCGAGCGTTCCGGGTCCCGTGAACGCAAGCAGGGCGGTCGCGATCACGCAACCAGCCGTGGTGAAAACGAGCAAGCGCTTTTTTGCGGCACGCAGGTCGGCGTAGGCTCCAAGGACGGGTCCGGTCAGCAGGATCAAAGCGTACGAAACGGACAACGCCGCCGTCCAGGCAAAAGTCGCCCAAGGCGCGTTGCCCGCGACCACCGCGACGAAATAGGCGTTGAATACGGCGGTGATTACGACCGTGGTGTAACCCGAATTGGCAAAGTCGTACATCGCCCACGCGAGAACCTCCCTGGGGCGCACGTCGTCGGCAAGGTGATTTGAAGCCGTCACGTCAGCTAGAACGCGCGCCAACTGAGGCGGGGACCCTGCAAGGAAGGAAAGCCCTCTCGTTCCCCGGCTTGGCAGGGCGGATCTCTTCTCTGAGAGCGGTGCGGTGGGGTGTCATCGGCGAGATTTTCTATCGCCATCATACAGGCGGCTGCTAGAATCGCCGCAGCCGCGCGCGGCGCGTCGGGCGTTGTCTCGCGGCAACACGGGATCCCATTCACGGCGAAGGGCCGGCGCGCATGATCGAAAACCTCAGCCCGAAAAAGGAGCTCGAGGACCTCCAGGCCGACTTGCGCGAGGTTCAGGAGCTTCTGCGGCGGCACAACCTGGTCGAGCGCCTGGTGGAACGCCAGGAAATGCCCAAGCACGAGCTGGTGGAGTCTCTCGTGCACCGGCAGAACGTCGCCGAGCTTCGCGCGAAGCTCGACTCCATGCATCCGGCCGACATCGCCTACGTGCTCGAATCGCTGCCGCTGGAGCAACGGCTCGTCGTCTGGAACCTCGTCAAGGCGGAGCGCGACGGCGAGATCCTGCTCGAAGCCTCCGACGCGGTGCGCGAAACGCTCATCCGCAGTATGGATTTGCAGGAGCTGGTCGCTGCGGCCGAACGGCTGGAGGCCGACGAGATCGCCGATCTCGCGCCGGACCTGCCCGAAGAGGTCATCCAGGATGTCTTCCAGGCCTTGCCCGTCGAGGAACGCGAGCAGTTGCGCGCGGCGATGTCGTACCCCGAGGACGCGGTCGGCGCCCTTATGGATTTCGACGTGGTCAGCGTGCGCGAGGATACCGCTATCGAGACCGTCACGCGGTATCTGCGGCGCTTCGATGCGCTGCCGCACCACACCGACCAGATCTTCGTCGTCGACCGCGACGAGCGCCTGAAAGGCGTGCTGCCGCTCTCCAAACTGATCGTCTCCGAACTCGAGCACCACGTCGGAAAGGTCATGATGAGCGACGTCGTCACGCTCCAGTCCGGCGACAAGGCGCAAGACGCCGCCAAGGCGTTCGAGCGCTATGACCTGGTTTCGGCGCCGGTCGTGGACGAGCAGGGCAAGCTCGTCGGCCGGGTGACGGTGGACAAGGTCGTCGATTTCATCCGCAGCAAGAGCGAGAGCGAGCTCCTCACACAGGCCGGGTTGCGCGAGGAGGAGGACGTTTTTTCCTCGGTCTGGGCGAGCGTGAAGAACCGCTGGTCGTGGCTGGCGATCAATCTCGTCACCGCTTTTTTCGCCTCGCGCGTGATCGGCGCTTTCGAGCACTCGATCGAGAAGCTGGTGGCGCTTGCCGCGCTCATGCCCATCGTGGCGGGCATCGGCGGAAATTCGGGCAACCAGACCACCACCTTGATCGTGCGCTCGATCGCGCTCGGGCAGGTGCAAAGGGAACACGCGAAGAAGCTGCTCGCAAAGGAACTGGGCGTTTCGCTTCTGAACGGCCTCATCTGGGGCAGCGCGCTCGGCCTGATCGCCTATTGGCTCTATCAGAAGGTGTCGCTCGGCCTGGTCATGACGGCGGCGATGATGCTGAACCTTGTTCTTTCCGCGACTGCGGGAGTGCTGATCCCGCTCACCATGGTTCGGCTCGGGCGCGACCCCGCGCTCGGCTCCTCGGTCATGATCACCGCGATTACCGACAGCGGGGGGTTCTTCATTTTCCTCGGCCTGGCGACGCTTTTCCTGGTGTGACCGGCGCGCGTGCGAAGCGCCGGGGACGCCGCATGAACCGATTCTAGAGTATCGAACGGAACGCGGCGTCTGCCGCCGCGATCGTAGTCGCTATATCCGCTTCAGTGTGCCCGGCGGAGACGAAGCCCGCCTCGTAGGCAGACGGCGCCAAGTACACGCCGCCCTCCAGCATGGCGTGGAAAAAGCGATTGAACGCCTCCTTGTCGCACTGCATGACCTCGGCGTAGGTCGAAGGCGGCACGGCGCGAAAATACAGACCGAACATGCCGCCCACGGACTGCGCCGAAAACGCGATGCCGCGCCTGCGCGCGGCCGAAGCCAGGCCCTCGCAGAGCGTGCGCGCTGTCGCGGCGAGGCGCTCGTAGAAGCCCGGTGCCTCGAGCTTCTTCAGGGTCGCAAGTCCTGCCGCCACCGCGAGCGGGTTGCCCGAAAGCGTACCGGCCTGGTACACGGGTCCCAGCGGCGCGATTTTCTCCATGATGTCGCGGCGGCCGCCAAATGCTCCGAGGGGCATGCCCCCGCCGATTATCTTGCCGAGCGTGACGAGGTCCGCCCGCACTCCGTAGAGCTGCTGGGCGCCTTGCAGCCCGATGCGAAAGCCCGTCATCACTTCATCGAAAATAAGAACGGTCCCGTGCCGCGTACAGAGTTCCCGAATGCGCCGGAGGAACCCGGGCCGCGGCGCAACCAGGTTCATGTTCCCGGCGACCGGCTCGACGATGACGCAGGCGATGGAATCGCCCACTTCGTGAAACGCTGCATCCAGCCCCGCCACATCGTTGTAGTCAAGGACGAGCGTCTGCGCTGCGGTCTCGGGCGTTACTCCGGCCGAACTCGGATTGCCCAGAGTGAGCGCACCCGAACCGGCCTTGACGAGCAGGCTGTCTGCATGGCCGTGATAGCAGCCTTCGAACTTGACGATGCGGGACCGTCCGGTAAATCCGCGCGCGAGCCGCAGCGCCGACATGGTCGCCTCGGTTCCGGAGCTGACCAGTCGCACCAATTCAAGCCCCGGGACGAGTCGAACAAGCTGCTCGGCCATCTCGGTCTCGGCCTCGGTCGGGGCGCCGAAGGAAAGTCCGCGGCCCGCCGCCTCCCGCACGGCGGCGACGACCTCCTGGTCCGCGTGTCCGAGAACGAGCGGTCCCCAGGAGCCGACGTAGTCGAGGTATTCGCGACCGTCGGCGTCCCAAATGCGGCTGCCTTCGCCGCGGACTATGAAGCGGGGCGTGCCGCCGACGGCGCGAAACGCACGCACCGGGGAATTGACCCCGCCGGGGATCGTTTTCTGTGCGCGAGCAAACAGCGATTCGCTCGTGCTCACGGGCTTTCCTTATCGAAAAGGCGACTGAAGCTGCGCGCGGCCGCCTCGATGTCGGGCGCGTCGAACAGCGCGCTGATCACCGCAACGGTGTCGGCCCCCGCCTCGATGACGGCATGCGCGTTTTGGGTCGTGATGCCTCCGATCGCGACGATGGGGGAATCCAGACGTGCCCTCGCCTCGCGATAGAGCGAAAGCGGCGCAAGCGCTGCCCCCGGTTTGGTTGCGGAAGGGAAAGCGCTGCCGAAGGCGACATAGTCGGCACCGGCTTCTCGCGCGGCGAGAGCGAGTTCAAGTCTGTCGTAGCAGGAAGCCCCGAGCAGGCTGCCTTTACCCAGTTGCGCGCGTGCAGCTGCAATCGAGATGTCCCCGCGGCCAAGGTGCAGGCCGTCCGCACGGATCGCTCTGGCCAGATCCAGGTCGTCGTTGATGACGAGCGGAATGCGCGCTTCGCGACACAGGGCGAGCAGCGCCGCGCCCTGTTCGCGGCGCAGCGCGGCATTCGCGGACTTGTTGCGGTACTGCAGGAACCGTGCTCCGCCGGCAAGCGCCTTGCGCACTTTGCGAGTGAGCAACTCGATGTCGGGCTCATCGGGTGTCACAGCGTACAGACCGCGAAATCCCGCGTGTGAAACCACCCGGTGCTCAGGCTTTGCCCGTGCCTGGCTCATCCATTTCCCGCGCCCAGAAAAACCGGTCCGGTATGTATTGACCCATGCCTGGACGAAACCCCGCGTTGAGCGTTTGCCACGTGAATTCCTGGGCTTCGCGCACCGCCTCGGGCAGCTCCAGGCCGTTGGCGAGCGTCGCCGCGATCGCTGCGGCGAGCGTGCAACCCGATCCGTGATAACTTCCCGGCAGTCTTTCCCAGCTGTCCGAACGCACCACGCCTTCCGGGCCGTAGAGCGTGTTCACGACTTGCGGCGTGTTCTCGTGCGTGCCGGTAATGAGCACATACTCGCAGCCCAGGCCGAGCAGTTTCTCCGCAACGCCGGGGAGGGCAAGCTCATCGTCGTCCTCGCCGTCGCCCTGAACGAGGCGACGAGCCTCACGGCTGTTGGGGGTGAGAATAGTGGTCTGGGGCAGAAGCAGCTCGCACATCGCCGCAATCATGTCCTCGGTCGCAAGCTCGTCGCCGCGCCCGGAGGCAAGTACCGGATCGAAGATAAGCGGCACGTCGGGATAGTCGGACACGACCTCCGCGATCGCCGCGATGTTCTCGATGCTGCCGACCATTCCGACCTTGAATGCGGCGACCGGCATATCCTCGAGCACCAGCCGCGCCTGGTCCACCACCCAGTCTGAATCGACCGCCTGCAGATTCTCGACGCCGGCCGTGTCCTGGACAGTGATTGCCGTAATGACGGAGAGCGGGTGACAACCCATCGAGGCGAGCGTCAGCAGATCCGCTTGCACTCCCGCGCCGCCGGTCGGATCTGCGGCGGCGAACGCAAGCACGATAGGGGGGAGGCTAGAGGATGACATGGGCAGCGAAGAACCGGCGGTGGCTGGCAGGCGGCTCGTCGCTCAGGTTATGATGCGACGGCCCATTGTAACCCATCCCAACCTGATGACGGAAAAGCAAGATTTCAAAACCTGGATGTGTTTGATCTGCGGCTTCGTTTATGACGAAGAGAAGGGCCTCCCCGAGGAGGGAGTCCCGCCCGGTACGCGTTGGGAGGATATCCCGATGAACTGGACTTGTCCCGAATGCGGTGCCCGGAAGGAGGACTTCGAGATGGTCGAGCTCTAAGGTCGGGCACGTCTCCTGCTACACACTCCGGAACCATCCCATTAACAGCGAATCGGGGTGACGGGGCGATCCTGATAGCGCTTCTGAAATACGCTGTACAAGGCTTTGTTTTGACTGGATTTGGTTGTATAGTGTAAACCGCTCGTACGAGGCGGAGTCAAGCCACCGCCTACGAGAGTCCGGCGAAACTGTCGGAATATGAGAGATACAGGACGTTGCGGGGGTAAAGAGCGTGAGCGAAACCGCGAATCTTGCCGGCGTCAAAGTGATGGTGATCGACGATTCGAACACTATTCGCCGCAGCGCGGAGATTTTCCTGGTTCAAGCCGGTTGCAAGGTGATCCTCGCCGAAGACGGTTTCGACGCGCTCGCCAAGATCACCGACCACCAGCCCGATATCATCTTCGTGGACATCATGATGCCTCGCCTGGACGGGTATCAGACCTGCGCGCTGATCAAGAAGAACACACACTTCGCCACCACGCCCGTGGTCATGCTGTCTTCCAAGGACGGCCTGTTTGATCGGGCGCGCGGTCGGATGGTGGGCTCGGACGAATATCTGACCAAGCCCTTTACGAAGGATAGTCTTTTGAAAACTATAGGCGTGCACGCGCCCGTTCGTACTTGAGGAGATTGCCATGGCTGTAAAGAAGATCTTGATCGTGGATGATTCGCCTACCGACCGGCAGTTTTTCATGGAAACGCTGTCCAAGCACGGGTACCAGTGCGTAACAGCGGAGAATGGCGATGAGGCGATCACCAAGGCGAAGTCGGAGAAACCCGATCTCATCCTGATGGATGTGGTCATGCCGGGCACCAATGGGTTCCAGGCGACGCGCGCCATTACGCGCGACGAGGCGACCAAGCACATCCCGGTGATTGTCGTCACGAGCAAGAACCAGGAAACCGATCGCGTCTGGGGGATGCGCCAAGGTGCGAAGGATTACCTGATGAAACCGATCGACGCCAAGGAGTTGCTGGCTAAGGTCGGGGCGATCAAGTAGGCCCAAGCCGTGGCAAAACAGATCAGCCTGCGCGAGTTCCAGCAGGGACTCGCCCAGAGGTTGCGGGAGGCTCAGACCGAAGCCGAGCCCACCTCGCGGTTGGGCGTGCAGGCGGGTAGCAGCAACTGGCTGCTCAAGCTGGACGATGCCGGGGAGATGCTGCCGCTGCCGGAATTTTCCGGCGTTCCGCTCACCAAGCCCTGGTATCTGGGCCTGGCGAACATCCGCGGGGTGCTCGCGAGCATCGTAGATTTCGCCGCCTTCATGGGGGGGGAGCAAACGGTACGTACGCCCGATTGCCGCTTGTTGCTGATCGCCGAACGCTTCCATTCGTTCAGTGGACTGATGATCAGCCGTATGCTCGGGCTAAAAAACGTGCAGACCATGCAGCCGGCTGAGAAGGCGACCGACCGGTCCTGGATCGGAGCCGGCTACCGCGACGAGGATGGCCGCCTCTGGCAGGAGCTGGACATCGGCGCGCTCGTGGCGCACGACGATTTTCTTCAGGTGGGCGCCTAGCGCGCATCCACGCTAACCCGAACACAGGAGGCACCCATGGCATTTCTCAGACTTCCGGCCAAGAAGGACGCGACGCCCGCCACGCAGGCTCCCAGAGCAATTCCTCGGGCCGTGCCCAGGCCCGTGGCCAGGCCTGCACCCGGCCCGCAAACCGTCCTGGAAGGGCCGAAGCGGCGGATGGTCGGCCTGGGCACCGCCCGCGTCGGCCGGCAATACACGATTCTCGGCGTGATATTTGCGGTGCTCTTTGTCGCGGCCGCATTCATCGTGTTCAAGGACAACCGCGAAGCGACCTACGGCACGATCTACATCTCCACTTCCGCGCAGATGCGCATGCTGACCCAACGCATCGCCAAGGCGGCACAAACCGGGCTGATCGGCATCCCCGAGGCGTTCAAGCAGCTGCAGCAGTCGCGCGATGAGTTCATCGTGGCGCTGAAGCTGCTGAAGCAGGGTGGGCAGGCGGGTGACGTTTTCCTGCCACCGACATCCGAGACGGTGAAACCGCAGCTTGATGCGTTGACCAAGGAATGGGAAAAGACCGACCGCAGCACGCAGCTCGTGCTCGCGCAAAGCAAGAACCTTATCGGGCTCGCCACGGCGGTACGCCTGATCAACACCAACAACCCCTTGCTCCTCGATCTTGCCGAACAGATTCAGGCGCTCAAGCTGCAGTCCCAGGCTCCCGCGCGCGAGGTCTCCCTTTCAGGGCAGCTGGTGATGTTGACGCAGCGGCTCGCGCGGAACGCGAATGCCATGCTCGGTGCCGACGTGATCGACCCGGAAGTGGCGTTTCTGATGGGCAAGGACACCACCACCTTCCGCGAGTTGCTGCAGGGCTTGAGCAAGGGCAGCGACGTGCTGCGCGTCACCGCGGCGAAGGATCCGGAGCAGCAGGCAAAACTTGCCGAACTTGAAAAGGCCTACCAGGAATTCCAGGGGGCGGTGGCCTCGATTCTCGGAAACCTGCAGTCGCTGGTGAATGCGAAGCAGGCCGGCCGCAGGGTCGTGGACGACTCCGAACCGCTGCTCGCCGCGGCGCAGAAGCTTGGCGACGCCTATGAGCAGGAACTCGGCGTGCGCACCACCAACTTCATCGCGCTTGCCGTGCTGATCCTGCTGGGCATCGGCACCATTACGCTGCTGGTGCTGGTGTATCTCGGCGACACGCGCCGGCGCGCCGAAGAGGCCGAGCGCCAACGCGCCGAAACCGAGCGCACCAACCAGTCGAACCAGGACGCGATTCTGCGACTGATGAACGAAATGGGGAATCTCGCGGAAGGCGACCTCACCGTGAGAGCGACGGTGACCGAAGAAATCACCGGCGCCATTGCCGACTCGGTGAACTTCACCATCGACGAGCTGAGAACCCTCGTCGCCCGGATCAACGCCGCCGCCGCGCAGGTGACGAGCGCCACGGAGTCCGCGCAGCAAACCTCCGCGCAGCTGCTCGCTGCCGCCGAAAAACAGTCCGTCGAGATTCGCCAGACCAGTGCTTCGGTTCTGAGCATGGCAAAGGCCATGAATGCGATGTCGGAGAGCGCTTCGCAGTCGGCCGGCGTGGCGCGCCAATCGCTCGCCGCCGCGCAAAAAGGCACGCAGGCGGTGCAGAACTCGATCTCGGGCATGAACGAAATCCGCGAGCAGATCCAGGAGACGTCCAAGCGCATCAAGCGACTGGGCGAGTCCTCTCAGGAAATCGGCGAGATCGTGGAGCTGATTTCGGACATTACCGAGCAGACGAACGTTCTCGCTCTGAACGCCGCGATCCAGGCGGCCTCAGCGGGTGAAGCCGGGCGCGGCTTCACGGTGGTGGCCGAGGAAGTGCAGCGGCTTGCAGAGCGCTCGGCCGAGGCGACCAAGCAGATCGGCGCGATCGTCAAGACCATTCAGACGGACACGCAGGACGCGGTCTCCGCCATGGAGAAGAGCACCCAAGGCGTGGTCGAGGGCGCGAAGCTCTCGGACGCCGCGGGCCAGGCGCTCTCCGAGATCGGAACGGTTTCGCAGCAGCTCGCGCGGTTGATCGAAGGCATCACGACGACCACCGAACAGCAGGCGAGATCGGCAAACGGCGTGGCGACCAGCATGCAGGACATTCTCAACATCACTCAGCAGACCACCGAAGGCACCAAGCGCACGGCGGTGTCGATCGGCCAGCTTGCCGAGCTCGCCAAAGAGCTCAAAGGCTCGGTGTCGGGTTTCAAGATTGCTTGAGGCGGGAGAGCCAGGTCGGGAGCAATGACTGCACGCGCCGATTTCGACGTCGGGCCGCTTTCCTGGGTCAAGGGCGAGATCGACCATGCCATCCAGCGCGCCCAAGAGGCGTTGCGCGCGTTCGCGGCGAACAGCGCGGACGCTGCGCAGCTCAAGTCGGGCCAGTCGCACCTGCACCAGGCACACGGCGCGCTTTCGATCGTCGGTCTGGAAGGCATCACGCGCGTCTCCGAAGAGCTCGAAGGCCTGCTCGCCGGCGTCGAAAAGGAGGCTTCGCCAAGAAAGACCGAGATCTTCGGGCTGGTCGAGCGCGCCCTTAACGGAATCCGCACCTACCTCGACCAGCTGATGGCGGGCAACCCCAATCAGCCGCTCAGGCTCTATACCCTGTACCGCGATGTCGTCACTGCGCGGGGCGGGCATGCCGACCCGACCGATCTCTACTATCCGAATCTCTCTTTCCGCCCGCCCAAGCGCGACAAGGTTGCGGGCGCATTGAAGGCGGGCGAATCGGACAAATACCTGCGCGAGCAGCGCGGCCGCTACCAGCGCGGACTCCTCAAGTGGCTCAAGAACGATGCCAGCGGAGCCGAGGACATGCGCGTCGCCATCGAAGCGATCGAGGCCGCTCAGGTTGTCCCCTCGCAGCGCGCCTTCTGGTGGGTGTCGCTCGCCTTCTTCGATGCGCTCGCGCACAAGGCGCTGCCCCAGGATCTCGACGCCAAACAGCTGTGCAACCGCATCGAGCAACAGATCAAGCGCCTGGTCGAAGGCACGCCGAGCGTCGCTGAGCGGCTGATGCGCGAAGTCCTCTACTACGTGGCTCGCGCCGAACCGGCGACCGATCGCGTGCGCGAAGTCCAGGAAGCCTACCATCTGGGCCAGACCCTCCCGGCGGCCGAGAGCGAGGGCGGCACGGTCGAGGAAATGCCGGCGCTGAAGTCGGCGCGCGAGCACCTCACTCATGCGAAGGATGCCTGGAACAAGTTCGCATCAGGCAATCCTCCGTCGCTGCTCGCATTCCGCGACAGTGCAGCCGCGCTCAACGATGACGCGGAGCATCTGGGCAACACGGATCTCACGGCGCTCGCCGGCGAAGTCGCCGGGGTCGGCGCGTGGCTTACCTCGAATCGCGAAAACATGAGCGAGGCGGTCGCGCTGGAAGTCGCAACGGCGCTCCTGCTGCTCGAAAATGCGCTGGCCGGCTTCGCGAATCTCTCCGGCGAGTTCGCCCAGCAGGCGCAGCTTCTGCGTTCGCGCTTGAAAGATTGCGTGCTCGGCAAGCTCCGGCCCGGTGCGCCGGAGATCCCCTTGCTCGACGAGATGTCGCGCAAGGCGCAGGAACGGCTGCTCATGAACCAGGTTGTCTCGGAAATGCGGGCCAACCTGCGCACGATCGAACAGGTCCTGGACGCCTTCTTCCGCGATACGACGAAGCGCGACGAACTCGCGTCGCTCGACAAGCCCGTGTATCAGCTGCTTGGCGCACTCGAGATGCTGGGCGAGCAGCGCGCGCGCGATTCCCTCGGTGCGGCCGCGGAGGAGATCCGCCGCTTCTCCGGCCCGGCCCACAGCGCGAGCCCGCAGGATTTCGAACGCATCGCCCAGACTCTCTCGGGCCTGGGTTTCTACATCGAGGGGTTGGCGCACGGCAAGACCGACTTCGAAGCCGCGATGCAACCGATCGCTGCGGCAAGAAAAGAGGAAGCCGACGTCGCCCAACCGGTTGCCACCGTCGAGGCGCAGGTCGCCGAGCAGCAGCGCGAGACGGCGAGCCTGTACGAGGAATGGAAGACCAAACCCGAAGACGGAGTCCTTCGGGCCGAACTGAAAAAAAACCTCGCAGCCCTCCAGAAAGACGCAGGACTCATTGCCGACCAGCAGCTGGAAGCCTCCGCGGGGAAAGCACTGAAAGCGCTCGACAAGACGAGCACCATGCCGCTTACGCCTTTCCTGAAGGAAGCCATCGAGAAAATCACGGCGACGGCGGCGCCCTCCCCGTCCCCCGAGGCTGCCAAGCTCATCGACGCAAGCGCCGAAGCGGTCGACGCCGAGCTCTTAGGGGTCTATCTGGAGGAGTCCGACGAGGTGCTGGCAACGATCCGCGAGCACCTCGATACGGTGCGCGAACAGCACGCCAACAAAGAAGCGCTCACGACGATCCGCCGCGGCTTCCACACCTTGAAGGGCAGCGGACGCATGGTGGGCCTCATGCGCCTCGGGGAAGCCGCGTGGGCCGTCGAGCAGACCATGAATGCGTGGGTGCAGGAAGAACGCGCCGCAACCCCGGAACTGCTGCAGCTGATCGGGCTGGCGCACGAATACTTTTCCGACAACGTCAAGCGCCTCAAGGCGGGCGGAGCCTCGAGCGACGAGCGCTCGCTCGTCGCGGCTGCGGGGCGCGTACGTCGCAGCGAAGCTTGGGGGCAGGCGTCCCCCGAGGCGCTCAGAGCACCCTCGGCCCCGGCGGCCGAGCCTGCCGCGTCGGCAAAGGCCGATTTCACGCCCGCGTCGCCCGTCACGGTCGCGGCGGCCGGGCTCGAGGAATTCGTCCAACTCGGCGCACACCGGGTCTCGACGACGCTCTTCGCCATTTTCAGCGGGGAGGCACGCGCGCACGTTGGCGCGATCAGGGAAGAGCACGAGACCCTGCGCCAGCACGGGGTGGTGAGCGACGCCTTGCTGCGTGCGGTGCACACCCTGGCAGGCACTTCGGGGACGGTGAAGATCTCGGCCCTCTCGGATCTTGGCTATGCGTTGGAGAAGGCGCTGCAAAAACTCGCGACAAGCGAGCTTTCCGAAGACGAACAGTCGCTGGTCGGAGAAGCGATCGACACGATCGAGACCATGGTTGCGAGCGTGGTCGAGTTGCGCGTGCCGCGAGCCGTCCCTGCGCTGGTCGCGCGGCTGGAGCACATCGGGGAGCAAGCGGGGGTCCCGCAGGAATCGACGCCTGAAGGAAAGGATCCGACCCCTCTTTCCCGCGCAGCGGACAGCGGTGCCGCCGAGGAGCTCGCCGCAACCGAGCCTGAGGACAGTCTCCTGGAAGACCTCGATCTGGACATTACGCTGGAGCGCCGCCAGCGGCGGCTCGACGACGACCTCGATCCGGAGCTGTTGCAGATCTTCATCGACGAGGCCCACGAGCTGGTTCCCTCGGTCGGCTCGGCCATGCGCGACTGGCGCGACAGTCCGGCCAATCAAGCGCTCGGCCAGGCGCTGCTGCGCGTGCTGCATACCCTGAAGGGGAGCGCACGCATGGCGGGCGCCATGGCGCTGGGCGAGCTGACCCACCACATGGAAACGCGCGTCGAGAACGCTCTGGCGGTCAAGATACTGCCCACCGCCTTGTTTGAGGTGTTGGAGACGTCCTGGGACCGCATGGGCCTGTTGTTCGAGCAGCTGCAAAAACCCCGCGTCCCGGAAGAAAACCTGCCCGCCGTGGCGGCGCCCCCGAAGCCGGCGGCCGCCGCCATCGAGGCGCCGAAGGCGACGCCCGAGCCCGCCCTCTTGGCCGGGTCACCGGCGGCCGCGGCCAAAGGGGTACCGCTTGCCGAGCGCGAGTTACAGCCGAAGGCGCTGCTGCGGGTACGCGCGGACGTCATCGACCGCCTGGTCAACCAGGCGGGCGAAGTCGCCATCGCGCGCAGCCGGATCGAAGGCGAAATGCGCGCCCTCAAGGCGGCCATGCAGGAACTCACCGACAACGTCCTGCGGCTGCGCGCGCAGCTGCGCGAGATCGAAATCCAGGCCGAGTCGCAGATGCAATCGCGCGAGGAGCTCGCCAAGGAGTCCACGCGCGAATTCGACCCGCTCGAATTCGACCGCTTCACCCGCTTTCAGGAAGTGACGCGGCTGATGGCCGAGAGCGTCAGCGACGTATCGACCGTGCACGGAAACCTCGTCAACGCGGTGGACGAAACCGAGAAGGCGCTGCTCGCGCAGGCGCGGCTGAACCGCGACCTGCAGCAGGACCTGATGCGCGTGCGCATGGTGCCGTTCGGCAGCCTCCAGGAACGTCTCTACCGCGTCGTGCGCCAGACCGCGAAGGAAGTCGGCAAGCGCGCCAATCTGGATATCAAAGGCACCCAGGTCGAGCTCGATCGCTCGGTGCTCGAGCGCATCACCGGGCCGTTCGAGCACCTGCTGCGCAACGCCGTCACGCACGGCATCGAGGCGCCGGACAAGCGCCGGGCCGCCGCCAAGCCGGAAATCGGCGAAATTCGTCTCGAGCTGAAGCAGGAAGGCAACGAAGTGCAGCTCTCCCTGTCCGATGACGGCGCAGGGCTGGACATCGACCGGATCCGCGGGAAAGCGATCGAAAAGGGCCTCATGGGGCCGGGCACGACGCTCACCGAGGCGGAAATCGCCGATTTCATTTTTCACGCGGGATTCTCCACCGCCACCGAGGTCACGCAGGTGGCCGGGCGTGGCGTCGGCATGGACGTGGTGCGCAGCGAAGTCGCCGCGCTCGGCGGGCGCGTGGAGATGCGCTTCACGCGCGGGCAGGGCACCCGCTTCACCATTTACCTGCCGCTTACCCTTGCCGTGACCCAGACGGTGCTGGTGAGAGCAAGCGGCAAGACTTACGCGATTCCCTCGGTGATGGTCGAGCAGGTGATGCAACTGAGGCAGGAGAAACTGGTTGCGGCCTACGCGTCGCGCCAGATCGAATGGCAGGATCGGCGCTACCCGTTCCACTATCTGCCGCACCTCCTCGGGAACTCCGACGCGGTTGCCGAGCAGCAGCGCTTCTCCCCGACGCTGTACTTGCGCAGCGGCACCAACGCCATCGCCTTGCACGTGGACGAAATGATCGGCAGCAACCAGGAAATCGTCGTGAAGTCGATCGGTCCGCAGCTGCAGCGGGTCGCGGGCATCACCGGCGCCACGGTGCTCGGCACGGGCGAGATCGTGCTCATCCTGAATCCGGTGCTGCTTGCGCTGAAGGAAGTCGCTGCCCGCCCGGCGATCGTTTACGAAGCACCCAAGCCGCAGGCCGCCGCCACGCAGCCCACGATCATGGTGGTCGACGATTCGCTCACCGTGCGCAAGGTCACCGGAAGGTTGCTGGAGCGCCAGGGATATATCGTCGTGACGGCGCGCGACGGCGTCGAGGCCATGGAGAAGCTGAT
>Ga0180064_1000015_pt1 | contig 22759 bp, 17 predicted proteins | sample EasRiv200_16_10D_FD_121782 | JGI IMG/M metagenome (GOLD analysis project Ga0180064, IMG submission 121782) | Soil microbial communities from meander-bound floodplain in the East River, Colorado, USA - East River metaG ERMLT200_16_10D | ecosystem: Environmental > Terrestrial > Soil > Floodplain ... | reverse complement strand
CTGCCCACGAGGTTCGAGTACATATCGTACTTCGCGAGCACCGCCAGGCACGGCGCGGTGAAGTAGAGCAGGAAGATGAAGAATAGCGACCAGAAGACGGAGACGCGCGCCTGCTGAACGCTGGGCGTGGTGTAGTAGCGCATCAGGATGTGGGGCAGGGCTGCCGTGCCGAACATCATGCAGAACACGATGCCGATGAAGTTCAGCCGCGCGGTGTTCTGCGCCGCTTCGTCCTTGCCCGGGAACGGCTGGGCGTGCGGCCGTGGCGGCGCCGAGCGTGCGGCCAGGCCTTTATCCCGGTTCCACAGAGCCTTGGCAGCGGCCTCGTCTTTCGGGTAGGCGGCGAGCGCCTTCTCCGCCGCGGTTAGCTGGTCGGCGGGGGCATTGGCTGCCTTGAGATCGGCTACCCGTTTCTCCAATACCGACTTGCCGTCCGCGTAAGCCTTGTTCGGTTCCTTCAGCGCCGTGTTGGCGGCCGCGGCGCGGTCACTGAAAATCTTGCGAACCTCTTGTTCCTTGGGATCGTTGGTGATTTTCTTCTCGAGCTCGGTCACTTTCTGGATGGTGTACCCATAGGCAAGCTGGGGCACGGGTATGCCTGTGTGCTTGATACCCAGCCAGACTACCGGGGTGAGGTAGGCGACGATCAAGATGATGTATTGCGCCACCTGCGTCCAGGTGACGGCCTTCATGCCGCCCAGCATCGAGCACACCAGGATGCCGGCGAGACCGACGAACACCCCGACGCCGAATTCCAGACCGGTGAAGCGGCTGGTGATGAGACCCACGCCGTAGATTTGCGCGACGACGTACACGAACGAGCAGGTAACCGCGGAAATGATGCCGATGGTGCGGATGATGTTGCCGCCGTAGCGCTCGCCGAGGAAGTCGGGAATCGTGAACTGCCCGAACTTGCGCAGATAGGGCGCGAGGAACAATGCCACCAGGCAGTAGCCCCCGGTCCAGCCCATGACCCACGCGAGCCCGTCGAAACCGGCGAGGAACAGCGTGCCGGCCATGCCGATGAAGGAGGCCGCGCTCATCCAGTCGGCGCCGGTCGCCATGCCGTTGAAGAATGCCGGCACCCGGCGTCCCGCGACGTAGTACTCCGACACTTCCGAGGTGCGGCTCATGATGCCGATGCCGGCATAGAGGCCGATGGTCGCGAACAGGAACCAGTAGCCGATCCATTGCCGGGACATGCCCACCTGCTCGGCAATGGCGAGCGCAATGATGAAGCCAATGAAGCCGAGCGTATAGAAGCTGTAATACTTCTTCAGCTGCGAGTTGAACGTCGAGTGAGAGAAGGTCTGGCTCATGTCAGGTCTCCTTCGTCAACGTTGTATTCCTTGTCCAGCTTTTTCATGTACACGGCGTAGATACCGATGATGACCACGTAGATGGCAAGCGATCCCTGCGCCGACATGTAGAACCCGAAGGGGAATCCGAAGAAGGTGATGCTGTTCAGTTCACGCGCATACCAGGCTTCGACGAAGGTGACGACGAACCAGACGAACAGCAGGATCGCGGTCACGACGAGGTTCTTGCGCCAGTACTCATGATGCCTCTGGGTTAGTTCCATGAAGCCCTCTCCTTTTTTGGTGAGCCGACGCGGCAAAAAGTGTAGCCGCCAACAGGGGAATCGGTTTGTTGTATTTTTTTTACCGGTTAATGCTATTGAAAGAAGCTTACAAAATCCTGAATCGGCAATTACAATGGACGGGCTTGGAGCAGGTTGTACCGTGGGCTTTGTACCGCACTGCAACATAAACAGCGGGCGGGATTCGGCAAATGGCGCCGACGGCAAGTCGTGACCGGAAGGTGGACGCGGAACGCCGCGTCGGGAGGGGGCAGCCTTGAGAATACTGATTACCGAGGACGACGCCGCGCTGGCAGAGGCGCTGCAGTTCTCTCTCGTTCAGTCCGGTTACGCGGTGGACTGGGTGGCAAACGGCGCCGCCGCGGACGACGTGCTGAAGGACGACGTGTTCGGGTTGCTGATCCTCGACCTCGGCCTGCCCAAGCTCGACGGCTTCGAAGTGCTGCGGCGCCTGCGCCGGCGCAACGCCTCGCTGCCGGTGCTGATCCTGTCCGGCCGCGAGAAGCTCGAGGAGAAGGTGCTGGGCCTCGATCTCGGCGCCGACGACTACCTGGTCAAGCCATTCAGCCTGAACGAACTGCAGGCGCGTGTCCGCGCGCTGCTGCGCCGGGGACGGCAGGGCGGGGTGACGCCCATGATTCTCTACGGCGAGCTGGGTTTCGACACGGTGGGCCGCTCGGCGAGCATCAACGGCAAGGCGCTGCCGCTGTCCACGCACGAGACGGGCGTGCTGGAAGTCCTGCTGCACCGGTTCGGGCGCGTGGTGAGCAAGGAACAACTGGTCGAGCAACTCTACAGCTACGACAAGGAAGTGAGCCACAACGCGATCGAGGTCTACGTGCACCGGTTGCGCAAGAAGATCACCGGGGCCGGGGTCACGGTACGCACGCTCTACGGCCAGGGCTATCTCCTCGACTACGTGAGCCACTGACCGAAATAGTCTGCCGCGACCCCGGCTAACGGGGGCCGGCCGGAGTCAATAGCTCGGCGACCTTCGTCATCAACTCCTTCGTCGCGAACGGCTTGGTCATGTAGGCGTTGGCGCCGGCCGCGACGCCTTTCTCCATTTCGCTTTCCCGGCCGCGCGCGGTCAGCATAAGTATTCTGGCATTCTTCAGCACCGGGTTGCCGCGGATCTGGCGGCACACCTCGAAGCCGTCCACCAGTGGCAGCATGACGTCGAGGACAACCAGGTCGGGATGGAGGGTCGCGGCGAGCTTGAGCGCGGACGCCCCGTCCCGCGCCACGGCAACCTCGTACCCCGCGCCCTTCAGCAGGAACTCGAGCGAGACGACGATGTTCGGCTCGTCTTCGGCGATCAGTATCTTGCTCGGCATCGGGTACCTCGCGCGGGGATCAAGACGCTCGTTGCCCCGGCGCCACGGCGCCGGCGATGACGGGCAGGGTGAAGGAGAACGTGGAGCCTACACCAGGTTGGCTGTTGACCCACAGGCGGCCGCCGAAATGGTCGATGATCTGGCGCGAGATGGCCAGGCCCAGCCCGCTGCCCTTGGGCTTCTGCGTGAGCGTGTCGCCGACCTGGCGGAACTTGTCGAAGATAACCGCCTGGTCGGCCGGACTGATACCGACGCCGTTGTCGGTGACGTCGACGCGCAGGAAATCGCCCTGCCGCTCGAGGGAAGCGGTCACTTTCCCATCCCGCCGCTCGCAGAACTTGGCGGCATTGGAGAGCAGATTCAGCATCACCTGCATCAGGCGGTCGCGGTCGGCCACAACCTGCGGTGCCTGCCGCGGCAGCTGCACCTGTAACTCGATGTTGCCGTCCTTGAACAGCTGGCTCACCGCGGTGACGGAGTCCTCGATCACCTCGCGCATGTCGATGTCGCTGGCATGCCATTCGGCGTTCCCGGATTCGATCTTGGCGAGGTCCAGCACCTGGTTGATGAGGCGGGTCAGCCGCTCCGATTCCTTGATGATGATGCCGAGGAACTTGGTGCGCTGTCCGTCCTCCAGGCGCGGGTTGTCGTTGAGGATCTCGGAAAACGCCCGGATCGAGGTGAGCGGCGTGCGCAACTCGTGCGTTACGGTCGAGATGAAGTCGTCCTTCAACCGGTCCAGCTCCTGCAGCCGCTGATTGGCGCCGCGCAGTTCGTTGGTTGCGGCCTCGAGCTCGCGCGACTTCTGCTCCAGCTGGCGGCTGTAGGCCAGCACCTGCGAAGCCTCGTCGAGGATGTTCATCACCTCGTCGAGTCCGAGCGGCTCTTCCTCCACCACGGAAGCCACCATCACGCGGGCCGAGGCGCTGCCGATGGCGCCCGCGAGCAGCGATTCGGCGTAGTGCACCAGGTTGGCGTCGGCGGCGAGCGCGTTAACCGACTTTGCGCCCCGGCTGCGGGCGTATGAGGCGAAGGCTTCCTGCGCCCGGTCCGGTCCCAGGAAACGGCCGAGCAGCGCCAGCAGGTCATTCACGGAAGCGCTGCCGCGCCAGAAGCGGGATCCTGGCGCCGCCGCAGGGTGCTTGAGGGCATCCACGAACACGGTGGCCTGACCGTGCTCGGCGGCGCTCGGGCGCTTGATCAGCGAGACGCCGATATAGCAGCCGATATTGGCCAGCATGCTCCAGAACAGACAATGCGTGATGCCGTCCAGGCCGGCGAGCCCGAAGAGTTGCTGCGGCCTGAGCAACTCGGTGCCGAACGGGCCGTGGGAGAGAAACGTGATCGGCAGCCAGCCTGATTTGGCAAAGGAGGGCAATAGCAGCGTGTAGGTCCATATCAGGAAACCCGCTGCCAGGCCGCAGACCGCGCCGCTGCGCGTGCCGCCCTTCCAGTAGATGCCGCCGATGATGGCGGGCGCGAACTGGGCCACCGCCGAGAACGAGATGAGCCCGATGGAAACGAGCGCATAGGCCTCGCCCGCGAGATAGAAATAGAGATAGCCCAGCACCAGGATCAGCACGATCGCGCCGCGCCGTATCCCGAGCAGCAGCCCGGAGAGGTCGCGCCGCTCGGTCAGCCGCAGCGCCTTCATGCGCAGCAGCAGCGGCATCACCAGGTCGTTGCAGAACATGGTGGAGAGCGCGATGGTCTCCACGATGACCATGCCGGTCGCAGCCGACAGGCCGCCGATGAAGGCAAACAGCGCGAGCCAAGGCCGCTGCTCGGCGATCGGCAGGGTCAATACGAAAGTATCGGCATCGACCGTGCCGCCTGCGAAATGAAGCAGGCCGCCGAAGGCGATCGGCAGCACGAAGATGTTGATCGCCAGCAGGTAGAGCGGGAACAGCCACAGCGCCTTGTTGAGGTGGCGCTCGTCTACATTTTCCACCACCGCCACCTGGAACTGGCGCGGCAGGAACATGATGGCGGCCATCGACAGAAAGGTGAGCGAAGCCCACGCCGTATAGTTGCCGCTGTCGCCGCCGACCGTGAGCAGCGCGCTCATCTCGGCCACCTGGCCGGCGCGGCTGAAGATGTCGTCGAAACCGTCGTACATCGCAAAAGTGACGAACAGGCCCACCGCGATGAAGGCCAGCAGCTTGACTACCGACTCGAATGCAATCGCCGCCACCAGGCCCTCGTGCCGTTCGGTGGCGTCGAGGTGGCGCGTGCCGAACAGGATGGTGAAGGCCGCCAGCAGCATGGCGATGTAAAAAGTATTGTCGCCCAGGAACAGCGGCGCGCTCTGCTGGTCGGGCATCACCACTTCGGGGTAGCGCAGCACGATCGAGAACGTATTGGAGATCGCTTTCAGCTGCAGCGCGATGTAGGGAATGATCCCGACCACGGCGATGATCGTGACCAGGCCACCCAGTGTCTGGCTCTTGCCGTAGCGCGAGGCGATGAAATCGGCGATGGAGGTGATACGGTTCTGTTTGCTGATGCGGATGATCTTCAGCATCACGTACCACCACAGCGCCGCCATCAGGGTCGGGCCGAGGTAGATCGGCAGGAAGCCGATGCCGCTCGTCGCCGCGCGTCCGACGCTGCCGTAGAACGTCCAGGACGTGCAGTAAACCGCGAGAGACAGGACGTAGATGTAGGGGTTGGCGATGATGCTGCGGCCTTCGTCGGCGCGCTTGTCGCCGTAGTAGGCGATCGCGAACAGCAGCCCGACGTAGGCGAAGGAAGCGACGACGATGATGGGTGCGGTGAGCATGGCCGGGCCGCCGCGGGAGTGGGGGCGGTCGCGTCAGTCGTCGCCGCGAATCTCGACCACGAGCGCCATGGCGCCGATGAGCAGCGCCCACACCGCGAAGACATAGGCATAGAGGACCGGTATGCCCAGCAGCTGGCTCGCGCTCGCGAACAAGTTGAGCAGCGGATAGTTGAGCAGAAATAACCCCAGCAGGAACAGCGCCGCCAGGCGTTGTCCTTTGAGGCTTGGTCTTATCATCGGCGCTCCGCGCGGAGAGGAGTGAGGCGAGAGGGGAGAGGCTAAAGGCGAAAGACGATAGAAGAGAGGGGAGAGGCGATAGACGAGAGGAGGCGTTGCGTTGGCCTGATGTTACGCCTCTCGCCTCTCTCCTCTCATCTCTCCGGCGAGGTCAGCTCGCCTTCTCGCCCAGTTGCGTCAGGATCGCCGGGTTTTCGAGCGTAGTGACGTCCTGCGTGATTTCCTCTCCTTTGGCGATCGAGCGCAGCAGCCGTCGCATGATCTTTCCGGAGCGGGTCTTGGGAAGGTTGTCGCCGAAGCGGATGTCCTTCGGTTTGGCGATGGCGCCGATTTCCTTGCCCACCCAGTCCTGCAGCTCCTTGACGATCCTCCTGGCGTCGTCGCCGCCCGGCCGCGCCTGCTTCAGCACGACAAAGGCGCAGATGGCTTCACCGGTAAGATCGTCCGGGCGGCTGACCACCGCGGCTTCCGCGACCTTGGGGTTGGAGACCAGGGCGGATTCGATTTCCATGGTGCCGAGGCGGTGGCCGGACACGTTCAGCACGTCGTCGATGCGGCCCATGATGCGGATGTAGCCATCCTCGTCGAACGAGGCGCCGTCGCCGGCGAGGTAGTACTTGCCCTTGAAATCCTCGGGGAAATAGGTCGTCCTGTAGCGCTCGGGATCGCCCCAGATGGTGCGCAGCATGGCCGGCCACGGCTTCTTGATCACCAGAATGCCGCCCTTGCCCTTGCCCACGGAATGGCCGGTCTCGTCCACGATGTCGGCGATGATACCGGGCAGGGGAAAGGTGGCGGAGCCGGGCTTGGTCGGGGTGGCGCCGGGTAATGGCGAGATCATGTGGCCGCCGGTCTCCGTCTGCCACCAGGTATCCACGATCGGGCAGCGGCCGCCGCCGACCGTCTCGTGGTACCACATCCACGCCTCGGGATTGATCGGCTCGCCGACCGTGCCGAGGATGCGCAGCGAGGACAGATCGTATTTTTTCGGCAGGTCGCCGCCGGCCTTGATCAGCGAGCGGATCGCGGTGGGCGCGGTGTAGAACACCGACACCTTGTGATCCTGGATCATTTTCCAGAAGCGCCCGGCGTCGGGGTAGACCGGCACGCCTTCGAACACGACCTCGGTCGCGCCGCAGGCCAGTGGTCCGTACGCGGTGTACGAATGCCCGGTTACCCAGCCGATGTCCGCCGTGCACCAGAAGACGTCGCTGGGCTTGTAATCGAACACCCATTTCATCGTGAGGATGGTCCACAGCAGGTAGCCGCCGGTCGAGTGCTGTATGCCCTTCGGCTTGCCGGTCGAGCCCGAGGTATAAAGTATGAACAGCGGGTGCTCGGCATCGACCCAGGTCGGCTCGCAGGAGTCGGACTGGCCGTCTACCAGATCGTGCAGCCAGATGTCGCGTCCGGCGTCCCATTGGCCCTTGGTGCCGGTGCGTTTGTATACCACCACGGACTTGATTGATTCGCAGCCGCCGAGACCGAGAGCCTCGTCGACGGCGGGCTTCAGCGGAATCTCGCGGCCGCCGCGGAACTGGCCGTCGGCGGTGATGACGGCCACCGCTCCGGCGTCGATGATGCGCTCCTGCAGGCTCTTGGCCGAGAACCCCCCGAACACCACCGAGTGTATGGCGCCAATGCGCGCGCACGCCTGCATGGCAGTCACGGCTTCGATCGACATCGGCATGTAAACGATGACGCGGTCGCCTTTCTGAATGCCGCGCGACTTGAGCCCGTTCGCCATCATGCACACCCGGCGGTAGAGCTCCTGGTAGGTGATCTTCGTGATCTTGCCGTCATCGGCCTCGAAGATAATCGCCACCTTGCCGGGCTGGGTCTTGAGATGGCGGTCGAGGCAGTTGTAGGAGGCGTTCAACTGTCCGCCTCCGTACCACTTGAAGAACGGCGCCTTGCTTTCGTCCAGCACCCTGGTGAATGGCTTGTGCCACAGCACGTTCTCACGGCCGAGCCTGCCCCAGAAGCCCTCGAAGTCCTGCTCCGCCTCCGCACAAAGTTTGCGGTAGGCGTCCATGCTCGGTATGGCAGCCTGTCTGGCGAGCGCCGGGTTCGGCGGGAAGACACGCTTTTCATGGAGAACTGTTTCGATCCTCTTCGAGGCCATGCACTCCTCCGGTCACAGTCGGCAGATTTTCGATAATTGAAGCGGCGGCGCTGTCCGCACAGGATTTCCGTTTTCCGGCAAATGGAAGCACTAATCCGGGCGCTTGTAAAGATTCTAGCGGAAAGGTTCCGCAGCGGGTGGTCGCCGGGGCCAATAATGCTTACAATTCACTGACGGCGGGCCTCCCCGCATTGCAGGGTAGTGAACCTGGTCAGGTCCGGAAGGAAGCAGCCACAGCTATTTACTGCAAGTGCCGGGGGTAAGGCTCGCCACCCTTTTTACGGTGATCGGTGACCCGTGACCGGTGACCGGTAAAGCCGAATGGCTGGCGGTAGAATGCCATTCACCATTCACCATTCACCATTCACTGTTCACCGCTTTTCAATGACCCAGGTTCTTGCCCGCAAGTGGCGCCCCCGGAACTTTGCCGAGCTGGTGGGGCAGGAGCACGTGGTGCGGGCGCTCGAGAACGCGCTTACCCTGCAGCGGCTGCACCATGCCTATCTTTTCACGGGCACCCGCGGCGTCGGCAAGACCACGCTCGCGCGCGTCATCGCCAAGGCGCTCAACTGCGAAACCGGTGTTACCGCCGCCCCCTGTGGCAAGTGCCCGGCGTGCACGGAGATCGACGCGGGCCGCTTCATCGACCTCATCGAGCTCGATGCCGCCTCGAACACGCAGGTGGACAACATGCGCGAGCTGCTGGAGAACGCGCTGTACGCGCCTACGGCGGGGCGCTACAAGGTGTACATCATCGACGAAGCGCACATGCTGTCGCGCAACGCCTTCAACGCCATGCTGAAGACGCTGGAGGAGCCGCCCGCCCACGTCAAGTTCATTCTCGCCACCACCGAACCGCAGAAGATCCCGGTGACCGTCCTGTCGCGCTGCCTGCAGTTCAACCTGAAACAGATACCGCGGCAGCAGATCCAGGCGCGCCTGCAGCAAATTCTGGAGGCGGAAAGCGTGCGTTTCGAGCCCGCGGCGCTGCCGCTGATCGCGCGGGCCGCCCAGGGCAGCATGCGCGATGCGCTCTCCCTGCTCGACCAGGCCATCGCCCACGGCGGGGGCAGCGTGTCCGGCGATTCCGCGCGCGCGATGCTCGGCGCGGTAGGGCAGGATCACCTGCACGCGCTGCTGCGCGCCCTGGCCACGCACGACGGCGCCGCCTTGATCGCGGAGGCCGACCGCATGGCGGAGCGCAGTCTGTCTTTCGAGGCGGCATTGCAGGATCTGGCCTCGCTGCTGTACCGTCTCACGCTCGCGCAGACGGTGCCGGAGACTATCGGCGCGGACGACCCGGATCACGCGGTGCTGGGCGAACTGGCGGCCGGCTTTGCGCCGGAGGACCTCCAGCTTTATTACCAGATAGCGATCCAGGGACGCGGCGATCTCGGACTCGCCCCGGACGAGTACGCCGGGTTTACAATGACACTGTTGCGGATGCTGGCGTTTGCCCCGACGGAGCCGCGCGCGCTGGCCGCGGCGCCGGCCCCCGCCGCAGCCCGGCCCGCCCCCCTTACGGCAACTGCCACGCGCGTTCCGGAAACAAAAAAAAACCGCGGTGATGCTGCGTGGCCGGAACTGGTCGAGAAACTCGGATTGACCGCCATGACGCTGGAACTGGCGAAGCACAGCGAACTGGTGGCGCGCGACGAATCGCGGATCGAGCTGCGCATCGCGCAGACTCACCAGCAGTTGCTCGACGGGCCGTACCAGGAGCGGCTGAAGGCGGCGCTGGAGAAGCATTTCGGCGCCAGGCTGAGGCTTGTCATCCGGGTCGCGGACCATGCTGGCGGTTCGCCGGCAGCCATCGCCAGCCGCGAGAAGCAGCGGCAGCACTCGCAGGCCTCCGCCGCCATCGAGCAGGACCCGTTCGTGCGCGAGTTGCTGGAAAATTTTGACGGACGCGTGGTGGACTCGTCGATCAAACCGGTGCAATGAAATGGTGAGCGGTAAGCAGTTAGCGGTAAGCGGAAGCCTGGATAACCCAATGAGCCTGTCTTTTCCGCTCACTGCTCACCGCTTACCGCTCACTTCAAGGAGAGAAGCATGAAGGGCGGACTCGGAAACCTGATGAAGCAGGCGCAGCTCGTGCAGGACAACATGAAGAAGCTGCAGGAGCAACTGGCCGTCATGGAAATCGAGGGCCAGGCCGCTTCCGGCAGGGTGAGAATCCTCATGACCGGCCGTCACGAAGTGAAGCGCGTGACCATCGATCCCGGCCTGCTGTCCGACGACCGCGAAATGCTGGAGGACCTGATCGCCGTGGCGGTCAACGACGCGGTGCGGCGGGTAGAAGTTTATACGCAGGAGAAAATGGCGGGCGCGACCGCGGGCCTGCCGTTGCCGCCAGGTTTAAAACTTCCGTTTTAAACCTAATGCGGAATGTTGAATGCGGAATGATGAATATGAACAGGCCTTAACGTGCTTTTGCCCTTCATTCATCATTCATCATTCATCATTTGGCGATGAGGACCCCTTCCTCCCTCGAAGAACTGATGGCTGCGCTGCGCTGCCTGCCGGGCGTGGGGCCGAAATCGGCGCAGCGCATGGCTTATCACCTGCTGCAGCGTGATCCCGAGGGAGCGGCGCGACTGGCCGCGGCTCTTACCGGGACGCTTGCCCGCGTCAGGCGTTGCGATAAATGCAATAACTACACCGAGGAACCGGTCTGCGGATTGTGCAGTTCGCCGCGGCGCGATCCGGCGCAGCTGTGCGTGGTGGAAGCGCCCGGCGACCTGCTCATGATGGAACAGGCGCAGTGCTACCAGGGGCTGTATTTCGTCCTGATGGGCGTGCTCTCGCCGCTCGACGGCATCGGGCCCAAGGAGGTTCATCTCGACCGGTTGATCCAGCGCGCGGCCGACGGCGTGGTGCGCGAAGTCGTCCTCGCTACCAACTTTACCGTGGAAGGAGAGGCCACCGCGCACTATATCGGCGAAGCGTTGCGCGCCCGCGGCCTGAAGGTAACGCGTATCGCGCGCGGGCTGCCGGTTGGCGGGGAGCTCGAGCACGTGGACAGCGGCACCCTGGCGCAGGCCGTTATTGAGCGGCGCGAGGCCTGAGGAATTTTCCGGGCTCGTGCCCGGCAAATTCCTTACCGGAACTCCCTGTCTCCATCCTGTCTCCAATCACTTGATATGCGCGACGATCGAGTTCATGCGGAAGCTGTCGGTACTTTCAAGCTTCAGAAAGTGCTGGCCCAGGCCGGCCTCGGGTCGCGCCGCGACATGGAGCAATGGATCATTGCCGGCCGCGTCACGGTGAACGGCACTACCGCCAGGATCGGCGCGCGCGTGGGCGCGCACGACGAGGTGAAAGTCGACGGGCGCGTCTTGCAGGCAACGGCGGCCTCGCAGTTGCCGCAAGTGCTGCTGTACCACAAACCCGAGGGCGAGATCGTCAGCAGCGACGATCCCGCCGGTCGCCCGACCATGTTCGACAAGCTGCCGCGGCTGCGCGGCGCGAAATGGGTGGTGGTCGGCCGTCTCGACTTCAACAGCTGCGGGCTGCTGGTGTTCACCACCTCGGGTGAGATTGCCAATCGCATGATGCACCCCAGCTACGAGCTGGAACGGGAGTACGCGGTGCGGGTACTGGGCAAGCTGACCGACGAGCAGATCGCCGGGCTGCGCTCCGGAATAAAGCTGGATGACGGCATGGCGCGCCTCGAAGCCATTGCGCCCGAGGGCGGCGAAGGGGCCAACCGCTGGTACCGCATCGTGCTCAAAGAGGGCCGCAACCGCATCGTGCGCCGCCTGTTCGAGGCCCTCGGACTTCAAGTCAGCCGGCTGATGCGGGTGCGCTTCGGCCCGGTCGGGTTGCCGCCGCGGCTGCGGCGCGGGCAATTCCAGGAGCTTGCCCCCGAAGAGACCCGCCAGTTGCTTACGGCGCTCGGGCTGCCGCTGCCGGCGCAACCGCCTCGAGTTCCGCGCGGGTCAGCAGAAACACGCGGCCGTCCTCGTCGAGCCAGGTGAACGGCACCAGCGGCCAGGCTTTCTCCACGGCATTGCGCCCGGAGCCGACTTCGACGACCAGCAGTCCCCGCGGACTGAGGTGCCGGCTGGCGGCGGCCAATACGCGCCGCACCAGGTCGAGACCGTCCCTGCCGCCGGCGAGGGCCGCGCGCGGCTCGTGCCGGTATTCGCGCGGCAATCGCCGCATGCCGCGCGTCGTCACGTACGGCGGATTGCAGATGATGAGGTCGTACTGTTTTCCGCCCAGTGCGGAAAACAAGTCAGATTCGGCGAGCCGGACCCGGTTGCGCAGTCCATAGCGCTGCCGGTTGATTTTCGCCACTGCCAGCGCAGCCGGAGAGATATCGGCGGCGTCTATACTCGCGCGGGGAAAGCCGTGGGCGAGAAGCACCGCGAGGCAACCCGACCCGGTGCATAGATCGAGCGCCGTCTTGACGGCGGCGGGACGGGAAATCCACGGGGCCAGGCGCTCGCCCAGCAGCGCGGCGAGGTGCGAGCGCGGTACGATGGCGCGCTTGTCCACGTGGAAACGAAAATCGCCGAGCCAGGCCTCGCCGGTCAGGTAGGCCGCGGGCTCGCGGCTGCGGATGCGGCGCTCGAACAGCGCCAGCACGCGCCGCGCGTCGCGTGGGCTGACCGGTCGCTCGAGGAGGGCCGGCCCGGCATCCGGCGGCAGGCCCAATGCGTGCAGCGCAAGATATGCGGCTTCGTCGCGGGCGTTGCTGGTACCATGGCCGAAAACGAGGCGCGCTGCGTGAAAGCGGCGGGTTCCGAGGCGCACAAGGCCGCCTACCGTCCAGGCGTGAACCGCTCCTCGAATGTTTGGTTTTGAGTGTTGAATATTGAGTTAACTTTGACCCAGCGCCGAACTCAATACTCAACACTGATCTAGCCGAGGGCGTCGAGGTTCAGCTTGATGCTGGAGATATCGCCCGGTGACTGCTGGCTGCCGGGGTTCGAAGGCGAGGCGTCCTCCGGGCCGGTGCTCTTGGGCCTGTTGCTGAGCAGCCAGTGCAGGTTGCTGGGCGAGTCGGAGTGCACCATGGCTTCCTCGACCGACACCTTGCCGCTGCTGATGTGGTAGAACAGCGCCTGTTCGAAGGACTGCGAGCCGGGCGCCAGGCTCTGCTCCAGTGCTTCCTTGATCTGGCCGATTTCGCCGGTCTTGATCAAATCCTGGATGTGCTTGGTGTTGAGCAGGACTTCGACCGCCGGCACCTGTTTGCCGTCTATGCCGCGCACCAGGCGCTGCGAGATCACGGCGCGCAGCGCGATGGCAAGGTCTGCCAGCAGCGATTCGCGCGCCTCGCGCGGGAAGAAGTTGATGATGCGGTTGAGCGCGTTGTAGCTGTTGTTGGCGTGCAGGGTGGACATGCACAGGTGCCCGGTCTGCGCGAACAGCAGTGCACTCTGCAGCGTCGGCTGGTCGCGGATTTCTCCGATCATCAGCAGGTCCGGCGCCTCCCGCATCGCGCTGATCAGCGCGTTCTGATAGCTCTGGGTGTCCACCCTCACTTCGCGCTGGTTGACGATGGATTTCTTGTGCTTGAAGATGAATTCGATCGGGTCCTCGATGGTGAGGATGTGCCCGGTCCGGGTGCTGTTGCGATGGTCGATCATCGACGCCATGGTGGTGGACTTGCCCGAGCCGGTCGAGCCGACCACCAGGACCAGTCCCAGCTTCTCCATGATGATTTCCTTGAGGATCAGCGGCAGCCCCAGCGATTCGATCGGCGGCACTTCCGGCTTGACGAAGCGGATCACCATCGACACCGTGCTCTTCTGGCGGAAGATGTTGACGCGGAAGTTGCCCAGTTCGCCGCCGCTTTGCGCAAAGTTCATTTCGTGCGTGGTTTCGAACTCCTTGACCTGCGCTTCGCTCATCAGCTCGTAGCAGATCTTCCTGACCTTGTCGGCATCGAGCACCAGATTGTTGATCGGCACCAGCACGCCGTTGATCTTGATCTGGATCGGCGCGCCGGCGGTGAAAAACAGGTCGGAGGCCTGCTTCTCCGACATCATCTTGAAGAGCGGTGTCACGAACATGGCTGCTTCCCAATATGCGGCAGTGTCCGCCGCCTCGAAAACACTATACACCCTGGGAGTTTGTCGGTCTTTGCGCCGACAAACTCCTTATGCAAACCCGCCCGCACGATAACGGGACTCCACGACACCAAAATCCTCATCTCCTGGCCAGGCGCGTGCCCATTGGGGAGCTATCGGGGTCGTTACCCTGGGTTTCATTCTAGATTCTTGTGTAAGGAATTTGTCGGCCCCAAGGCCGGCAAATTCCTAATCGCTGCGCAGCAAGTCATTGATGCTGGTCTTGGCGCGGGTCCCGGCGTCCACCTGCTTGACGATCACCGCGCAGTACAGGTTGCAGCGGCCGTCCGCGGCGGGCAGGCTGCCCGGCACCACGACCGATCCGGCGGGCACGCGGCCATAGAGGATCTCGCCGGTCTGCCGATGGTAGATACGGGTGCTGGCGCCGATGAACACGCCCATCGACAGCACGGAGCCTTCCTCGACCACGACGCCTTCCACGACTTCCGAGCGCGCCCCGATGAAACAGTTGTCCTCGATGATGGTGGGGTTGGCCTGCAGCGGCTCGAGCACGCCGCCGATGCCGACGCCGCCCGACAGGTGCACGTTCTTGCCGATCTGGGCGCAGGAGCCCACCGTGGCCCACGTGTCCACCATGGTGCCTTCGTCCACGTACGCTCCGATGTTGACGAAGGAGGGCATCAGGATGACGTTCCTGGCGATATAGCAACCGCGCCGCGCCATGGCCGGCGGCACCACCCGGAAACCGCCGCGCGCGAAGTCTTCGCGGGAATATTGCGCGAACTTGCTCGGCACCTTGTCGTAATACCGGGTCGCCGCGCCCTGCAGCGGCACGTTTTCTTCCAGCCGGAATGACAGCAGCACCGCCTTCTTGATCCACTGGTGCACCAGCCATTGCCCGCCGGCTTTCTCGGCAACGCGCAGGGTGCCTGCGTCGAGGCCCGCGAGCACGTGGCTGACGGCTTCACCCACCGTTGCGGGCGCGCTGCCGGGCTTGAGTTCGGCGCGGCTTTCCCACGCCTTTTCGATGATGGATTGCAGTTCCTTCATTGGGTGGATTCTACCTCCAGTTAAAACGGACCGCTTGCGCGGCCGTTGTGAGAGCTTATAACACCGTGAAACACGCGTGCGTTGCTGCCAGAATTGGTGGTGGCGCGAAGCGAGGTGCAGCCAATATGTCGATATTGGCAAGCCGAGCGACAAAGTGTCCCGCGCAGGGCGGAGCAGGTTCCAAGCGTCGTGTGCTTGGGTGCGACCCCGGAGCGGGACATGAGAGCGCCGTATTGCGCGGGACTTACACGCGCCTACACGGTCGCATCCCCGGAAACCGGGGCCCCTGCTCCACGCTCCGGCGCGTCGCCGATTCTGGCTGCAACTCCTTGTGGGCTGGCGCGAGTTTTGGCCCATGGCTTTGTCGCAAGTCCTTTGCTTAGGTGGCTAAGCGGCGGGCCTTGCTTCGCGCCCTGAGCCAAAATCGTGCCAGCGCATCGCGCGTTTCACGGTGTTATAGGCTCTATCCGCGGGTTCGAGCGGGCTGGAAGGGTTTGCCGCTCAGCCCGCGCGCTACAGGGATTCCGCAAAGGTGCGAATGCGCTGGGCCGATTCAACGCACTCCGCGACAGACGAGACCAGGGCGATGCGCACCCGGTTGGAGCCGGGATTGACGCCGCCGGATTCGCGCGCGAGGTAGCTGCCGGGCAGTACCGTGACGGCCTGCTGCTGGTAGAGCCGGCGCGCGAATTCGGTGTCCGGTATCGGCGTCTTCAGCCACAGGTAAAACGCGGCGTCGGGCATCTCGACCTCGATGGCCGGGCGCAGTATCTCCAGCGCCGCGGCGAACTTCTCCCGGTACAGGCGCCGGTTCTCGACCACGTGCGCCTCGTCGTTCCATGCGGTGATGCTCGCCTGCTGCACCGTCGGACTCATCGCGCATCCCTGGTAGGTCCGGTAGAGCAGGTACTGCTTGAGGACAGCGGCATCGCCGGCGGCGAACCCGGAACGCATGCCGGGGACGTTGGAGCGCTTGGACAGGCTCGAAAACACCACCAGGCGCGGGTAGCTCTTGCGGCCGAGTTGTTGCGCCGCCTGCAACGCGCCGAGAGGAGGGCGGCCCTCCTCGAAATAAATTTCGGAATAGCACTCGTCGGACGCGATCACGAAGCCGTAACGGTCGGACAGCGCAAACAACCGCTCCCAGTCTGCCAGCGGCATGACGTAGCCGGTCGGGTTGCCGGGCGAGCAGACGTAGATCAGCTGCGTGCGGCGCCACGTCGCATCCGGCAACTGGCCGAAGTCGAAAGCATAGCCATTGCCGGGGAGGCTGTTCAGGTAGTGCGGCGTGGCCCCGGCCAACAGCGCCGCGCCTTCGTAGATCTGGTAGAAAGGATTGGGGCAAACCACTACCGGGTCCGGGCGCGTCGCGTCCACCACTGTTTGCGCGATGGCATACAGGGCTTCGCGGCTGCCGGTCACCGGGATGACCTCGCTCGCCGGATCCACGGCATCGAGCCGGTAGCGCCGCTTCAGCCATCCGGCGATGGCGCCGCGCAACTCCGCGCTCCCCACCGTCAACGGGTAGTTCGCCATCCCGTCCAGATGGTCGACCAGCGCCTGCTTGATGAATTCCGGCGTGGGGTGCTTCGGCTCGCCAATGTAGAGGGGTATCAGCTTGCGCGACGGGTCCGGCCGTATGCCTTCGAGCAGCATATTCAGCTTCTGGAATGGATAGCTTTGCAGTCGCTCTAGATCGGGATTCATGTCGCGTGCGCGGTAGTAAGGCCGGGCCAAAGCCGCGAATTATAAAGGCTTTCTCCAGCGGTCGCGCGGACGGCCGCTGCGTCGCGGCGCTGCGATCAGCCGCGCGTGCCGGACGCAGTAGGCAGGCTTGAAAGTTCAGCCGCAGGACGGGGTTTCCAGCCCACCTTGGCGTGTTCGGCGACGACCGTCGTGAAAATGCCGCCGCGGACGTTGAATCTTGCGGTCAACCGCATGAAGCGCGGACGCGTCGCTTTCACCAGGTCGTCGAGGATGCGGTGGGTCACCGCCTCGTGGAAGGTGCCTTCGTTGCGGTACGACCCGATATACAGCTTCAGGCTTTTCAGCTCGACGCAGCGCCGGTCCGGCACGTAGTCGAGCACCAGCGTTGCGAAGTCGGGCTGACCGGTGCGCGGGCACAGGCAGGTAAACTCCGGTATTTCCATGTGAATCCGATAATCGCGCGTAGGATGGGGGTTGGCAAAGGTTTCCAACCTGCAATGAGGTCTGCTCGGCATTATCCTGACGGCCCAAATCCGCTAAAATGTCAAAACTGATCAGCCTGTGATTATAACCTCCACAATAAGACCTCTAAATTGAGACTCAAACAGATAAATCTCGCAGGCTTCAAGTCTTTCGTAGATCCCGTTCAGATTCCCGTCCCCGGACACCTGGTAGGCATCGTCGGCCCCAACGGCTGCGGCAAGTCGAACGTCATCGACGCCGTGCGCTGGGTGCTGGGCGAAACGTCCGCGAAGCACCTGCGCGGGGACACCATGCAGGATATCCTGTTCAACGGCTCGGGCCAGCGCCAGCCGGTGAGCCGCGCCAGCGTCGAGCTGATCTTCGACAACAGCCTGGGCCGCGCCGGTGGCCAGTGGTCGAGTTACGCTGAAATTTCCGTCAAGCGGGTGCTGCAACGCGACGACGAAGCCACCAACTACTACATCAATAACGTCCACGTGCGGCGGCGCGACGTCGCTGACATCTTCCTCGGCACCGGCCTCGGCAGCCGCGCTTATGCCATCATCGAGCAGGGCATGATTTCGCGGGTGATCGAGGCCAAGCCCGAGGAATTGCGCATCTTTCTCGAGGAGGCTGCCGGGGTTTCGCGGTACCGCGCGCGCCGCCACGAAACCGAGCTTCGCCTGAAGGACACGCGCGAGAACCTGCTGCGCGTGGAGGATGTGCGCGGCGAGCTCGAAAAGCAGATCGAGCACCTGCAGGCGCAGGCGGCAGTGGCGACCCATTACCACGAGCTGCAGGCCCGGTTGCGCGCGACGCAGAATCTCTTGTGGCTGCTGCGGAAGCAGGAAGCTGGGGCGCAGCGCGCGCGGCACCTGCGGGAGATCGAGCGGCTGGCGCTGGAGCTGGAGGCCGCGACCGCCGCGTTGCGCAATGCCGAGAAACGCCTGGAGGACATGCGCACCCAGCATTACCGCGGCAGCGACGCAGTGCACGCCGCGCAGGGCGCTTTCTACGAGGCCAACTCCGAGACCGCCCGCCTGGAGCAGGAAATGGCGCACCTTCGGGAAAACCGCCAGCGCGTCGAGCGCGAGCTGGCGGACCTGCGCGCACAAGGCGAGCGCGACCGCGAGCAGCTGGCGGGAGCACAAGCGGGCCTCGCCGATTGGCGCAGGCAGAGCATAACGGCGACGGAATTGCTGGCAACGTGCGAGGCCGCGCTCAAGGACGAAACGGACAAGCTCCCGGTCGCGGAGGAAGCGTTCCGGGCCACCCGCAACCGCTACGAGGAGTTGCAGCGCTCGCTCGCGCTGGCCGAGCAGGCGGCGGGGGTTGAGCAGGCGAAGCATGCCCACGCGCAGCAAACGCTGGAGCAACTCGCGCTGCGCGCGCAGCGGCTGCGGGAGGAACGGGCCGCGCTGCAGCCGGCGGATACGCCACGGCTGGAAGCGCTGGGCAGGGACATCGCGACGGTCGAGGCCGAGTTGCAGAACCTGCGCGTCTCGACGAGCGCGCAGGAAGAAGAGGAGTTGCCCCGCGCCGAGCAGGCGTTGCGGGACAGGGACGCGGCGCTCGAGGCCGGGAACCAGCGCCTCGCCGGTATCGAGGCGCGACTGAATGCCCTGCAGCAGCTGCAGGAACGGCTGGTGCGCGGCACCAACAATGAAGGCTGGCTGGAAGCACGCGGCCTTGGCCACGCTTCCCGCCTGTGGCAGTCCATAAGCATCGAGTCCGGCTGGGAGGACGCGCTGGAGGCAGTGCTGCGAGAGCGCCTGAACGCGCTCGGGCTGGAGCGGATCGAGCAGGCCGAGCGCTGGTTCGCCGAGCCTCCTCCCGGAAGAATCACCATGTTCGCGCCGACGGGCGAGGTGCTGCCGCCGGCGCCGCCCCTTGGCGGATGCGAGCCGCTGCGCCGTTATGTCACCTGCAGCGATGCCCGCCTGGAGTCGGTGCTCGGGGACTGGCTGCACCAGGTTTACGTGGTGACCGACGCCGCTGCGGGGATGGCGGCGCGCGAGCGGCTGCCAGCCGGCGCGCTGCTGGTGACCCGCGACGGGCACCTGTTTACGCGTCACGCAATCAGTTTTCACGCTCCCGACAGCGAATTGCATGGCGTCCTTACCCGCCAGCGTGAAATCGAGGAGTTGGGCGCGGCGATGCAGTCGGCGACGGCGGAGGTGGAGACCCTCCGCAATGCCGCAGCCGCTGCGGAACGGGATGTCGAGCAACGCCGCGTCCGGCTCGACGAGTTGCGCGATGCATACAGCGACCGGCAGCGCCACCAGCACGCGCTGCAAATGGAAGCGTTGCGCCTGGGCGAACTCGACGAGCGGGTTCGGCAACGGGCGCAGCAGGTCGACGCCGAACTGGCGGAGATCAAAGCGCAGTCCGATGTCACTATGGCTGGGGAGCAGGCCGCGCTGCGGCGGAGCGCCGAGCTCCAAGACGAAGTGACTGAGTTGGGGACCCGGCTGACACTGGCCACCGATCTTTACCGGCGGGCGGAGGCGGTGCTCGACCTGCAGCGGGCGGCCCTGCAGCGGGCCCGTGATGAGGTCCAGAAGGCGACCTTTGATGAACAAACCTGCAACAATAAAATCAATGAGATAGATAGTTCAATTAAAGTCATTTCTGAGAACGAGCGAAGGCTCCAGTCCGCCCTGCAATCGCGGGAAGCGGAATACGTGAATTACGATGAGGCGCCGCTGCAGCAGCACCTGCAGCAGGCCCTGGCTGCGCGCGGCCAGTGCGAGCAGGCGCTGGCAGCCGCTCGCGACGCCCTGGAAAGCATGGAGGCGTCCCTCAAGGCGATCGATGAGGAACGGCACGCAACCGAGCAGAAGCTCGAGCCATTGCGCGAGCGCAGCGCCGAAATGCGCCTCAAAGAGCAGGAAGCGCGCCTGAGCGAGGAGCAGTTTGCGCAGCAGTTGGCAGAAGCAGGCGCGAACGAGGAGGCAGTCGCGCAGCAGCAGGAGAAGGGCATGCGCCCGGGCGCCCTGCAGGGGGAGATCAACCGGCTGAGCGAGGAGGTCAAGGGGCTTGGCGCCGTCAATCTTGCGGCGCTGGAAGAATTGCAGGCGGCGCGCGAACGCAAGGATTACCTCGATGCCCAGTCGCGCGACCTGAACGAGGCGATGGCGACGCTGGAGGACGCGATCCGCCGCATCGACCGCGAAACCCGCGAACGGCTGCAGCACACTTTCGACGAGGTCAACCGGCACTTCAGCGAGATGTTCCCGGCGCTGTTCGGAGGCGGGCAGGCGCGGCTGGTGCTGACCGGCGAGGAGATACTCGACGCCGGCGTGCAGGTAATCGCGCAACCGCCCGGCAAGAAGAACACCTCCATCCACCTGCTGTCGGGCGGCGAGAAGGCGCTCACCGCGCTGTCGCTCGTGTTTTCCATGTTCCAGTTGAACCCTGCGCCATTCTGCCTGCTCGACGAGGTGGATGCGCCGCTCGACGATCACAATACCGGCCGCTTCTGTGAACTGGTGAAGAAGATGTCGCAGCAGTCCCAGTTCCTGTTCATCAGCCACAACAAGATCACCATGGAAATCGCCGAACAGTTGCTGGGCATTACCATGCAGGAGGCGGGCGTCTCACGCGTGGTGGCGGTCGACATCGAAGAGGCGATGAGGCTTTCCGAAGCCGCAGCCTAGGAGTTTGCCGTCCCCGGGGCCGACAAACTCCTTATACCAGACACCGAAGGATCCCGAAGACGTCCAAGGATTCCAGATGAAGCTGAAACCAGTGGCCCATTTTGGTCCAGCCTTAGAGGTGCGGCGCGGGTCAAATTCGTGCCCGTATGTTCTTTTTCCGCCGTTACCATTGAAGTCGGTCTTGCGTAAGGAATCCGTCGGACCAGAACCCGACGGATTCCTGGCACCGTAAGGTGTTCATGAGCGACCTGCAATTGAGTCTTCTTGTCATCGGCGCGGTGGTGGTCGGAGGGGTCTACCTGTACAACCGGGTGCAGGAACGCAGGCTCCGCAGCCGCCTGCAGCAGGCGTTTGGCGGAACGCACGACGACGTGCTGCTGAGAACAGGGGCGGAATCCGCCCCGGCCGAAGGCAGGCTCGAGCCGCAGTTCGCGCCGGTGGAGCCCGCGCGCAGCGAGGCAGTGGATGCCGCGCCCTCGAGTCCCGTCATTGCGAATGAGGCGCCTGCGGCAGTTGAATTCGACTCGGCCCTCGACTACGTGGCGGAGATCGAAGCCGATGCGCCGTTCACCGAGTCTGCGCTCGCCGAGCTCATGAGCAAGATCGCTTCCTGCGGCAAGTCCGCCCGCGTTGCAGGCCTGGCGCCGCGCAGCAGCGCCTGGGAGGAAATCGCGCTTGGCGCCGGCGGCCGTTATTCGAGGCTGCGGCTGGCGCTGCAACTGGTCAACCGCGGCGGGCCGGTGCATGCCGCCCAGCTTGCCGCCTTCTGCGACACGGTCCGGCATTGCGCCGAAAAGGCGAAGGCGCGGACGTCGTACCCGGACCCGCAGGCGGCCCTCAAGAAGGCGCGCGAAATCGACGCATTCTGCGGCAAGGTCGACGTCGCGATCGGCGTCAATATTGTGGCGCTGGGCGATGCCCACTTCACCGGCACCCGCATTCGTGCGCAGGCGGAAGCCGCCGGCTTCAAGCTCGAGTCCGACGGCGTATTCCATTTCCGCAACGACCAGCGGCAGACGCTGTTCACGCTGGACAACCACGAACCGGCGCCATTCCTGCCGGAGCAGATCAAGAGCCTGTCTACCCGCGGCATCACGCTGCTGCTCGATGTGCCGCGGGTCGCCAACGGCGGCGAGGCCCTCGAGCGCATGCTTCGCATCGCGGACGGTTTCGCCGTTGCCCTCGGCGGGCGCCTCGTGGACGACAACCGCGCGGCGCTCAGCGAGGCCGGCATCTCCCGCATCAAGGACCAGGTGAAGTCGATACAGGCAGCGATGGCGGCGCAGGAAGTGCCGGCCGGCAGCGCGCGGGCGTTGCGCCTGTTTTCCTGACATGCAAGCGCGTCGCGGCGCGAGCGAGCGCGCCAGGGAATTGCGTGCCGAGATCGAACGCCACAACCACCTTTACCACGTGCTCGACCGGCCGCAGATACCGGACGCGGAGTATGACGCGTTGTTCCGCGAACTGCTGCGGCTCGAAGCCGAGCATCCCGAGGTCGCCACCCCCGACTCGCCGACGCAACGCGTGGGCGCCGCTCCGGCCGAGGCGTTTTCGGAAGTAATCCACCGCGTGCCGATGCTTTCCCTCAACAACGCGTTCGACGACGCGGAAATCGAGGCATTCGACCGGCGCGTGCGCGAAGCGCTCGGCAAGGATGGCATCGAATATGCAGCGGAGCCGAAATTCGACGGCCTCGCGGTGAGCCTCGTCTACGAGCAGGGCGTGTTCCGGCGCGGCGCGACGCGGGGCGACGGTT
>Ga0180064_1000011_pt1 | contig 32335 bp, 41 predicted proteins | sample EasRiv200_16_10D_FD_121782 | JGI IMG/M metagenome (GOLD analysis project Ga0180064, IMG submission 121782) | Soil microbial communities from meander-bound floodplain in the East River, Colorado, USA - East River metaG ERMLT200_16_10D | ecosystem: Environmental > Terrestrial > Soil > Floodplain ... | reverse complement strand
CTCAATCCAAATGGTAAAATTTTAGGGGTTGAACATGAATTTAACTTAACTTTGGATAAAGATAAATATGGCGATGATATCAAATTAAATGGATTTATAGATCTTATCGTTGAAAATGACGCTGAAACAATTGATATTATAGATTATAAAACTGGTAAATCTAAATCAACAACAGAACTAATGAAAGACATACAGGCTCGCACATACGCGTATGTTATCTCAGAATTATTTCCTCAATACCCATATCAGATGCTAACATTTGAATATTTATCTGAATCACCCGTCACGATTTGTTTTACTAAAAATGACATTAAGAACATCAAACAAGAAATTAAAGATTCTTGGCATCAAATTAAAAATAGAGTGAATTTAAGTCGTAGGAAGGGACCCGAAGATTTCGTCTGTAAATATATGTGTGACTGGAATATATGTTCTCAACATTGGGCGGAACACCAAAAAGGATTTGATGTTTAAATTATGAATCAACCATCCATTAGTTTTTTAAAACAAAGATTAAAATTTTGGCGTCCCGTACTAGGACTGAAGCGATGGAAAATTTCTATGGCATATGATGACTTAGGTGTTGATATTGTAGCATATGTTATGCCGCTTAAGACAAAAAAGACGGCGCACATTACATTTAATGATAATCCTAAATTTCAAGATGCATTAAAATATTATTATGATTCAATTTTACTACATGAATTATTCCATATTTTCTTTGCAAATCGAAAACTAGAAAAATCTGTAACAGATAATACTACATTTAGTAATATTGAAGAATATATATGTGACATAGCAAGTAATGCTTTATGTCGCGCCTTTAATTTATCAATTTATGATGACCCGGATAAAAAATAATTATGTTGCGCGAATTCGAATGTACAAAATGTAAAAATATACACTCTTTATTTTTTCTTTGGAGTGAATTAGAAAAAATTCTTCAAGAAGAAAAAGATAAATGGGGTTATATTAAATATCATTGTGAGGCGTGTCAAATACCCACTAAACAATATTTAGTTGTCACTAAGGCTCCAACCCTACAGGGTGTTCGGGGTCAATATATGAGTATGGAATCTTGGTGGGCAAAACATCCAGAGGAATATAAACGCAAAACCGAGGAGGTCTTGGCAGATAAAGCAAGAAAAAATGAAATGATTAAAAAACGCCTCAATAAACAGTCGTTACCTAGTGATGAAAAACGTAAAGAACGACATAAAGGATACGGCAAAGGAAACAAGGAAACTAAATTAAAATTAGATTAAAAATTATGGTTACATCACTACACACACATAGTCGTTATTCAGTTCTCGATGGACTTTCTAATATCCCGCAGTTAGTTAAGCGAGCCAAAGAATTAGGGATGGAGTCTTTGGCCTTAACGGATCATGGGACTATTTCTGGCGCTATTGAATTTTATCAGGAATGCCAGAAACAAGATATTAAACCTATTTTAGGCAGCGAAGTTTATTTGGTCGAAGATTTACAAAAAGCTAGGGATGAAAAACAACGCCATTCTTATCATTTAGTTTTACTAGCTGAAAACGATATTGGGTGGTCTAATATTTGTAAAATTACGACATTAGCTAATCAAAATTATTACTATAAACCTAGGGTAGATTTAGATATTTTAAGACAACATAAAGAAGGCATAATCGTTTTGACGGCATGCCTACATGGTTTCGTCACCTATCATTTGTTTGATCATATTAAAAAAGAACTTAATGCTGATGGGCAAGAAGTATCACTCTTAAAAGATCCGGCGAATATATCTAAGGCATATGAACACGTTAAATCTCTTAAGGAAATTTTTGGCATTAATCATCTATTCTTAGAGGTACAAGATGCCACTTTACCAGAACAGAAACTATGTAATCCGCGTATCCGAAAATTAGCTGAAGACCTAGGATTAAAAACAGTGGCTACTCAGGATGCTCACTATGTCCTAAAAGAAGACGCCGAAAGTCATACTATCTTAAAGGCTATCGCGTTTGGCCAGAGCGCCATTGATTCTTCGGGCAATGGATTTGGTGCTCCAGAATTTTATCTTAAAACCAAGTCTGAATGGCTGGATAATAACTCGACATTACTTGAAGAAGAAGTTGATAGAACTAATGAAATTGCGGCTAGATGTAATGTTAAGTTAGAACTTGGCAAGCCTCGCCTACCAAGATTTCCATTAATTGACAACCAATCGGCTATTGATATTTTACGCTCTAAATCGTCCAAGCGACTTAAGGAATTAGGGGTAAGTAAAGTTTATCAAGATAGACTTAATAAAGAATTATCTATTATTGAGGGCGCTGGTATTGCTGACTATTTCCTCTTGGTCGAGGATGTTATTAGTTGGGCTAAGTCTCAAAATATATTAATTAATAATGCCCGAGGTAGTGTTGGGGGCTCTCTTCTGGCGTTTTTATTAGGTATTACCTCTGTTGATCCTATTAAATATAATCTTATCTTTGAAAGATTTTATTCGGTTGATCGCAAAGATCTCCCAGATATAGATTTGGATTTTGCTAAGGATCGCCGCGATGAAGTTATTCAATTTATTAAAAATAAATATGGTCAAGATAGAGTGGCACAACTGGTTACCTTTAGTACGTTAGCAGCACGAGCTGTTCTAAAGGATGTCTTTCGGGTAGCTGGTATAGATTTTGATACATCAAATTGTATTACGGATTTAGTGCCTGCCAAAAGCGAAGAGCATGGGGCTATTGAATTGGCTGATGCAATCCGTCTTAATCCTAAACTAGCCGAGTATGCTAATAATGATCAAGAATTTGATATTTTGAAGGATGGTAAAATTTTACGCAGAACATCATATAAAAAATTATTTGATATAGCTCTAAAATTAGAAGGATCTATCAGGGGCGTAGGAAAACATGCTGCGGCTGTTATTATCTTAGATAAATCGTTTATGGATTCGGATATCCCGCTTATTAAGCCAGCGGGAGATGATGATCTTATCGTAGGTTACGACATGGAGTCGGTTGATAAATTAGGATTACTTAAATTAGATATTCTAGGGCTTACTACTTTATCAGTGGTAAATACAGCATTAGGATTAATCGAAAAACGGCATCACATAAAACTTAATATGCACACTCTTCCATTAGACGATAAGAAAACATATCAATTTTTAAGCGAAGGGCGTACAGAAGGCGTATTTCAGCTAGAGACATCTTTAGGTAAGAGTTGGGCTAAGAAAGTTAAACCTCAAAACATTAGTGAAATTGCAGATTTGATTTCGCTAATTAGGCCGTCAGTATTAGATCTTGGTTTAGCAGATGAATATATCAAAGTTAAGCATAAAGAAAAAGAGCCATATTATTTAGATCCTACTCTCAAACCCATCTTACAAAAAACTCACGGGGTATGTGTGTATCAAGAGCAACTAATGGAAATCTGTCATAAGATTGCTGGGTTAACACTAGTGGAAAGTAACGTAGTGCGTAGGGCTGTTGGCAAGAAAAAGCCTGAGGAATTAAAGAAATGGAAAGAGCGATTTGTGGTCGGTGCCACCAAAACCATTGGCCAAGATAAAGCAGAAAAAGTTTGGGAATGGCTAGAGGCCGCTGGAGGCTATGGTTTTTGTGCCGCGCACGGAGTAGGGTACGGCTTATTAGCTTATCAAACAGCCTATCTTAAAGCTAACTATCCAGTAGAATTTATTTGTGCAAATTTAATTCACGCCAAAGATAAAGCTAATCAACAACAAACCCCACAGGATGTTATTGCTAAATTTATTAATGACGCTAAATTGTATGATATTAATATTGTGCCACCGTCTCTTGAGTATAAAAATATCTATTTTGAAATTATGAATAATTCTACAATAGCTTTTGGGCTTTCAAGCATCAAGAATGTCGGTGCTAGTGCTTGTGAAAAATTAAAGCATCTTCAAAAACTAAATAGTTTAGAAGAATTGTTATTAACAGCTAAAACATTAAAACTTAATAAACAAGTGGTGGTCGCACTGATTAGCTGTGGTGTACTTGATTATCTAAAGGCACCACGCAAATTAATGCTGCAACAATTTGAACTTATTAATGAATTATCAACTAAGGAATATGAAGCGTGGACTAAAAATCCTATTAATATATTAAAATTTATTGAATGGTTAACTACATTAACTCGCGATGAACTCAAACAAAAAATAGGTATGGCCCCTAATAAAAATAGGGTTGAAAAACTTAAAGAACTTCTAGTTAAGTTTCAAAACATTCCATCACAAGATAGCATTGCTCAAATTCTTTCGTGGGAAGAGGAATATTTAGGTATTGCTATTTCTGGCGATTTAGCAGATTTAAGGGATCAAAATAGTAATATGACTTGTATTGAACTTACTAAGCCATCTATCGACAAAAAGCAACAAATCCGTTTATGTGTTACGCTCCAGGAAATTAAAGAAATCACAGTCAAAAGAGGAAAATCAGCCGGTAAACCTATGGCCTTCCTTAAGGTATCTGATTCAACTTATACATTAGATAATGTTGTTATGTTTACAGAAACTTATTTAAAATATAAAAACTTAATTAATGTTGGTGATGTTGTGGTTCTAAAAGGTAAAATATCAGATAAGGGTAGCCTGATGATTAATATCCTACAAAAGATTTAGGTGTTAAATGATAAAGATGAACATTAATAATAATTGTTTTGAGGGCAAGTTAGATATTGTATTATCTGATGAAACTGATAATAAAAAACTAAAACTTCAATGGTGTAATAAAGTTGAAAAAGATCAAAAAATTACTGGATTTAAATGTTCTTTTCTACCTAGGGGATTTATGCCTGTTACTCCCTTAGCCTCTGAGGCATTTTTATATGTTATTATTTATAATTTAATGACTAAGTTAAACATTAAAGAAGAAGACTTGGTGATTACAAATAGTTGGGGGGATATTGTGCCAGCATTGTTATGGTTTCCCCCGGATCTAGAAATTGATCCTAATTTAATCGAGCACTTTATTCAAAAACGAATGGAGCTAGATGGAGCCTTAAAGTCTCTAGAGGAAAATAGCGGCTTATTGACTAATGACCTAATTAATTTTTGCCAAGAACATGGAATTCTGGATGACTTTTTATCTATCTATAATGTACAATCAGGTAGTTTCGAACTTAATTTTCAAGGAGAAAAAAATGAATGATTTTGCTAAGGCTCAGGTTGTTGGTCGTTTAACTCGCGACCCTATGAAGTTTGGTGAGGGTAATAGTAGATGTGCAGTTTTTACTGTGGCAGTAAATCGCCCTGGTAAAGACGGTACTAAACATACTACATACTTACCCGCTATTGCTTGGGGTGATACTTCTGACACGTTTAATGGTATGACAAAAGGTACGCGTGTTAACGTTACCGGCAGTTTAGAATTCCATAAGTCGCCCAAGCGTGACACTGGAGAACTCCGTCTTCGCGTTGAAACTGTTGTCTTGGCGGAAGACAGAGAAGATAAAGTAAAAGTCAGTGCCACAGAATCCAATGACGCAAGTTCAGAAGAACTCTTCTAATTTTTCTCTATTAGAAAAAGAATATCAAATAATTATTAACAATATCGTTAATACTTTTAGATTCTTATCTAATGGAGTTATTGATTCAGATGATCTAAAGCAGGAGGCCCTTATAGCGTTATATAGGGCTTCCTGTAAAAATTCTGCTAGACCATATATTATCAAGTCAATTATTAATGCCGTTTGGCAGGCAGCTAATAAATTTAAATTGACTAAAATTAACACAGAAATATTAGGTTTTAATAGGAATATTGATCAGGTTGACACGTTATTACCCTTAGATCTTAGTGGGTTACCGTTAAGGGCGCAAAAAATTATACAAATGATGTTATGTGGATCCTCCAAAGAGGAGATCTTGCGGGATCTTCAAATTAAAAGTGGTACATATAATAAATTATTGGCACGGGTTAGAAGAAAGATAATATAAGATGGGTAAAAAAAGAATTTTATTTTCCGGTGAGGCTTCATTTCTTAATACGGGATTTTCTAACATATATAAGGAGTTATTGCCACGCCTAGTGAAAACTGATAAATTTGAAATTTTTGAACATGGAAGTTATGCTAGACAAGACGACCCCCGGGTTATTTCAGATATTCGTGGTCAATGGAAGTTTTATGGAAACGAACCATTAAATGAGGCAGAAGCTAAAATATACCAACAACCAGATCAAAGATCGGGCAAAAATATTAATCAATTTGGTGCTTATAAATTAGAAAAAGTATTGGCTGATTGTAAGCCAGATATTGTTATTGATATTCGCGATCAATGGATGGTCACACATATTCAAGACTCTCCATTTCGTAAATTATTTAAATGGATCTGGATGCCAGCGGTAGATTCTGTGCCAATTAATGAAGACTGGTGGAGTACTTTCGCTAATACTGATTATCTTTTAGCATACTCTGATTTTGGTATTAATGCCATGAGAAAAACTGCCCCATGGATGGAGGTAAGATTTAATCCACCCGGGGTTAATTTAATCGGATTAGACCAAACCAATGTGCCTGGTAAACTTCACCCAATTCCAATGCGTCCGGGCGTAGATTTATCGATTTTTCAAGTTCGGGACAAAAAGGAACTTCGTCAAAAATGGGGATTAAATCCAGATAATCCAATCATTTTAATTGTACAAAGAAATCAAGCGCGTAAACGTATAGCTGAAGCTCTTAATGCTTTTGCTTATATGAAAGAAAAATATAAGGGTAATAAATTGGTGGATAAAGCAGTGATGATATTACATACGTCATGGCCAGATAACCATCTGTCATGTGATTATCCACGAACAATTGAACGAATTAGTAAAAGTTATTTTGGTACTCCATATGGACATAAAGGCTTTTTTGCAGAAATTTTAAATACATATTTATGTAATGCTTGTGGACTTAATTTTATTTCTCATGCTATTCATCTAGGAAAAGTTTCTCAACAAAATAATTTTAGTTTAGAGTGTCCACGATGCCAAAAACTAGCAGTACGAGCCCCGAATGTTAATGTGGGATATTCTCGGGAGCAAATGAGTGAGATTTATGGGATGAGTGACATGATTCTCAACCTCTCTATTGCGGAGGGTTGTAACATGCCAACGCAAGAAGCAAAGGCGTGTGGTACAATGGCGCTTGTTACAGATTATGCGGCCCTATCTGAAAAGGGAAGACCGCCAAAAGAATATAAACATATTGATACAGCTAATTATACCGTTCATTTGGGCGGCGACGTTGTGCCAGTTGGGGCCCTCTATGAAGAGCCAGAAACTAGATGTTATCGCGCAGCTCAAAATATCGAAGCTGCTGGCGACAAAATGGCATTTTATCTTATGAATCCAGACAAATTGGCAGAGAAACAAGTAGAAGCCCGTAAGTGTGCTGAACTTAATTATGACTGGGATAAAATTGCCAAAGAATGGGAGTTTGTTTTAGATCATATCACTCCATTGGACAGAAATAAAACTTGGGATCGCCCTATTGAATTGATTGAAACATTAAATAAGACACCTCCCATTAATGTACCCGACCAAGAATTTGTTGAGTGGTGCTATAAAGAAATTTTATTACAAGATGTGGATGCAAAAGGTACCGAAGATTGGCTTAAAACATTACAATACTATATTTCTCAAGGTAAAACTCAAGAACAGGGGCGTGGTTTAGTTTTAGATTATTTTAGGCAAGTTGCCCAACATTCTAATAATATCGAGAAATTACGCACCGGCCAAATTGAACAAAAGAAAACTGGTTTAGAAGCTATTATATTGTAGGAGATTAAAAATGAATAATACAGATTTTTTGGGGGTTGATCCTAAAGACATGGGGCCAAATCCTTGGCGGACCACTTTTGGGGAAAGTTATCAAATGCCTTCTGTCCCGCCTACTTTACATACTTATACTATTGTAATTCCAGATGTCGGATGTGTAGTGTGGTGGAAAGAAAACGATGGTGATACTAAAGAACTCAGGCGTGGAGTAGTGGTCTATTCCACTGTTTTAAATTTAAAGGTTGCGCTTTCTTCAAATATTAATGCCCAGTCTAGTGCTACCAGCGTTCATGAATTTAAATTAGCTGAAAATGGTAATTATTATGAAGTGGGTACTGCTGAAGGCGTAAAAATTAAACTTAATATTGACTAAGATGATCTCTAAAGAGTTGCTTATAAAAGACATGCAGCACGTAGCTAATTTTATCTATAAGACTGATTATAGAACATATAATAAATATGGCAATTTTTGTGCTGGTACCATTATAAAAAGATTTGGTTCATGGAATTTAGCCCTAGAAAAGGCTGGCTTATTTATTAATTTATCTAAAATAGCAAATAAAGTTAATAAAAAAGATTTAATTAAAGATCTTAAAAGAGTGGCAAATGGAAAAAGTATTTCTAGAGATTATTATAATTTGCATGGCCAATATGATTATACAACATTTTTAAGACATTTTAAATCGTGGCGATTGGCGCTTAAAGCTGCTGGACTAAAAATTACACATGCCATTTCTTTTACTTGTTCTAAGAAGGATTTAATTAAATATCTACATAAAAGATATAAAGAATTAGGCTATCCTCCGCTGGCTAAAGATATGTTGCGACCTAATGATTCTGTATATTATAGACATTTCCCAAATAAAACTTGGGGAGAAATTCTTCTAGAAGCCGGAATTCCCAATTGCCGCCAACCGATTGGATTAGATGGTTTATCATATGATTCATTAGAAGAAATGAAAGTAGCCAATTTATTCGTTCAAAATAATATTAGGTATGAATCACATAAACTAGTCTGTAAGGATCGTAAATGGACCTGTGATTTCTATCTATTAGATTATGATCTTTGGGTTGAATATGATGGTTTAGAAGAAAGACGAGAAAGATTTTCTAAAGGACGATCTACTTTTAAAGAGAAGATTCAATATTATATTGATAATAAATATCAGTATTATATTTTATATCAAAACAATCTTAAAACATTTATAAAAAAATATAGTAAATAATATTATGCAAATATTGATTATTGGGCCAGCTAAAGATTTTTCAGGTTACGCTCATGCAATGAGAAATTATACAATAGCATTAGATAAAATTGGTAGTGATGTTGTATTGCGCGCAGTCAAATATGATCAATTGGATCCGGGTTCGGAATCTGATATTAGTCAAATAAAACATCTCTTAAAGAAAAAAATCTCTAATCTTAGAGCTGTCATTAATTATACCACGCCAAATGAATCGCGAATTTGCGATATTCCCGGTGTCCAAAATATTATAATGACCACTATTGAGTCAACTGAGGTTCCCAAATATTGGGTTGAAAAACTAAATAAATTTGATAAAGTTATTACATTTTGCGAAGCAACAAAACTGGCATTTAAAAGCTGTGGAGTTACTAAACCAATTTATGTTGTGCCCCACACATTCAATTTACCTTATTCTCTAGAGGGAATTACTCCATTATCTCTAGGTAATGATTTTGATCTCTCTAAGAGATTTGTATTATATAATATATCTCAACTAAGTCATAAAAAAGGGTTAGATTGTTTATTAAGGGCTTATTATCGGGCATTTTGGCAAAATCCAGACGAGGTATTTCTTATTTTAAAAACATATATTAATATGGCGAATCGATCTAAAGATAAAGAAATTATTGCAAACTTTGTGGGCGAGGTCAAACAAGGAATGAGGCTACCACAATATCCTCAAGTTGCTATTCTTACCTCTACAATGTCAGACGATCAGCTAAAAAGGCTACATAAAACTGGACAGTGCTACGTAAGTTCAGCGAGATATGAGGGTTTCGGAATTCCTCCATTTGAGGCGTTAGCTTTTGGTAATAAGGTAGTTATGCCATACCATACTGGACATGAGGTTTATGGTCATAAACATGGAGTCCCACGACCTAATGTGTTTAATTATGAATCACGTATCACTCCGATGTTTAATCAGCAACACGCAGACCCTGAACTGTTCACGTCTCGGGGACTTTGGCACGAACCAGATATGCTCTCTTTAGAAAAAGCTATGGTAGATGCCAAAAATGCTAAGTTAGCCGATCCGTCTGATTTATCAGAATTTAATTATCAAAATATTGGCAAGCAGTTAATGGAGATTATCAATGCCTAACCCTTTCGATAATAATAATCCAAATCAAATTTCTATGATTTTAGATTCTCTTAAGGAGAAGCCTAGAATTGTCCAGTTAACCCAATGCGTAAACGAAGAAACTCTAATAGAACCTTGTCTTAAACAAGTTGCGGATAAAGTAGATCAAGTGATTTGCATTCATGGAGCCGTACAATCTAAAGTAAATGCTGGCCAGGCAACCCCTGATGGAAAATCCTTAGATCGCACTGGCGAAATTTTAGAGCGATTACAGGAAGACCCTCTACTTAAGGATAAACTTTTAGTAATAGAAATTGGGCGGCCATGGCAAAACCTAGAAGAACTAAAGAATGCATTTTTATCTTATTTACGTCCTGGCGATTATATACTTATCTTGGATGCCGACGAGTTTATTCATCCAGATACAGTAGATAAATTAAGAGAGACTATAGATACCCAACCATTAGTTAATGAAATAGTCCCAGTTTTTTATCACTTTTGGAAGGATAAATACCATATTAAGTCACCTAATGATTTTGCGAATTTTGGTGTTCAACACCAACGATTTGTAAAGTTTGAGCCTGGCATGCATTATCGAAATCATCCAGTGCTCACGAATATCGCTGGCCACTGTACTTATTTTAGCCAACATAAATGGCCGTTTCGGTTCACTTGTGACTGGTTCGGAATATATCATTATTCATATATGAATTTTAAACGCGAAGAACTCTTGGCTAAAAAGAAATTCTATGATGTAGAACTTGGCCAGGCTAAACATGGATTTGTGGGTGCGGCCGAACGTGATTATACCATGAATGAATTTTTAAATTATACAGAAAAAGAAGATAGTCTTTTGATTTTTGACAAAGATCATCCTTCAATTATTCAAACCGAGCCTTGGTTCGGTCAACTAGACGAAAAATTAACCCCTAAATCATTTAAACATTTCTCACAAGAGAAGCCATATAGCTATACTCCGAAGGAAATGCCATTGATTTATAATACAATGATTAAGATTCAACAGATGCCTCTCTTTATTAACCCTTTGGACGATTAGTCGATGATACATTCAAAAGATATTGGTTTACATAGTATTTTAGCAGAATTTAAACACGAATTTAAAAACGGATGGTCGGCCATATTATTTGCTACAGAGAATAACTCTGGTATATCTATTGCGTCTCTTGAAAAAGAATCTGTGCTACAAATTACTAAGAAAAATTTTCAAGATAAGGTTATCTGTATTTTACAAGGTGAGGCCGTTACTATTGCTGGTGAAGACAAAAATGACTTAAATAAGTTTGCAGTATATATTATGCAGACCCCCTCTATAAAAATTTGGTCAAAAACAGACCTATTATTTCTTGTTGTCGAATTTACAGAAAAAAATAAAAATAAGGAGTCAAAATGACAAATTCTAACCTCGTGCACCTAGTAATGATTTTAGATCGATCTGGTTCAATGGCATCAACCGCACAGGATGTTATTGGGGGTTTCAATAAGTTTAAACAAGATCAGTCAGCGCAGTCATATAAGGCCAATATGACGGTTGTACTATTTGATAATGAATATCATCTTCTACATAATAATATTCCGATAGAAAAAGTGCCAGATTTGACACACGAAACTTATTTTGCTCGTGGAACTACTGCTCTTAATGATGCTATTGGTAAGACCCTAACTGATGTTGGCACTATACTAGCTAACACATTAGAGCCACAACGTCCAGGCAAAGTCATAGTTACAATTTTTACTGATGGACAGGAAAATGCTTCGCGTGAATTTTCCACTGAAAAGGTTCGCCAAACGATTAGTCATCAGCAGACCAAGTATAATTGGGAGTTTATGTATTTTGGGGCTACGCCCGATACGTTTACAAGTGCGGCTATGTATGGTATTGCCGCAGATACAACTATTTTATATAGTACTCATAAGTTTGATAAATCTTATCAAGTATTAAGTAATACGGTAACTCGTGGTTGTACTAGTGGTAATTTTAGTTTTAATGTTGATGAACGGGGCGACGTATCATAATGAAACGTATATCTTTGGGTGGAATTCAAATTACTGATCTTGAAAAGAAATATGTCATGGAGACATTAGATAGAAACTTTATTTCGCCAGGACCTCTTGTTGAAGAAATAGAGAATAAAATTTCTAGAATGCATAGTTATGATTATGGCATTACAACCAACTCTGGACAAACAGCTATTGAAATTGCTTTACGAGTTTTGGGCGAACACTATAAACTATATAATAGAGAGTCTCCTCCAGTTGTTGCGGTACCAGCCTGCACTTATATCAGCACTTTAGCAGCCGCAGTATTTGCTGGATTTATATTAAAATTAGTAGACGTGGATTTAGATCATAATATGAGCCCTCAATCATTGAAAGATCTATTAAAAACAACCAAGGTGGATGTTGTAGTACCAGTGCACTTATATGGCAAGGCTTGCAAGCCAGAAATTAAGAAACTTTGTCAGGAATATGGGCTATATACTGTTGGAGATGCATGCGAAAGTACATTTGCTCCTGGAATAGGATGGGAGAATATCTTAACTACTAGTTTTTATTCTAATCATCTAATTAGTGGGGGTCAGGGTGGTATGATGATGACGAATAATCCTGACATCGCTTTTAAGTCATGGGCTTATACAAATCATGGACGCGACTTTAAGTATAATAATGACGATATCCATAGAATTAGTGAGAAGTTCAAATTTTCTACATGGGGTCATAGCGCAAAACTTAACGATGTAACAGCCGCCATTATTAAAGCTCAAGTAGAACGTTGGCCCGAGATGTTGTCTAAGCGACGAAGTAATGCACTTTATTTGCTTAATAGACTGCAAGGATTTCCTGCCATTTTGCCTGATCCTATAGATCATATATTCATGATGTTTCCAGTAATTCTAAATCAGGATATCAATAGAAATAAAGTTGTTAAATATCTTAATGATAATTTAATCGAGACGAGAATGGCAATGCCAATCACTAATCAAAAAGTAGTTATTGATTATTTTGATCAATTTGGCTGGCAAGATACGCCTAATGCTAATTTTATTAATCAACAAGGATTTTATGTAGGAACGCACCCTGCTCTAAATATTAATGATATGGAATTTATTGCCAAAATACTTTGGGAGGCTGTCCAGTGCAAACAACCAAACAACCTTTAAAATTGCTCCTTTCGGGAGGATACGGTTTTCTAGGCCGTCACACCCAAGAACAATTAAAATCTCACAATATTGAGTATTTAGCGCCCACTAAATCTGAGTTAAATTTATTGGATGACCCTGATATTATTTTAGATTATCTTTTAGATAATAAAGTAACACATATTATTCATTTAGCGGCCAAAGTTGGTGGTATAGGCTTAAATATTGATCAACCAGGTAAATTAACTTATGTTAATCTCCAAATGGGGCTCAATTTAATTGAGGCAGCCCGCCATGCTAAAATTGAAAGATTTATTTGCATTGGTACTTGTTGTAGCTATGCGGCTAATTGTAGCATTCCATTTCAGGAAGAAGATTTTATCCAACTTAATAGATATGGGCCAGGCATGCCCGAGCAATCAAATAGCGGATACGGCCTTGCAAAATTTATTTTGTATAAACTCCTAGACGATTACAAAAAACAATATGGTATGGATTATGTCTATCTCATTCCAATTAATTTAGTTGGTCCAGGAGATAACTTTATGGATAATTCTTCACACGTAGTTCCTGCACTTCTTAAGAAAATGCACCTTGCCAAAATACAAAACTTAGATAATATTGAATTATGGGGTACGGGTACTGCTACTAGATCTTTTCTGGATGTAAGAGATTGTGCTAATGGTATAGTTAACGCAATTGATTTTAAGGAAACTCATCATACTACAGTATTTAATTTAGGAACAGATGTAGAAATATCCATTAAAGATTTAGCTGATAAAATCAAAAATATTATTGGTTTTAATGGCCAAATTAAATTTGGTGGACAATATTCAGATGGGCAACCTCGACGAAGAGTATCTATTACTCGGGCTAAAACCTATCTAAACTTTCAATCCAATGTTTCCTTAGAACAATCTATTAAAGATTCTTATGAATGGTGGTTACAAAATGACAAACAATAAGACAGTTTTTATTAGTGGGGCACACGGAATGGATGCCGCCCACACAATAGAGTTTCTGCTTCCGCAGGGATACAAAATTATTGGGTTGTACCGCCGGACTTCTAGTCCCACTAATTGGCGCCTTAAGGAATTAGCCGAAAGAGTAGACCTAAAAAATCTTATCATGGAGGCTGGGGATCTCACCGACATTAGTTCTATTACACGGATTATTAAACAATATAAACCTAGTTATTGTATCCATTTTGGGGCAATGAGCCAAGTCTGGCATTCTTTTATGGCCCCATTAGCTACTATGGAACATAACGTAATGGGCACACTTAATGTTCTAGAGGCGTTTAGGCAAGAAAAACCCGATACCAAAATTTATCTTGCGGGCAGCTCTGAAGAGCTAGGCCAATCTGCCTTAACTTATGGTATCTTAAACGAGGATTCTCCCCGAAGGCCACGTAGTATTTATGGGGTTTCTAAGTTATCGGGTCGTATTTTGGGGGAGCATTATAGAGATGCTTATAATATGTTTGTTGTTATTGGGACTTTGTTTAACCATTCTTCATTTTGGCGCGGCGAAGAATTTTTTACTCGAAAAGTTACTTCATCTATTGCCAAAATTATTAAAGGGGAACTTAAAACTATTAAATTGGGTAATTTAGATGCTTATCGCGACGAAAGTCATGCAGGAGACATGGTGCAAGGTATTTGGCTAATGCTTAAAAATAATAAACCCCAAGATTATGTTCTTGCCTCTGGTGAAACTTATTCATGTCGGGAATTTTTAGACTTAGCTTTTAATTGTGTGGGGATGCAGGATTGGGCTTCATTAGTGGAGTCTGTTAACGAACTAAAGCGCCCCAGCGATATAGATAAATTAATTGGAGACTCGTCCAAGATTCGTAAAGAATTGGGGTGGAAACCCAAATATACCTTCGTCGATCTAGTTCATGAAATGATGGAACTTGATTTAAAACGCAATAACCTATCACAACATTTAATTGCAAAAGAGAAAGTTATAAATTTATGGTAATAAAAAAAGAAGATAAGGGGCGTGTAGCACGCCTCCGCAAAGACGTATTGGCTCGTTTTAATAAAAGTACTTTATTAAGACTTAAAAAGAAATTAGAAAATGGTACTTCGGCCCATCTTATTAAAATAGAATTTGGTGTTTCTATGACAGAGGCACAAACTTTAGTGAAAGATTTAGTCGATCCAAAACCGTCACTTCAAGAACAGGCTGCCGAACGCAGGCAAAATGAAATACGGGAAGAACTAAGCAAGGTGCTTAATCAGCCTAGCACTTCAAAAACAACCCTTGAAAAAGATCTTGAGCGCAAAGCCTTAAGAGAAGAAGCCCAGGCTAAAAACAAAGAAGATAAGCAACGTTTTGAGACAACACTGCGTAGTTTCAGTATTTCTAACGATAAAAAAGAAAGTTTTAAGAAACATCTTACAAAAGGCGTCAGCCATTGTATGGATATCTATAGAGTACCACGAGCACAAATTTTAGCAGAAGCTAAAAGATTATTTCCTAGTTTAGACATTAGTCTTTTGAGGCCATAATTATGGATTATCAAATTTTATATAAAAAATATGTCGAAGAAACCAAAAGCTTACGACAGATCGCTAAGGAACTCAGCACATCTGTTTCTAGCGTTTATAAGGCTCTAATGGGTCACAAAATCCCATTACGAGACAAATCCGATGCCCAAAAAAATAACCTTAAAAAGACGCCACATCCTATGCAGGGTAAAACCCTAACGTCCGCTACTAAAGATAAAATTTCTGAAAGTTTGGGTAAACATTGGGATGGTATGACAGATAAGGAACGTAAACAGCGCGCCCAAGAAATTGCAGATAATTGGCAAAAAACTTGGGATAGTTATAATGCAACTCAAAAACGAGCTGTTATAGATAGACTTTTATATAATCAGAAGCCGGGCCAGTCATCTAAACTAGAAGAGTCTATCGCAAAACAATTATGTAATAAAGGATATATAGTTGAACAGAGATCCAAGAATTATGTAGTTGGAGAGTCATTTCATGTTGATATTGGGTTACCCAATGAAAAATTTGTAATCGAGGTTGACGGCATTATGCACAATGCCCCTATTTTTGGTGCCGCAAAACTTAAGAAATCATTAGAGGCGGATGAGCGCAAAAATAACTTATTAATTGCCGCTGGCTATACAGTAATTCGAATTAAAGATTCTGGTTCTCATTCAAAAGCCAAAATGCGTAAAATTATGCAGTTTATTGAAAACTCAATTCAAAATGGTCCTTATAATAAAGTTTTGTCCCTGGAGGTTTAATGGAACAATCACAAACAGATAATAACTTAGAATTACTGCCACCACCGGCAGAGATTCCAGCACAGGAATCACCTAATGATATTCAGGTGACCCTAGGGGATTTCCAACCTGACGAAATCGTTAAGGGGGAAGATGGTGGTACTTATGTACTACTAGCCGGTCTTCGACGATTAGCGCGTCCCTATATTCAAACTGAAAAACATACGATGAATACTATTATTATTCCTAAAGAGCAAACTGAAAAAATTGATGGTAAACATGTATTGGTTAAAACTTTACATCTTCCATTAAGTATTGCTGTTTATGAAGTCACACTTAAGGATAGCCGAACATTTAGTGATGCCGCCGATGCATTCTATTTGAACTGTAAAGACTTAGGTCATTTTAGTTCGGCAGTAGCGGCCTCTAGGGCAGAAGCTCGAACATTACGCAAGGTTTTGGGTGTTAAAGAATACGCTGCCGAGGAAATGTCACCTGAGAGTAATGTTAAAGAAATGGTGGACGATGGCGAAATTGAGGGCGTGCAACTTCGATTGTTAGAACGTAAGTTGGGAGAATTACAACTAAGTGTTAAAGATGCCTTAGCATTAGTAACCGCAAGAGAAATTTTTACCCTTAAAGAGTTAACCTCTAAAGAAGCAATAGAGTTAATTAGAATTCTTAATGATTGTGCTAAAAAGAAAAATAAAGAAAGTAAAAAAGATAAAGAAAAGGATAAGGAATAATGGTTAATCTCAAACTAAATTTTTATAAACCTAATGAATCTCCCGAAAAAGGGTCGGCAATTCACTTTGATTTTTCAAAGAATGGCTTATTTATGGAAATGGCCCCACAAATGGGACCAAAATTAGAGCGGCGCGCAAAAGGCCGACAATTTGATTGGGAAAATAAAAAAGTTAAGATGCGTCTTGAATTACTGGAAATTGCCAAGATTATCCAAAAAATCCTTAAAAAGGACCCTAACGAGATCAAGTCATTTCACGATAGCGAGAAAGCCACGTCAACCCTATCAGTAACATCTTATAATGACGGTACTGTCTTAAGGATCGGAAACAAAGGAAAGGAAGAGGGGGCTGAACTTAATGCCGTTAGAATCTATCTAGATAGCGCTGAAGCGTTCTTACTCTCTCGATTTTTAGATAAAGTATTAAATGAAATGTTTGTAGTTCGTATAAACGAATCATAATTTATAGGTGATATTATGGAGCTAGCACTAGTTGTTCATCTTTTAAGTAAGACAGCACAAGCGCCTACCAAGGCATATTCAGGCGATCTAGGTTGGGATTTTTATTGTTCAGAAGATGTTATTTTGTCCCCTAGGCAGACAACTGCTGTTAAAACAGATATATCTCTAGTCTTGCCTCCGGGGCATGGCATGATATTAATGAGCAGAAGCAGTATGGCATTAAAAAACTTAACAGTTGAAGGAGGCGTAATAGATTCAGGCTTCAGGGGCGAAATAAAAGTTTTACTACATAATCATAATAAAGAATCTATAGAAATTGTTTGTGGTGCAAAAATTGCACAGGGTATATTAGTGAATACTGTAGAAGTAGAAATCAAAACAGAAAGAAATAAGGAAAGCTTGGTGTCAAATGGCAGAAACGAAAAAGGGTTTGGATCCTCAGGTAAATAAATTTCGTGGACTTCATTGCCCAGCCTGTAATAAACCAGATATTTTGCGACCACTTAATGCAGATGGTTCATATGAAGAATTATCCAAACAAACTATAACTGTTAGGGATAAAAAAAGGTATATAGATGTATGCGAGCGTTGTTTGCGTAAATATCGGCGCGAAGACTATAGGGCTGGTTTAGCCAAGATTCAAGAGGTTATAGTAACTAACCCACAGAATCTTGAGTTAGCCTAATGCACAATCATCCATTTTGGGAGTCTGTATCTCTCCCACTAATTAATCCTAACGAGAATCTACCCCGTGAATTAGACACAGCTATTCTAGGTAATGGTTTTCCGGCCATATGGACAGCGCTTTGGTTGCTTAAATATAATCCCAAAATTAAACTGGCAATCATTAATAATGATCCATATTTTGGTTTGTCAACCATTTATAGGGACTTGGGCTATAGCGAAATGCTATTCCCAATATCTGATCAAGACATTGGTGACCTTATGCGGATTTTGGGTCATATAGTTGATAAGTCTGGTAGTTTTATTATTTCGACTTCGGCTCAGGCCAGCAAAGCACTATCTAATCTATACCAACAGGTGTATGGCCCACATGCTGTTTGGCTGGAAAAAGGAGAGTTTAAGAAGTTATTTACATACCTGAAGTGTCGGGACGGCTTTTTTGCCCCACAGCATTTTACATATGACCCTGTAAGAATTTTAAATGTATTACTGCGAACTATTCCTAATGTTCCAATCTATTATGCCATTGATGTTAAAGAAGTTAAAAAACATAAAGTCATTACTGAAGATGGGCACGAAATTATTTGCAATAACGTGATTCATACGTCCCCTTTAACCAATCAATATAAACGTATTGTTAAATCACATAAAGTATGTTCTTTGGCAACAGTTGAATTATCTAAAAATCTAGCTAATATATTGCCCAATATTCCTTTTAAATTTCCGAGTTTTACCTTACGATATTATCAAAATAGATTATTAATTTGTGGGCGATACACCGATCCATATGGTGGGTACCGTTCATTAGATATGCAGCACATACATGACGTGATGGCTGAAGCAGTTAGCACAATGCCTTTTTTAGCATCTATTGAAACTGAATATATGTGGGCGCGTAATGTTGATCTTACAAGTGATTTTTATCCTATTGTAGATTATAGTGATCATGAATATTTTATGCTGGGGTTAGGTGACACCGAATTAACCAGTGGTTATATATGTGCAAAAATTATTGCCGAACATTTAGTGAACAATGTGAAATTACCAGAAAAATTTAGTGGCGGGAGATTTTAATGAGTGGATTTAAGTTATCAGATATATTTTATGAACAATATGTGGGGAAACAACCAGATTGGCCATATGAACTTTCATATTTTACTTATAAGAGAACTTACGCTCGTTATCTAGAGTCCGAGGAGAGAACTGAAGAATTTTATGAAACTTGCAAAAGAGTAGTTGAGGCAGTATTTACAATTCAAAGAAGACATTGTAATCAGTTTGGATTGCCGTGGGATGGCCACAAAGCTCAGCGTTCCGCTCAGCGAATGTTTGAGTTAATGTTTGAGTTTAAGTTTCTCCCGCCAGGACGTGGATTAGCAAATTTCCATCTCCCGCTAATTGACAAAATTGGTGGTGCCTGCCTTAATAATTGTGCTTTTGTGTCTACTGAGAATATTCATAAGGGATTAGGTGCGCCATTTGCCTGGGTTTGTGAAATGTTAATGAATGGGGTTGGGACGGGATACGATACGCTTGGCGCTGGCAAATTAAAATTAAAATCTCCTTATGGAGAGCCAATAATATTTCAGATACCAGACTCTAGGGAGGGTTGGGCTGAGTCGGTTAAACTATTATTAGACTCTTATTGGCAAGGATCTAACCCCATTCGGTTTGATTATTCCTTACTAAGAAAGGCTGGTGCCAGAATTAAAACATTTGGCGGCTTTGCATCTGGTCCAGAGGTTTTGAAATCTGGGCATGAAAATATTAGGAATATTCTTAATAAAAGGATTGATAATTTAATTATGTCTACAGATATTGTAGATATTATGGATCTCATTGGCGTATTTGTGGTAAGTGGCGGGACTCGACGTAGTGCGGAATTAGCCTTATCTCATATAGATGACAAAGATTTTATTGAGATGAAGGATCCTACAAAATTTTCCGATGAACTCAGGGATTGGCGCTGGATGTCAAATAATAGTGTCGTGGCAAATCCGCAGTCTAATTTTACTGGCATAATTAATAATATTGTCCAAAACGGTGAACCTGGCATTATTTTTTTAGAGAACGCAAGAGCGCATGGTAGATTTAAAGATGGTATTCTAGATAAAAATCAAGATGAATATGATGGCGGAGTTATGGGTTTTAACCCATGTGGAGAGCAACAGCTTGAGTCATATGAACTTTGCACGCTTTGTGAAACGTTCCCCGCTAATCACGATTCTCCCGAACAATACTTAGAAGAAACTTTAAAATTTGCCTATCTTTATGCTAAAACTATTACGTTAATTCCAACACATAGTCAGGCTACTAATCAAGTAATGATGCGAAATCGTCGAATTGGCTTAAGTCAGTCTGGTATTCAACAAGCAATTAAAAAGTTTGGTATTGCGAAATATCTTTCCGAGTTTTGTGATAAATCTTATGATGTTGTGAAACATTGGGATAGAATGTATTCTCGGTGGCTTGGTATTCCGACAAGTATTAGACGAACAACTATTAAGCCATCCGGTTCAATTTCTTTATTGGCTGGGGCAACCCCGGGCGTACATTGCACTCATTCTGAGTTCTATCTTAGAACTATCCGTGTTTCTATCAATGATCCCCTGGTTAAAAATCTTATTAAGGCTAATTATAGGGTTGAGATCTCTAATACCGATAGAAAATCTTTTGAAAAACAGACTCAGAAGCTTCAGCTAGACCTTAAATGGATTGACGGATTTCCCTATATTGATTTACCAAAAATTCTTATTAATGCACTCAAAGATGAGGCGGTAACACTAGTAGCATATTTCCCTATTAAAGAGAAGTTGTTTACAAAATCTAAGTTTGATATATCTTTGTGGGAGCAATTAACAATTGTTAAGGAATTACAACATTTTTGGTCAGATAATGCGGTTTCTTGTACCATAACATTTAAAGAACACGAAATTAAGGACCTGGAGTCTGCTATTCAATTTTTTGCCCCATATGTTAAAACTTTGTCATTTTTACCACTAACCAACCATCGGTATTCCCAAGCTCCGTATCAAGAATGTTCGGAAAAAGAATATAATGATTATCTCAAGGAACTTAAGCCATTAGACTTAAAATCTGTTGCTATAAATCATATAGAAGAAAAATATTGCAATAACGATACGTGTGTTATATAGTGTATTCCACCATATAACCTAAAGGAATTATATCATGAAAAAACTTTATTTTGTAGCTTTACTTTTAGCCACTAGTTTATTTTTAAGTCTTTCGCCCCAGCGGCCAAAACTAAAGGTATTTAATCCCACTCCCCATGTGCGTACCCAATATATCCTTTATGGGCATCATGATCCAGCAAATGTAGTGATGAAACTACCCCGTAGTTATATTAATGTGGCCAAAGTGACTGTGCCATCTAATCACGATGGCGAAGCTAATATTGCGCCCGAAGGGAACGAACCATTTGATTTAGGGGCGGCATTTAAAGATATTTCAAAGAAGGGGTGGAGACTATCTCTTAATATTAATAATGAAGTTAAAATATTTGAAGCACCACTTCTCTTAGTGGATCATTCAAGAGTTAAAATTTATATTGGTAGAATGAGATATTCTAATGCGGTAGTTGAACTTATCACTTATGTGTTTCATCAGGCAAATTATATCAAATATGAATTAACAATTTATTGTGAAAACAAAACTCAATTTAGAACAAATATAAATGCTAAATTAGCGGTGGTTGGTCAAGAAAAATATATAACAAATATTATTAGGCATGGTTATCCCGATAAATTATTAGATAATCAACCCATGATAGATGGGCAGGGGCGCCGATTTATGGGCGTGTTGTTTTTTCATAATGAAAAACTACTTAAGGATGAAGTCGAAAAAGAAACATTATTGGCGGAGTATGAATATCCTCTATATGGCGTAGCTCGATGGGCCTGGTGGGGGCCATGGAAAGAAAAGTTTGAATTGCCCGCAGGTTATTCTAATAGAATTCATGCCGACAAGGCCAGAACTAATTACTATCCTGCCCTAAATCACTTTGGCTGGTTAAATAACAAACGACCGGCCGATACGGGTTTCCAGCAAGATTTTGCCCCATTTTCTCATTTAGATACTGTTTTAAGCTATTCGGCTAAAAATATGTATGCAGATCAATTGATTGTTAATCAGGAGGCATGTCGCCCTACTCACTTTTTCGAAGAAAATCTAGCTCTTGTTTCCCAAAGAAACCATCCAAAGTTTGTGGTTTGGGATGAACGATATCATTACCATAAAGTGGTTTCAGAAGATCAATTAGGTAGAACTTATGACACCGAATTTAATGAGAATGATTGGCATGGCGCAGACTTTCAGCATAATTCAGCTACTTTTCTAGCAGAAGACTTCTTATTAAATGGAATGATGGGAAGTTTAATAGAGTTAAGACATAAAACCGAAAAATTAATAGCCGGATTGACTCTCCCTAGTGCTTATCCTAGGTGGTCTACTAACAATCCGTTAATTGGTAGGGAGGGTAGAACATATTTAAGCATAGTCTACGTATGGTTATGTACTGGTGATAAACGTTTAGTTAGCCATGTTGCTCAGCACATCAGGGAGTTACTAGAGCCAGAGTGGGTTGGTAAAACCGCTATCGGCCCAATTAAACCAACAAGAGTTTTGGACGATCCTCGCACGGGTATACCTGGTCCAGCGTGGATAATTTGGGAGGACGCGATATTCGTTATGGGCTCCGACGCACTTCGAGAAGTCATGCGTGAATCACAAATCTATGATGTAGAACAAATATTAAAAAATATCATATGGCAGGTTGGTAAAAGTGTAGTCACATATGGATTTCATCCTGAAACTGGTCGTATTGGCATAGCAATGAGATGGGATAGTGGTTTACCAATAAATGATTATAATAATAAAGATTTATTTACTGGGTCTGAAGGTACTGCGTATGGAGTATGGGCCCTTCCATGTCTTAATATTATGAAACGGTTAGCTATAGAAAACCTTGATGAAGTATTAGTAGCACTAACTAATAAAAGAATTGATGGAACATATAAGATTTGGTCATATGACGAGATTTTAAATGATGTAGGAATGAATGGCTATCTGGGCTCTAAGGGCGTTTATTAGAATGTATGCTTATACAATAGGGCTAGAAATCAACTATGATATACTCTTAAATAATACTACGCCAGCTATCAAACTAGGTAAAACAGACAATTATGATGGTGGATGGGTGTGGAAATCCTTTGATGACGCATATAAGTTTTCATTATCATATCCTGGTTTTGCGGCTTATTTAATTGAATTACCAGGTACTTGGGACGAGTGTGTCAGTCAAGTGCCCGCCTCTGATGGCGTACATAACTTGTTGAAAAATTCTATTATTTTGAGGAAGGTATTAAATGAGTCGGCCTAGCTGGGATGAATATTTTCTTAAAATAGCACAAGTAGTATCTGAGCGAGCTACGTGCTTAAGAGCTAAACATGGGGCAGTTATTATCGATGAAAATAATAAAATTCTGTCAACGGGTTATAATGGTGCCCCAAAAGGAATGCCACATTGCGAAGAAGTGGGCTGCCTTATTGTGGAAGATGATGATGGGCCACATTGCCATCGCACTTTTCATGCGGAAGAGAATGCCTTAAAACACCTAAGGTTAGACGATAAGCCATACACAATATATGTTACTGGCACTTGTTGCCCCATATGTCTTAATTTAATTCTACGATATGGCATCAAACATATTATTTGCGGAAAACCATATGGTGAGTTTTCTCAACATAGCCAAAGGCTTTTAGATGTTTTTGGCGCCACTCTTCTAATCAAAAATGTTTAATGTTATTAACGGAAAATCCCAGCAAATCCTGGCGGGATTTCCGGATGATCATATAGATATTTGTATAACAAGTCCGCCCTACAAAGATTTAGATGGCTACTCTCCTCAACTTATACAAGATATATTTTGGCAGGTTTACAGAGTATTAAAACCAAATAGTTTATTATTCTTGAATTTTGGACATCTCGCGAACGAAAAATCGCGGCCTTTTCAGGTAGTTCTTATTTTAGAATCTTTGGGATTTAAATTAGCCGAAACATTTACTTGGATTAAAACTCAGTATAGACCTATTCAGGGTCGGAAAAGAGTCAATAATTTAACTGAATTTGTTTTTATGTTTTATAAGGGTAAAATGCCAGATCTGGACAGACTATCTATAGGTTTGCCATATAAGGATAAAAGCAATGTTGGGCGTTATAATAGTATAGATCTAAAATGTCAGGGTAACGCGTGGACTATTCCCTATGAAACCATCCAGCATAAATCACAAAAATTACATAATGACAGGTTTCCTGTAGGTTTACCACTTAACTGCTTAAAATTAGCTGACTTACAGCCGGGTAGCTTAGTTTTGGATCCTTTCGCGGGAAGCGCCACAACCGGGGTTGCCGCCAAGCAACTAGGCCACAACTTTATTGGTATAGATCTTAACTTAAATTACTGTAAATTGGGCAGATTAAGATTAAGTTTAGTGTAACTTATATATGCCAGTGAGACATTAGATTTTTTAGAATAAAGGATAAAAACAGATGGCACACAGCTCTACTAGTATTATTGTTGGATCTGGTCTTACCCCAGCCAAATATCAATTACCTCAAACCCATACTAAGTCTGGTCCTCAGTCGTGGTTAACGGGCTCTCCCGTTACGGTCATTAACACCGAAGACTACTCTATGGGGAAGGACATTAAATCCACCGCAGTTTTCGTGGGGGCTTTGACAACTATTCCTAGCGGTAATTTACCTGGTAGGCGAGCTATTGCTGTATTTAATAGTGGCCCCAATACTCTATTTATTGGTGGGGATGACGTGACCACCTCAAATGGCTGGCCATTGGCGTCAGGAGCCTCGCTCAGTCTTGATCTTCATGCGGCGTTGAATCTATATGGGGCTAGTACAGGAACCCATGTAAGGGTCCTGGAGGTAGCCTAGATATGCCATCTATAACCCATCAGAGTCCACCCTTTAATGGTTTATCGTCAGTCCAGCTTAAAGATGGCGCGATACTTGATGGTTTCGGTCGTTTACGCGTAAGTGATCCAGTCGGTGTATTTGAATCAACTCTTACGTATGATAAACAACCAAGATTATGGAACGAAGCCGTAAGTGGTATGGCTGCTAGTACACATCGTCCACTAGAATCAGCGGTGGATATGATTGTTCAGGCTAGTGGAGATCTTGTAATACGCCAGACAAAAAATTATTTTCGTTATCAACCAGGTAAAAGTCAACTTATATTTTTTACTTTTGCCTTTGGTAATGGCGATCCAAATGTTCGTAAGCGCATTGGGTATTTTGATACTCAAAATGGAATGTTTTTTGAGGAAATTAATGGATCAATATGGATTGTTTTACGTTCCAATGTTACAGGGACTGTTGTTGATACACGAATCGCACAAGCAGATTGGAATATAGATATATTTTCAGAACTTGATTTAACAAAATCACAAATTGGAATTCTTGACTTAGAATGGCTGGGTGTAGGAAGAGTACGTATGGGATTTGTTCAAAATGGACAAATTCGTTATGTTCATCAGTTTTTAAACGCTAACACACAATCATCTGTATATATAACGTCAGCACAATTACCCGTACGGGTCCAAATTGAAGCCACTAATCTACCGGCCGCTCCATGTACAATGAAACAAATTTGTGCGGCTGTTATGAGTGAGGGTGGCCAAGACCAAGAGCGTGGCTTTCCGTTTACAGCATTTACTGATCCATCTAGTTTCATCACCGTGTCAGCCGTTAGGCCAATATTAAGTATTCGACCCAAAACAACATTTAATGGTATTGTGAATAGAACTCCGATGATTAATCAGCGTGTTGAAGCCTATACAAATCTTAACGGTGCAAGAGTTGATATCGTCTATAACGGTACCCTTACTGGCGCCTCTTGGGTATCAGTTGCAGATGATTCTGTTATGGAGTATGATCGTTCGGCCACAGTTATCGCTAGTGGGACTATTATTCAGTCATTTTATATTTTTTCACAAAATGCTGGATTAAGTCGGGTTTCTGAATCTATTATTGGCCGACTACCAGTGACCCTGGATATTGACGGCGTCAATCCTACAATATTATCAGTTGTTGTTACTAATATTTCTGGAAATGCAGCGATGGCTGGTATTATGAGTTGGCAAGAATATCTATAAATATTTAGTGTATCCTAAACTAGGTATTGTCCTATGAGAGAAAAACTCGGTATTAAAAGCAGTATTATTATTGTTTTAAAAGATACGGTTACAGGGTTCAAACGAGTAATTCGTACTAAAAATTTAATAACTGATGCTGGCGATCTTTATTATGCCCAGCGTGGTATAGATGCTTTACCCACTAATTTTACTAATGGTAGCGCTGTTTTTGATGCTATTATGGAACTTTATAATGGGGCTAGTGCGGCACCAGATAAAGCCAACGATAGATCAGATCTAGTAGGTTTAGTAACCGGATCAGGCAAAGCCATGGATTCAACTTATCCAAAATTAAATGATGATGACACGGATAATGAAGATGCGGGAGTAGACATTATAACTTATAGGGTGACCTATGCTAAGGCGGAAGCAAATGCTGCGGGTATTGCCGATGTTATATTAACAAATCCAAGTCCTGGAGCCAGCGAACCTCTTTTAATGCATGCCGAATTTGCCGCGCCGTTTGAAAAAACAGCCAGTATGGTTTTAAAGGTGTTTTTAAATCATCAAATGAATGGTGTGTAAATGGTTACCCAACCCTATGTTGGGAGCGGCACCATAGGGACAACAGAGTTCTCTCTACCTAATAATTCTACTAGTTTGGCCTCAATCAATGTGTCGGGAGTATACCAAACTTTTTTAAATCTTAGGAGTTTAACACCCGAAGAATCTTATAAGTTCCTTATTAAGGAAAAGGTTACAACAAGTGGTGCCCAACAAGTTTTATACGAGAGGATCTTCGATGGAGTTCATAATTATTTAGATCCTATGCCAGCCCAACCATTATTTCACGGCTGGGATCAAACTATACAAAAATTAACTGGTACTGATAGATTTATTAGCTGGTCCATAAGGCAGGTGACCTAATGTTATATGTACCTTCTTTAGCTGAATACAATTGGCGGTTGTCAACTACCGCCATACGCCCTACTGCTAATTACGGCACGGTTGTTACACCCGGAAATAACACAAAGAATAGTTATGCCCAACTAATAGCTGGGGCTTCTGTAACAGAGGATGTTTATTTTATAAGTATCAATATTAATAGTAATAGTGTTACCACTGCAATTCGTGATACCATTTTAGATATAGGAATCGACCAAGCTGGTGGTACCTCATATACTGTTAAGATTCCAGATCTGTTATGTTCGGCGGCGTCTCCCTATAATGTTTTTGCCGGTGGAGTATGGTATCATTTCCCAATATTTATCAAGGCTGGATCTTCCATTGGAGCAAGAGCTTCAGTAAATAATAGTACTGTAGGAACATTACGTTGTTGGGCTCGTTTATATGGTAGGCCAAGCCGCCCAGAATATACTAAGGTAGGACATCAAGTTTTAGCCTTTGGCATAGTGGCAGCTAGCTCTAGGGGAACCCTGATTACGCCCGGAACAACCTCAGAGGGTGCCTGGACCTCACTAGGGGCTATCGGTACGAGTGTTAACCCATGGTGGTGGCAGCTAGGTTATGGTGTGGCCGATGCTTCCCAGGGGACAGCCACAATTCACTGTGATATAAGTGCTGGTAATGCAACCACTAAAAAAATAATTATTGAAGACCAAATTGTAATGACTAATGGCACCGAACAAGTCAGTACATATCCATTAGAAATGGCTTGTTTGTCTCGTTTTTGCTCTAGTCTTTCTTCTAATACTACTGTATATGCTAGAGCCCAAAGCTCTACAACTGCGGACTCTAACGTAAATATGGCTGCCTATGGAGTACTATAATGGCAAGCGAACCCTATAAAGGCACTAGTGGTACAAGCAATGTTTTCTATTTGTCATTTACAACCGGACAATTAGTAACGGTTAGTTTTCCACGAGTTACTGACCCTGGCGTATATCAGACCTTTATTGATTTAAGTAATATGACGGCTGCTCATAGTATGACTATTTCGGTCCATGAGACCACTACAGTAGGCGAAGCCACACAAGATATGATTTACGAGTGGCCAGTGGCAGGTACCCAGTCCACCATTTGGACTCATCCACCCCTCACACTAATGAATGGATGGGATATACGAATATTAATCAATTCTGGTGCGTCCATACCCGTCAGTTGGTCTATTAGAAAGGTATAATATGTGGATTTATAATCCTATTTTGGCCACGCCAGAAGAAGAGACTATAACTCTTGTTAAAATAATAAATGACTCATTATCTATTATTGAAACAAATGATACATTATCTATATTGATTCAATCAATTAATGAAACAGAATCAATTATTGAGGCCACAAATATTAGTGTGGCTCTCGCTCAAATTATTACCTCTATTGCTAATATCATTGAAACTTCATCTATTCATATTGATGCTACTCAAATTATAACTGAGTCTGAATCTATTGTTGAAGTATCTTCTCAAACTCAAATTTTAATTCAGGCTATTAATAATATTTTATCTATTGTGGAAACTTTAGATACAGATCTGGCTGAAACCTTAATTAAAATCTTAACCGAACAAGCGTCAATTATCGAATCAACTTCACAAGATCAATTGGTCATACAGATCATTAATGAACTTCAGTCTATAAACGAAACCACGGATATCCACCAAGCATTGTCCCAAATAGTGACAAATTTACTATCTGTGATTGAGGTTGAAAGTCATCCCCAGCTATTAATCCAGATTCAAAATAGCGTTTCGCAAATCCTTGAAAATAATAATCTGTCATCACTGAATGCTCAACTTATTAATGATGTTCAGTCAATTATAGATTCTAATACACATACAGATTATTTATCAGTTATAAACACTAATACCGAAAACATCATAGAAATTAATAACAGTTTAACCGAAGAAACCTTGGTTGCTCTGAATCTCGAACAAGAATCTATTATAGAATCAGTTTCTTATAAGTTAATTCTTGATGGCGGTGGCGGGGAGCCTGAATTTGGTCCATCAAATCAAGATAATTTATTGCACGTAGGACGTAGGCGACTAATTAGTGTATAAAAGTATATCTTTTAGGAGCTAATTATGACACGATTTTATTTTTCATTTGGATACCCCACCATCAGTAATGTTGCCAAAAATGCCACATGGAATTACACCGGCCAAGGTTTAATTAGAAATGCCGTGACGGTTAAAGATAATACCCCGGTATATTACCTACAAAAAGTAAGCTGGAATGGCGGTACTGCTGTAGAGGGCTATTGGGTCAGCGATCCATTAGTCGGCCAGACAATTAGTGGTACTGTTAAAATGCAGCTTTTAGCTAAAGAATATAGTCAAAATGACAATGTTACTTCTCGTATAGAAATTTATGTTGTTAGTAACGATGGCTCAACAGTACGTGGGACATTATTGCCATTAGGCCAACATGGTCCAGATAAAGAATTTCTAGCTAAATTTCAAGCAATATTTAGAAATAAAACCTATATTTCGGCAGGCACTAATGTACAGGGTCTACAGGTTCAGGATGGTGACCGTTTAGTTATAGTGGTAGGATACGGCCCCAAGGGACAGCAACAAAATTCTCCAGAAGCGGCTGTTGAGGTTGGTACTGGTGGCAATCCCAGCGATCCAGCTCCAGACCTACCAGAGAACGAAACACAGATTGATAATAATGGTGGTAGCGGCAAGGGCGCTGGCTGGATAGAATTTAGTCACGATTTCTTATTTATTTAATACAAACCGGAGGATTTATGGGAACCTTATGTGAAGGCTGCGGAATTGAATTTACTGTTACTTCGGGCTCCGATCCGTCAATCGCTGTTGAATGGAGTTCTGGTTCCGAAGGCGGAAGTGGTCGATGTGAAGTTTCCGAAGGCGGTACCGAATGCCTGCCTGTTGTGCCATGCACTTTTAATGGCACGCTTGCGGTTGCAACGCCCCCAGGGGCCACCGGCACACTCTGGAGTCTGCACGTTCATTCACAGAATATGCAGCCACCCTTTGGAGCCGAATTATCTGAGACTTCGAATGGTGTTATGCCAGTCTTATTCGTTATTAGCATGAATTCAGGCCAGACATCACTTTGCAAGGGTCTTGAGGCCGAACTAGATAACTCGAAAGCATTTAAGGTAGAAGTATATAAGGACGGCGTAAAAGTTTTTACTGGATATCTTTATTGTGGGTTATGCACCGACTAAAAGTTCATGTGGCTTACGCGAGTGACGACACTCTATATGGTACTATTCCGGGCACCAAGTTTAATTTTCGCGCAGCCCATTCGTTAGATGAGGTAATGCGAGATATACTTCGTATGATCGCCGCTGGTGATGGTTGACTTGCTGTTTTGCAGAATGAGTCCGTTGAACTCATACCTATATTTTGTAATAAAATCCAAGACGGACAAGGATGTCAGAATTAATGGATCTAACACTTAAACTTATTGAATTGGGTGTCACGGGCATCATGCTTGTGGTTTTTATTCGATTATTTAAAATGACCTATAAGGACTATAAGGATCTTATAAATAACATGAATCAAGAACGCCAACAATTTTATGCCAAATTTGAGGAACTGGTTAAGGAAACGTCAAAGGCATTAGCAGATAAAAACATATCAGATTATGCCTTAGCTAAAAGCATCGACGAGTTAATTAATCTATTAAGGGAGCGAGAATAATGAAACAAAAGCCTATTTATGAAAAAATACCAATGCCTGGGCTTAGCCCCGAGATTAAAAAATTAAACGGAAAAAGTTCTAAAGAGTTAATTAATAAAACTAAAGAACTCTCTAGTGAGATTGCTAAAAAAGTTGCGAATAAGCCCGGAAATCGCTAAACGCTAAAACTTTCGCCGCAGCCGCATTGGCCAGTAGAATTTTTATTTATAAACTGGAATCCACTCTGAAATAATCCGCTGATATAATCTAAAATAAGATTATTCATTAGAGATTCACTCTTCTTATCGATTAAAATTGTGATTCCATCCTGGATATACTCAGAATCAAACTCTGTTTTTCCTTTAAGGTCAATATCAATAATATATTTATACCCATTGCATCCTCCTGCTTTGCAGCCAATTCGAATATATGGATTTCCTTCAATACCGCTTAAGTAGTCTTTAAGTTCATTAATGGCAGATTGAGTTAAATTAATCATTCACCACTCTCATTTGGAATAAATTTTCTATACTGTTTCCAACCAAACAGATTGCCGCAATAAACATTTTCCCATGGCGTAGCCACATGTTCAAATGGACTTAAATGTCTATCTTTTAATAAAGCATCGTGTAATTCTATATCTTTTACTGGATCTAATTTATTGGTATCAAAAGTTTTGTATGATACACGAGCACATCTAGCGACTGAGCATTTCCTCTGATCTTCAATAGAAAGTGTGGTTTTCTCTTCTTCTAAAATATATGGAAGATGCCACCCTGCAACCTTTAGTGGCGTTGGTGTACCGCTTCTTAGGGCGCCCCTCATTTGATTGGCGAGTTCTTGAATTTCAGGCTGTGCCATATCATCACATCTTAAATGAAAGAAGTTTTTCCAATTGGTGGCCGAAACTACGACATTTATGTGGGCCCAAGGCTCAAGTATTCTATTGGCTAATTGTTTGCTTAATTTACATTCCTGCATCTTTTTTGCGTATTCAATAGCGGAAAGTCGTGACTGATCCCACAATTGTTTAGCTGTTTCGAGTTCTTGATCTTTTAATTCTTGCGTAGATTGCATGCCTTTTTCAGATTTACCCCACGAAATGGGTATAGCAGGATTTTGTTCTATGAATTCAATAGAGCGTTTTAGGGGTACGGCACGCGAGCTTT
>Ga0180064_1000008_pt1 | contig 37573 bp, 44 predicted proteins | sample EasRiv200_16_10D_FD_121782 | JGI IMG/M metagenome (GOLD analysis project Ga0180064, IMG submission 121782) | Soil microbial communities from meander-bound floodplain in the East River, Colorado, USA - East River metaG ERMLT200_16_10D | ecosystem: Environmental > Terrestrial > Soil > Floodplain ... | reverse complement strand
TGTATACACATGTATAATGGTCGCGTAACCACAGGAGGCCCACATGCCAAGCGCGCCCGACCGTAACAAAACCTACGTCGCGCGACACCATGTACGCGCTTTTCTCGCAGAATATGCGCCGCCCAGCGCATTGGAAGACATCATAAACGCGATGCCAGATGAATCGCCCTGGCGCGCATTGGTGCAATCAGTATACCACGATCTTATGGGGAGGCCCACATAAAGACCATGCGCCACATATCCATACCAATATATCTTCTCGATGACGCAATGCTCGCATCCCTCATCGAGAAGGCCCAAGACGTGATGATCAATTTAGCGGGCGAAGATGACACACCCGAATTACCGCTAATCATCACCGCCTGCCGCGCCGAACTTAGCGCGCGCAACACCCGCGTCTACGCAGGAGACCCAAAATGAACAGGGGGCAGACCCCCGCCCACGCCATCACCATCTGGCTCGCCGACGATCAGATCATGATCGTCTACCCCGACGGCCAGCTCATACCCATCCCGACCGACCCACAGCGCCTCATTACCATCCTACGCGCACAAGAGGCGCGGGCGCGGCCCGTCAAGAAACTGCTCGTCTACCCGACCACTTACCCGCTCAGCCCGCGCCCAGACGATAAGGCCGCGAAAAGGGCAGCCAAACTCGAAGCCGAGAAACGCGCCCGGATGAAACGCATCGAGAAACGGGACCGGGCCGCCGCCGACAACGAACTCCTCAACATGTTAGGACTCTGAATCATGGAACAAGCCCTCCTCAACGTCGTCCAGATCTTCACAATGGAGATCAACAAGCTCGAGGCCAAACTGGCCGGCTCGGGCGCAACCATCGACCTGTCCATCAAGGGGCCGGGCCGCTGGGACAGCGAAAAGACCGTTAAGGTCGATCTCATGTGCCAGTTCTTCGACGGCCACACTCACCAGACCGTCAATGGCGCATCCCTCGGCGCGGTCATGGATGAGGTTTATCGCCGGGCCGGGTTCGCAGGGCGCGAGGCCGTCGCCCTCGATCGGGTCGAGGCCAGCCTCAAGGCCCTCCCATCCCCCGACTAGGCTCCACCGCGCGCCACGCCAGGCAACAACAACCTCGGAGACCACCCCATGCTAACAATCGACCAGCGTATCGAACTCTCCAAAGCAATGGGCGCGCCCGTTGACGGCCTCCACGAAAAGGCCGAGGTCGTCCTGCCTCTCATCGAGGCCGTGCTACGCGCCACCTGTGAAACCCCGCGCGAAGCAATCATCATGCTTGCCATCGCACACCTCTACTTCACGGACAAGTTCTTGAGCACGAAAGAAAACCCGATAGATCGGGCACAAGAAATGCTCGAATGCGTCGCGGCGGTTCTCGTCCACACGAAGGAATAGACCTAATGTCCGAGAGCGCCAAGGGCGCACCGGTGGCCCATGACTAAGGACGAACAAGAGGCCCTCAGTCGCCTGTACAGCGACGACGTGATCCGGCTATTGCCCCTATCATCGGGGGCAATAGCCGTCTTCAACAACGCGCGAGAGCTGTGCGGCATCCTACCCCCGCGCGAAATACCTTCAGCTATACAAGCAATAAAAGAAGTTTGGTACCCGCCAAAGAAACCCCAACCCCCAACCCTCGAGGATCTAGGACTCGTATGACCGCATTCATCTTCGGCCGCGGCCGAAAGGGCAATATCCCCACATCTAACGTCTGGCTCCCGGCCGAGTTCCAAACCTCCCGTGCCGAGGTACAGCGCGAGTACCGACACGCCCCGGACCCACACGAGCCCCACGAACTCCACATGAGTTACGAACGCGACGCGGTGTTCCGACACAAGCAGCGCGCCATCATGGACCGGAGGTGGTCGTGACCACCTACTCCAAGCGCGATTACGCCGCATTCGCCCACCTCATCAAAATTTCCGCTAACACCTACTACAACGCGGGCAAATACGCAGAACTCGAGGGCGTGCACGAAGTGATCGGCCGGCTCGCCGACCTATTCGCAATGGACAACCCCAAGTTTGACCGCAACAAGTTCTGGAAGGCCGCGGCCGAAGACGAGAACTGGAGAAACAAGGTATGACCCCGACCCCCGAACAGCTCCTCATCATCGAGGCCGCCCGCGAGACCACAGATAACATCCTCGTGAACGCCCTTGCGGGCTCGGCCAAGACTACCACCCTCGAGATGGTCTGCAACGCTGTTACCGGCATACCTATCTTGTCTTTAGCTTTCAATAAGAGAATTGCAGATGAGATGAAGAAGCGCCTGCCCGGCCACGTCGAGGCCCGGACTATGAACAGCCTCGGCCACGGCGTCTGGTCAAAGGCCATCGGCAAGCGCCTCGTCGTAGACACCGGCAAAATGTACACCATTCTCAAAGGAGCTATCGATGACCTACCCCGCGCCGAGCAAGGCCAAGCCCGAGGTGACATGGGCGAGGTACTCGGATGGCTCCGTCTTTGTAAACGGGAAGGTTACGTGCCGCGACGATGGGCAGGAATTGCTCAGCCTATCTATGACGATCTCGACAAGTTCATCGCCGACCAACCCGACACACCTGAAGACCACCTTCTCCCTCTTATTCGAGTCTGTATGGAACGAAGTATCGAAGCGGCGTACGCCGGAAACGTAGACTTCGACGATCAGATCTACATGCCCGTGCTCTTCGGCGGGCCGTGGCCCAAATACCCCCTCATCTGCATTGACGAGGCGCAAGACCTTTCCCCACTTAACCACTTGATGCTCGAGCGCCTCTTTTACAAGCGCCTGATCGCCGTCGGCGACCCGTGGCAGAGCATCTACGCCTTCCGAGGCGCCGTCTCAAACGGCATGTACGCCCTCCGCGACCGCTGGTCCATGAAGGAGTTCAACCTCTCCGTGACCTTCCGCCTCCCGGTGGCCGGCGTCGAGCGCGCCCGCACCCGCGTCCCCCATATGCAGTGGTTCGACAACGCCCGGCCCGGCCACGTCGAGACACTCGCGCTTTGGAATGCCGACTCCATCCCAGACGGCGCGGCCATCATCTGTCGCAACAACGCCCCGCTCTTCAGCTGTGCGCTGAAGCTTCTAAAGGCCGGGCGCGCCATAAAGCTCATCGGTATGGACATCGGCGCGGGCCTAATCAGGGTCCTCAAAAAGCTCGGCCCCCTCGAGATGAACGAGGTCCAAATGCAGACCGCCATCTCCGATTGGATGCGCAAAGAACTCCGGCGCGCCAAGCGTGAGGAAACGGTCTACGAAAAGGCCGAATGCCTCCAGGTTCTCATCGAGGGCCACCACTCCCTTAACTCCGCCATCATGGCCGCCGAGGCGCTCTTCAAACGCGAAGGCCCAATCCAGTTGATGAGCGGCCACAAGGCCAAGGGCCTGGAATACGACATCGTTTACCACCTCGACGCGTGGCGCATCCCCTCGAGGTTCGCCAAACCCGGCACGGAAGAAATGGAACAGGAGTTGAACGTGAAATACGTAATCGAGAGTCGGTTTAAGCGGGAATTGTATCTGGTAAACATGGAGGGGTTTCATGGCTAAAGTGACGCGAGAGGATATGGTCGCCGCGGTGCGCCGGGAAGCTGAGGATCGCGGGCGGGCAGAAGGGTTCTGGCATAGCCCGAAAGACGAGTCCCACTGGCGCGCCCTACAGGCGGCTCAGCGCGAGCTTGAGGCGGGGTGGCGGCCGATAGACGATGCTGCTCGAAATTCCAGTGAGGAATGGTTGCTCAGCACGACCGAGAGCGACTTCATGGCCATAGCGTTCTGGGACGACACCAAGGACGACTTCCAATGGCAAACTGCTGACGGCCCCGGCTACCGAGCGGGCGCATTCACCCACTACATGCCGAAGCCACGCCCTCCCAACGGAGGCAAGGAGAAGTTTGATTGGTCCGGCATTCGCTTTCGTGGGAGTTGTACCGATGTCTGACATGGCTCACGAACGGCACAACCGAATTGCCGGACAGCTTGCGATCTCGATCTGGACCGGCGTGAAGGAAACAGAGGATCGGATGCTGGTCATGGAAAGTGCTTGCGCCGCAGTCATTGGAATGATGACGAAACATCTTCCTCTAGGACAGCGATCCGAAGCGCGACAAGCGATAGCATCCGTGCTGTCAGTCGGAATCAAAGAGAGATTGGAATCGCAGTCATGACGCGCGCCCCGACCGAGCCGAGTGAGGAGGCCGCACTACGAGCGGAAATTAAACGGGTGTGCTGGGGGCGCTTTGTCAGCGAGAGCGAGTTCGATCAACTCCTCGACCGCTTCCGCGCGGCCGCCCCGACCGAGCCGAGCGAGGAAGCGTTGGAGGCGGCAGCGGAGTTATGTGAGGCGTGGCGGCAATGCGAGGAATGGGGTCAATTGAAGCCATCCATCGCCATCGCCCTCGACCGCTTCCGCGCGGCCGGCGTGCGGCGGGCCGCGCCCCGCGACGGGCTCACGCCGAGATTACGCGCACTCTCGATAACTAATCAACATGCGTCGCTGTTCACTTCAGTAGGCGCTAGGGAACAAGTTGCAGAGTCTATCGAGAAGCACATCACCGCAGCCCCCGACGCGGAGCCGGGGCGGTGAGCGCGCTGGATGAAGCGGTGATCGAAGTGGCTCGCATGGTCGATGCGGCATGGATTGAGTTCAGCGAGCACGGCAACCATAACGCCCGTCTAATAACCGCGCTGTACGCAAGGCTGGACGATCTACACAGCGCCCTCGCCGCCCGAGACGCCGCGGGCATGGACCCCGCCGCCCCCGACGCGGAGCCGGGGCGGTGAGCGCGGCAATACCGTGCGCTGCGATGCTATGCCTCGCACTGGTGGGAGCGGCGATCCTTCAAAAGGCATGGCAGCGATACATCGCTTTTGGATGCGCCGCCGTCGAAATCGCGCTCCTGCTCAGCATCATCTGGCCCGGCGGCGCCCGATGACCTACCTCCTCACCGGCCTCATCCTCGTAGGTACCGCCGCCGCCATTTTCTTACCAGACATACTATTCGGAGTACTTAAATGACGTTTGTCAACCCCGGATTATATCGTATAGATAAACAAAATCCTTGACCCGGGGTGTATACACATCGTATATTAAACGTGTCAACACCGACGTTCCATTGCGGAGTAACCACCATGAACTTGACGATCCAAGGCTACCAGTTCGACGTGCCCCCGGCCGGCCTCCAGCCCGGCACACCCCTCACCGAGGAACAGGTCCACGTCCTCGAGCAGACCCGTTTCGAGAACATCCGAAACAACATGGCGGCGAAGATCAAAAAGCTCTTGAACGGGGCCGCCGAACTCACGAGCGAGCAGCAGTCCACCGTCGCGGCCGACGTGCAGAAGTACGCGTCGGAATACCAGTTCGGTCAGCGGACACGCGGCGCCGGCGGGCCTCGTGTCGTCGATCCGGTCGAGCGTGAGGTCATCCGGCTCGCCAAGGAGGACATCTCGGCGGCGTACTTCGTCAAGTACGGCGAGCGCCTCGGCAAGGAACAACTCGCCGAAGTGGTCGAGAAGCTGCTCGCGCTCAAGCGCGACGACTACGTGGCGCGGGCGCGCAAGAACATTCGCGACAAAGAGCGGGCCGGCGCCGACGTGCTTGCCAACTTGGTCTAACCGAGGGCCGGCCGCGTTATGGCACGACGCGGCCGGCGCCCTCGCGACCAGACCCTACCCGACACCGACCTCCCCGACCTTCTCGCCATATGGAACCGCGCCCTTGACTCACCCCACGGCATTGCTATTTCCTCAAATAAGCCCAACTCGTTATTGCAGAAATTGTATCGCGCCCGGCGCGAATGCGGGCACGCCGCCTACGACGGACTGAGGATGGTCGAGATGGAAGATGAGGTACGGATTATGCCGAGGAACGAGTCATGAAACGCTTCATAATCTTCGCATTCGATCAGTATTATCCTAGCGGCGGACAAGCGGACATTATCAGTCACGAAACCGATCAAGAAACGGCTATCGAAAAGGCCAAAAACTTGAAACGTTATCATTTTCGAGAGGTTTACGATTGCGAACTTGAAGAAGTTGTTTGGAGTCGTAATTAATGGACCCCCTAACCCGTCACCAAGTCCTCCTTTACAAGGGCGATTTCCACGCCCTCGGCGAGTTTTACACCTCGAAATCCACCACCGAGGTAATTCGGGAACTCGTCCGGGAGCATGTCATCAAGTGCCGGCAGCGGCTGGCTGAGATTAAGGAGAAAGAGCATGGATGACGAAACCGACACCATCGCCGAGTTATTTTCAAGGGACCCCCTCCAACACACCCACCGATCCATCGAGCGGATCGTCGAGGACTGTCGACAGGCCCGGGCCAACTTCAAACTCACCGGGAAGGTCACCGCTGTAAAGCGGCCCGTCGATCTCACAGACTTGGGGCTCGTTTGAATGTCTGATCCAATTCCGATACGTAAAGGTGTTGACCCTTACGGTGACCGTAAAACCGTGAGTGTCTCTTTTCAACTCCGTGTTCCTAAAGGAATGCGCGCTGCCGAAGTCAGTGTTCTTATCAAAGAACTCTTGTCTGCAGACAGATCACTTGTCCTTTACAAAAATCGCGTGGAGATTTTCTCACCATGACCCCCTCCCAAATCGCCGAAGGCGAGAAGTGGGACAACGACCTGCAGGTCGTGTGGTCCGCCCACTCCCTCGGCGTCGCCAAGGACTGCAAGCGCAAGTACTTCTACATGATCGTCAATCGCTGGGAACGCAAGGGCGACAGCGTCCACCTCGTCTTCGGCGGGCTCTACGCCAACGCGCTCGAAACCTACCACAAGTACCTCGCCACCGGGGCGTCCCACGACGAGGCCCAACACCGGGTCGTGGCCGAAACCCTCATCGCCTCTCACCCCTGGACCAATGACCACAACGCCAAGACTCGCGAAACTCTCATCCGATCCATCGTTTGGTACATCGAAGAGTACCGCGACGACCCCTGCAAAACCATTATCCTCGCTGACGGTGCGCCGGCCGTCGAACTCGAGTTCTCCCTCCAACTCCGGCCCGATATCATCCTCTCGGGCCGTATCGACCGCGTAGTGGACTACGCCGGCGAATACTACATCCAGGACCAGAAAACCACCGGCGCGACAATGGGCTCGTACTACTTCAAGCGTTACACCCCCGACAACCAGATGTCCCTCCTCACAGTGGCCGGCCAAGTTATCTGGAAGCTGCCCGTCAAGGGCGTTATGGTTGACGCGGCGCAGATCGCCGTCGGGTTTACACGGTTCGAGCGCGGGTTCGCTTTCCGCACCCAAGAAATGCTCGAGGAATGGCTGCGGGACGCGGAATACCACATCGAGGATACGTGGCGGGCCGCAGACCGAGACTACCCAATGAACGACTCCTCTTGCCAAAAGTACGGCGGCTGCCCCTTCCTCGAGGTCTGCTCCAAAGATCCCCGCGTCCGCGCCGATTTCCTCCGGACCGGCTTTGAGCAAAGGACCGTTTGACATGCAAGGCTCCTACATTGCGCTTCTTCAGTGGCAAGCCAATCCGGCCGACCCAGCCAATCTTTGGCGCTTTCTTCTTACCGCCTTTATCCGGAGCCGCTAATGCCCCGCGCCAGCGACCACCAATCCTCCACCATCACCAAGCGGCTGCTTATAGGCGACTCCGGCTCGGGCAAAACCACCGCCCTGTGGACCCTCCTCAACGCCGGCAAAAAGCTTCGGGTCATCGACTTCGACAACCTCCTAGCCCCACTCATCGCCAAGGTCCGTCTCTCCTGCCCCGAGCACTTGGACAACCTCGAGTACATGCCATTCCGCGACAAGTTCCGCCCCACCGATATGGGCGCGGTCATCGACGGCCAGCCCCAGGCCTACATCGCCGGGGTCAAGGCCCTCCGAACTTGGGAGGACGGCTCGACAATGGCCGACCTCGGCCCGGACCACGTTGTCGTCATCGACTCTTTGACGACAATGGCCCGGTCCGCCTTCTGGTGGGCCAAAGGGATGCAAGGGGCCAGCGGCCTCGCCGAGGGCGTTCCAATGAAGGGCGTCCGGCCCGAGCAGTTCTACCACACCGCACAACAGTCCCTCATGAACATGATAGCGTACTTGACTTCGGAGTCGTACAATGTTAATGTACTCGTACTCGCGCACATCAAGTACATCGAACGGGAGGGAGAATTGAAGGGGTTCCCCGTCTCTGTAGGGAACGCCATCGGGCCGGAGATTCCCGCCTACTTCCCCTCGGTCACCCTCGCGACGAAAACCGGCGCGGGCAACTCCACCCGGCGCGTTCTGCGGACGCGAAGCACTCAAATGATTGACCTCAAAGACCCCAAGTCCTTCGACCCGGAATTCGCCTCCGAACTCCCGATGGACGATCTTTACAAGCTGTTTTAACTGGAGAAAGGAATGCGTACCACTATTCACCCACACGGATCACAACAAGGATCAACACCAATGTCCACCTTCGACTCAATCCTCACTTCAACCCAACGCCTCGACGACATCAAGGATGTGCCGCCGGTCCCGATCGGCACCTACTTCGCTCAGATCATCGGCCCGCACGAGATGGTCAAGTCCAACACCAAGCAGACCAACGGAGCCCAACTCACCCTTCGCCTCCTCCAGCCCAAGGACGACGTGGACCCCGTCCCACTCAAGGCCCATCTCGAGGCCTCCAACCGCAACCTCCAGGACGTGACGATGAAGTACACGTTCTGGGACTCGCCTTACCTCGAGCAAAGCTTGCGGGACTTCTTCCGCAACGCGATGGGGTTTGACGGGGACTGGTCCATCCCGCAGTGCCTCGCCAACGTGCCGGGCAAGAACGTCTGCGCTCACGTGAAGCACCGCCCGATCACGAGCAACGACGGCACGATGCGCCTCATGGCCGAGATCGACACGTTCGCGCGGGCGGACTAACAGCGGGCACAAGTCGGCGAGTGTGTTAACCCCGACCGCGCTTAGCTAAGGGTCTCCATATTTAGCGTGAAGCGCCCCGGACGGCCGGCGGGGAACCGGCCACTCTCAAGAGGAAAGGTACAAAGATGAGTTCAATAGCAATAGCCGATATAACCATCCACCGCGAAGATCGCCAACGCCGTGTGCTTGACGACATAGATACACTAGCCTCTTCCATCTCCCGCAATGGTCTTTATCATCCAGTAATCATTGACGAGAACTACATTTTAATTGCCGGTGAACGTCGATTAACAGCATGTAAAAAACTTGGCTGGACACATATTCCCGTCCAGTTTTTTAACGATCTCTCCAACAGCACAAAACTTTTAATCGAACTCGAAGAGAACATTATCCGTAAAGATATATCTTGGCAAGAACGTACCACCGCGATAGCTAAATACCACGAATTACGCGCCTCCGAAAACCCAAATTGGTCTATAGAACAGACCGCACAAGAACTTGACCGCACTCCACAACACGTCTATAGAAATCTTGTAGTGGCTAGAGAATTATCTTCCCCTTTGGTACAACAGGCCACCACGTTTGTAACTGCTCTGGAGCGAGCTAAAACGGTTGGTCGTAAACGTGACGATCTATTACACACTTTAACATCATGTGAAAATACACATCAGATCATCACCGCCGACTTCATCCAATGGGCACAACAACCCCAAGAGAAATTCAACTTCATACACTGCGACTTCCCCTACGGCATTGCCGCACACGAGTCCGGCCAGAACCCCGCCGGCTACTACGACTCAGATGACGTTTATCGGCAACTCTTCAACGCTCTTACAAGTAATTTAGACCACTTCTGCGCCCCGGACGCCCACATGATCTTTTGGTTCGCCTCAACATTTTACAGCAACACCTGGGAAATGCTCAAGCTCCTCGACGGGTTTAAGTTCGACGACACACCGCTGATTTGGTTTAAATCTGACAACGCCGGAGTAATTCCAGACCACACCCGCCGGCCCCGGCGCGTTTACGAGATGGCCTTCTTTGGATGGCGCGGCGAAGCCCGAATCAACGCCGTCCGCGCCAATCTCTTCGCCGCCCCCACCGAGCGGAGCCTCCATCCCCATGAAAAATCCCAAGCGATGCTCGAGCACTTCTTCTCCATGTTTGTTGATGAGCACACCAGACTCCTTGACCCCACGGCTGGCAGTGGCTCAAGCCTTCGCGCAGCGCGGAGATTGGGCGCTACCACAATTATTGGTATCGAAAAATCCGAGGAGTTCGCCGATGTCGCCAGAAGAGCTTTACGCGAAGCAGGAAACTCTGGAACGAAGGCTGGTGGTGACGGAAGTTAATGGAGAGGTCTGCGTGACGATGTGGTACGGAGCGGAAGCCAAAGGACGCGTGTACTTATCGCCGCGCCGCGCCTATTTCCTATCTGGAAGTCTTTTACACAGTGCTAATCTCTTAAATGATATAAAGCGATGACAAACCCTCGTAAGTACATGCGCGAATACATGCGCGAGTACCGCCGAGGCGCCCGCCGCCGCGATCCCCAACCATACGAGCGCCCCGACCCAATCGCAATCGCCACCATCAAAGAACGTCTCCTCATCGAGCACCAAATAAGGGCGGCTGATGTCAAACGTAGTGGTCATCGGTGAGGGTTGGGGCAAGGACGAGGCCCTGCACAAACGCCCGTTCATGGGCGCGACGGGCCGCGAACTAAACCGTCTCCTCGAAGAGGCCGGCCTCCTCCCCGCGGGCTCCACACAACAAATGGGCTGGAACAACAATGACCGAGACCTCATCTACTACGAGGCGGGGATTCATCTCACTAATGTATTCAATTTCCAGCCTCCAGGGAATCGAATCGAAGACCTATGCGGTCCACGACTTGAGCGGGACAAGAGTCATTTGCAAAACGCGCATAATCCCATCCGACCAGGTAAATACTTGCGTGAGGAATTTTATCCTGAACTCGAACGACTTGCGACGGAACTGCGCCAACACAAACCAAACCTTATCATCGCCCTCGGCGCTACCGCCCTCTGGTTCCTCACCGGCGCTACAACTATTACTAAGACGCGCGGAACTGTTGCGCCGAGCTCGTTCGGAAAGATGATCGCCACGTTCCACCCCGCTTACTTAATGCGCGGCGAGTGGCGGCTACGCCCGGTCGTCGTTTTCGATTTAATCAAGGCCAAACGCGAGGCGGCGTTCCCGGAGATCCGCCGCCCGGCCCGATCCGTTTACCTTCCCGACACCATCGACGACATCGAGCGCCTCTTGCCCGAACTCCGCGCGGCTGCTCGCCTCAGCGTAGATATCGAAACGGCCGGCGACCAGATCACCTGTATCGGTTTCGCGTGGTCCCCGCAACACGCTCTCGTCATCCCGATCTTCGACCAGACCAAACCGGACCGGAGCTATTGGAAGCATGAAGATGAAGTCGAAGCCTGGAAATTGATAAGAAAAATCTGTGAATTGCCCGTACCGAAGGTATTCCAAAATGGGCTTTTCGATTTACACTTCTTATGGCGTCGTTACGGTATAACTCCAGTCAATTGCACAGAGGATACTATGTTACTTCATCATGCTTTACAGCCAGAAGTACAAAAAAGCTTGGGTTTTATGGGCAGCATTTATACAGATGAACCGGCATGGAAGACTATGCGGCCAAAGAAAAAAGGTGAGACCATTAAACACGGAGATGACGAATGACACAAATTATACATCTTACCAAGAATAAAATAGTTTATGTAGACGACGATGATTATGAATATCTTTGTAAATTTAACTGGTACGCACAAGGCTTAGAAGGACGCGCAGCACGTCGAATAACAGTACCGCGCAGAACAATCATATATATATATCATCAAATTCTTCGTGTGTGGCCTTGGGAATTGCGTGTTAAAGGCTTGGTCATAGATCACATAAACAGAAATGTAGCTGATAATACAAAAACTAATTTGAGAATATGTACACAAGTTCAAAACATGCTTAATAGTAAAACGTCTTTATTACGTAAAGGGGTAGGACGAGATAATACCCATAATACTTGGAAGGCTTATTTAGATAAACCTAACGCACCGCGCGTAAACATAGGAACATTCAAAACTCGTGAGGAAGCAGAACGCGCTGTTGCGGAGTATAATTAATGGACCCCCGCATCCAGCGCGCCCTCAACCATCCGTGGTGCCTCAACCCGTGCCACACCAACCGATGGATAACTAACGGCACAAGCATTCGTGCCTTTAGAGGGAAGGAAGTAACATGCGACTCGTCATCCTCGAGTCCCCCTTCGCCGGCGCGACCGAGTCCGAGCACGAACGCAACCTCCTCTACCTCAATCTCTGCATCCGCGACTCCATCCTCCGAGGCGAAGCTCCCTTTGCCAGCCACCGCCTCTATCCCGGCGCCCTCCGAGACGACGACCCCACCGAACGAGATCTCGGAATCCGGCTCGGGTACGAGTGGTGGCGAGCCGCTAGTCTGGTGGCGTTTTACGTAGACCTCGGATGGTCGGCCGGAATGCTACGGGCTAATGAGAGAAGTTTAACGTTTGGGATTGCACGGGAAGTACGCCATGTCAAAGAGTAAATGCTCAAAATACGGATGGGTACGATGAGAATCGTACAAACACAAACACTCGATCCAAAAAGTCTTAACAGAAGTGATTCCTTGTATGTCTATAATGGGTTGGACTGCATGGTCACCTGGGAAGTACTTGACGCCCTCCTTCCCCAGCTAACACCAACCACCCGTCGTACCTACAACTTCTCCCGCGCCCTTCAAGGCCCCATCCTCGACATGAACGCGCGCGGCGTGCTCATAGACCTTCAACGCCGCGATCAGGTCCTTCGCGAGTACCGCCTCGAAATCAACAAACTCTCCTCCCAGCTAAATACCATAATCCGCGACGGTATCGGCTGGGACTTCGAGATCACCAAGAACCGTAAGAACCCTTGGCCGAGCGATACTCAGCTCCAACACTTGTTCTTCAACATCATGGGCCTTCCCACTCAATGGAAACGTGACGCCCGCGGCGAGCGCCGCCCTACGGTGGGTCGCGAGGCCCTCGAAACCTTGGAGCACTACTTCTATGCAGAACCTATCGTCCGGCACTTATACGCTCTCCGTGAACTCGGAAAGAAAATCTCCTTTCTGTCAACTTCAGTTGACGCCGACGGACGACTTCGAACGTCATTCAATATTGCAGGCACTACAACAGGAAGACTTGCTTCTTCGTATTCAGATTTCGGGACAGGAACCAATTTACAGAATGTCGAGAATAAACTTCGATCTGTCTTCGTCTCCGACCCCGGCTACAAGTTCTGCAACATCGACCTCGAGCAGTCCGACTCCCGCGCCGTCGGCGCAATTCATTGGAACCTTTTTCGAGATTCAAAGTATCTTGACGCTTGCGAGTCTGGTGATTTGCATACCAGCGTATCTCGTATTGCTTTTCGCCAACTTCCCTTTACAGGAGATTTGGGCGGTGATCGGGAAATCGCTTCTGACAAGTTCTATCGCGAGTTCAGTTATCGCGACGCTAGTAAGCGTTTGGGACACGGCTGTCTCACAGAAGACCATGAAGTCTTAACTAAAGACGGCTGGGTTCCAATAACCGATAAACCACTTAACATACTAACATGGAACGACGACAAATCAGAGTTCGACAATGTGTCGCATTGGGAAGATCACGAGTACACTGGACATCTTCATAACTTCGAAGGCAATTCAATAAGCTGCTTAATGACTTACGACCATCGAGTACCATACAAACCTGATAGGCGCACCCTTACTACACGCGACAAACCAGCTGTAGAAGGTCCCGGTACTGTAATGCCACTCGGATTTGGATACGTCGGTGGTACTACGAAAGTACCTGCACGACTCATAGCCGCATTCATGGCTGATGGACACCAATCTTCTAAATATCAGATAAGCTTCCATCTCTTAAAACCGCGTAAAGTACAGAGACTCCACGAGCTTTGTCAACTTTACGACTATGAACTTCGGACAGGAGCTTCCAACAAATATTGGTTATCAGAGAATTTTCCTAAACACCCAGGTCCGTTTATACTCGAATGGACCGCTCAATGTATTGACGATTTTATAGACGAACTAAAGCATTGGGACGGACATATTGGCGTCACAAGTGTTACAATATCGTCAACACTACGCAACGACCTCGAATGGTATCAAACCCTCGGCCGCATCCGTGGTATTGGAGGAACCATAAGTAAACCATATATGAGCGGTTTTGGGTCAACTGTTTGGCGGCTACAACAAAATAATCGTCAATGGGTGGAAGGGAAAAGTATTATCCATACAAAAGATGTTGCACACGACGTTCGTGTACTGTGTCCAACAGTCCCGTCATCATGGTTTTACATTCGGCGCAATGGCAAAATTAGTATTACTGGAAACACGAACTACCAAGGCCAGCCAGACAAAATGTCCCGCGCCACCCACATACCCATCGGCGACATAGTCCGGTTCCAGAACGAGTACCTCGGCGCGTTCCCCGCGTTCAAGCTCTGGTGGGAATGGGTAGAGGGGCAGATAAAGACTGTGCAAAGATTGGAGACGTTCCTTGGCAGACAAAGACGATTCTTCGGGCATTGGCGCGACGCGGAAACCATCCGGCAAGCGATCGCTTACGAGCCACAAAGTGTTACCGCCGACACCATTGACAAGGCATTACTTTCTGTGTGGCGAACGAACGACGTTCAAATGCTATTACAAGTCCATGATTCTATTCTTTTTCAGTTTCGGGAGGAGCAGGAGGATCGTATTGTGCCAAGAATGCTTGGACTATGTGAACAGCAGACTTCCTTGAAGGAGGGCCGCCCCTTCACCATCCCCGCCGAGGCCAAGACCGGGTGGAACTGGTCCGACGACCCTTCCGACCCCGACTCCCTTCGCAAGTTCAAAGGACACGACCCGCGCCGGCGCGACCGCAACCCCTCCAAACCCTATTCCCGATTTGATCTGTTAGGTGTCAAATGACCTACGAGTTCACACAGCAGTACGCCCGCAAGAACGATGACTGGTACATCGAGCCGCGCCGGTGTATAGAGAGCCTCATCAATTCGGTACCGTTTGAAGGGACCATCCACGACCCCGCGTGCGGCTCGGGTAAAATCCCTAAAACATTCGGCGAGTATGGATTTACAACTACTGGAAGTGATCTACGAGATCGAGGATTCGGGGAACAGAAAGACTTCTTTAAAGACCTCCGTATACGAGCAAACATCGTCAGCAACCCCCCATACAATCTCAGCGAGCGGTTTATAATCCACGCACTCGATGTTACGGTCGGTCGCGTTGCCATACTCGCTCGTGTCGCGTTCTTAAACGGGCAGCGCCGTTACGCCTCGTTATACTCCAAATACCCTCCAGAAACCGTAGTCATATTATCCCGTCGCCCTTCTATGCCGCCGGCCGGCCAAAATATAATACCTGTTGGGGGCAAAACCGACTTCTGCTGGATAGTCTGGAATAAACACCACCGCGGCCCTTGCAAACTCGTTTGGTCTCTATGAGTATTGTCCCCCTCGCCCGGCCCGGCCGCGAACTCTCATCATGGATCGACCACTTCACCCTATACGCCAGCGAAATCCAGTCCGATCCCCTCTTCCTCCGGTGGGCCGCTATCGCCACCATCGCCGGCGCGCTCGAGCGCAAGGTATGGATCACGTCCCAAAAGAAGGTGTTGTACCCCAACCTGTACATCCTCTTAGTCGGCCCGCCCGGCTCCGGCAAGACTCGCGCCCTCACCGAGTGCGAAGACCTGTGGCACGTCCTCTCTGACCACAAAATCGCCCACACCAGCCTTACCAAAGCCTCCCTCGTAGACGCCCTCAAAGACGCCGAACGATCCGCGCCCGGCCACCCCGAACTCGGCACCTTCAACAGCCTTCTCATCGCCTGCGGCGAACTGATGAACCTCATCCCCGCCTACGACACCGCCTTCATGGGAATGCTTACAGACGTTTACGACAACAAGTTATACTCAGAAAAACGTCGCACGAAAGACCTAGACTTCACCATCAAACACCCCCAGATCAACATGATCGCTTGCACCACCGCCTCATTCCTTACAGACCTCATGCCGCCGGGCGCCTGGGATCAAGGCTTCCTATCCCGCACTATCATCGTTTACTCCGAAGGCCTCGGCACGCCAAAACCCCTTAACCTCCTCGACGACGAGGCTCCTCGTGACGCCACCCTCGAGCGCGCCCTCAAAAAGGACCTGTCCTCCATCGGCAACCAAGTCGGGAAGTTGTTGTTCGAGCGCGAGGCCGGGGCCGTACTAGAGGCCTGGAACCAGGGCCGGCGCGAACATGAGCCCAAACACCCGCGCCTCACCCACTATAACACGCGCCGGATGGTACACTTACTTAAGCTGTGTATGGTCGCGGCGGCGGACCGGGCCAGCCACACCATAACCGTCTTCGACGTTCAACGCGCGCAGAACTGGCTGACCGAGGCCGAGGCGGCGATGGCCGACATCTTCTTGGCAATGGCCTCGGGCGGCGACGCCCGCGTGATAAACGAGTGCCACCACTGGCTGATAACAAATCAGGTGCGGAAGAACCAAGCCTGCACCGGGGCGCAGATGCGTCAATTCCTCGCCGGCCGCCTTCCCTCCCACTCCGTCGAGCGGGTAGTACAACTCATGTTCTCGACCGGGATGATAAGGGCACATGGAACGGACTGTGTTTGGGCGCAACCGGCTATCTAAGCGCCTCCAACCTCTTTTGCTTCCCCTTCTCCACCAGGTCATTCTCCGTACCCATACTCTCCATAATCACATGAGCCCGCGCCGCCTTCCGCATTCCGTCAATCTGTTTCTTAATCATCATCTTCTTCGACCCATCCGGGGCGTTCTGGTATGAGGGCTTCTCGATAAGATCATCAAGATTCATTTTAGCCAATCGCCCCGATTCCCTTACATACTGATCGTACTGTTCCGGCGTCAGTTCTACGTTGTTGATCTTATGATCCGCTGGAGACATTGTCATACCAAGCCGCATCACTTCCAGCCGCACCGGATCGGTTGTCTCTTGAGACACTTGTACCGGCCCGACATCAGCCTGTGGTATCAGTTCGCCCCACACGTCCCGGCGCGGCATCAGCCCTTGGCGCATCCCAATCCGCGCCCGCAGCGTATCTACAAGCCCGCGCGTGTCTCGCATAATAGGATCGCCGATCTGCGCCGTCTGCGACACCGCGCCTGGCACGATCGTCCCCACCATCGAGTTGATAAACCGTTGTCCGTGTTGCTCTGGCTCGAAGATCGCCAGGATCGCATTTGCTAAAGTACGGATCGCGAGTTTCTCGGTGGCGTCATGACCAGCGAGGTTAACAGCCGCCATCGTCGCGGCGCGTTCGTACTGCGGGTCTTCCTTCCCGGCCTCCTTGTCCAGCCGCTGTGCCACTTCAACAAGGTCCGCCGCGATCGCCAGCGGGAAAGAGAGTGGGTCCATCCCACGATAGCTCACATAAGTATCGCCAATTTTAAGACTATAGGGTTGCCAACCTGTTTGACGAAGGGTGTTAATTTCTTCGGGCCGCGTTGGCCCGCCGCCCGTCACCAGACCGTTAAACGCCAGCACCCCTACCGCTGTCATCACTGTAGTCCCCAACGCCATACGAGCGATCGCATCAGCCTGGCGAGCCTCCCCATACCGTCCCATTATCTCATCGCGTATCCGACGCGAGGCCAGCCCAAACGGTGTCCGCTCGCCCGCATACTTCACAATGTTTGTAGGCGTTCTGATAAATGGTACAGCAAACCGGGCGAACGGATGCGTATCAGCCCACTGTTGTATCGCGCGGCCTTGCGGCCCAAGCTGATTCGTGAACGTTTGATACTCTGCAAACTTCGCCGCCCCGATTACCATCTCATCAGTCGGATCGAGGATAAGTTCTGCGATGCGACTGTCGAGTGCTGTTCCTTCAAGGCCTTCGAGTCGAGCCGTCCGCCGTGCCAGCACGTTAAGCTCTTGTCGGAACGCTACCGCCTTAAAGAACTCATCCTCCGCTGCCAACAACCGCAGCGGCAGACGGATCGCCTGTCCGACAGGCACCTCTATTCCGCCCACATTCACTGAAGGAATTGCGCGCCGAAAGGCCCGTTCATCAATCCGCGCTTCTTTCTCCAACGCGTAGGTCTCATCCGTCATCGCCTTCGCGAAACCTCTTACTCCGTCAATAGACCCTTGTCCAAGCCCCCACAACCGATCCCCGACCTCCGCAAACTCTCGCCCTTCCGTATGTCCAAGCACTTTACTAACGCCAGCCGCCACGCCAGTCTCCGCGATCGCATTAAGCGCCACTGTAGTATTACCAGCAATGTTCCGTATGTGAGTAAACGGACCGGATAGAAGCGAACTTAACCACGCCTCAACTGTCATGTCCTTCCACGTCGGCTTAGCCTGCTCCCTCACAAATTTTCCAACCTGCCCCGCCGAGTCCAGCTTCAGCCCCATCTGCGCTTCTCTCTGCAGTGCCTCCGGCGTCTTCCTAATATTCTTTTGAAAAAAATCCGTCAGCGATTTCGCATCCGTCATCCCCTCAATCTGCCGGAACGCCCTCAGCGCCCGGCCGGCCTCAGCCGTAATCCCCGCCACTTGCTCTTGTATCATTAAGTGCCGCTCACGCGCGATCGCATACGCTATGATCCCTTGTTCATCCCCAATTGCGGCTTTAGCCATTGCGTCACGAACTTCAGTGGCAGAGCGCACCAACAGGCGCCGGGCCGCAAGGATTTCCTCCGCATTAAATGCCTCTCCGATCCGTCGCCGATCAAGCCGCTTGGGGGACATTCCAAGATCGTCAGCGAGATCGAGCACTTCGTCGTCACGGAGGACGTTTCGTCGTGCTTCGACAAATCCCCCTCCTTCTTCAGCCGCCGCCCGAATACTCACCGCGACATCTTCCGGCACGTTTAAGTTCTCAATCCGAATATTTCCGGCCTTGTCAACCAGCGGCCCGTCTACGGCACCGAACGGCTCACTTGCTGTTCGCGGCGCTGTGCTCGTTCCCGTAGGAGGATTTCGGATCGGGCGGAGCGTGCCATCTGCCGCAGCAACGCTCTCTCGCGGGCTGGCAGGTTCTCCTCCAGTACCTTCTCGCTCAGGAAGGACAACTCTCTGCGGGCCTCGCTTAGCTTCTCGTCTGACATCATCCACCACCCTTGAAAGAAGTTGAGCTACACGTTCGCGCTCTGCAAGGAGTTGCTCCGCTGCTTGAGCAGCATCAACAGCCGGCGTCTCACGTGCAACCGTTTCAGCGTGCGTTGCAAAGTCAACCGCGCCCGGCCGCTCCGGTACAATGACAGGCTCTTTCGTCGGGGCGGCAAGTAGGCGATCATAAACGCCTCGAATGTCGTTGGTGATTGGGGCGCGCAGCCGCGATACCGTCTGGTACAGCTGCGTCAGCCACGTCTTGAGTTGTTCAAAGACCTTAGCTAAGCGGGAGGAAGGGGCTTGCCCTTCCATGAGATAGCGTTCAAACCCGCGCGCGAACTTTTCGTGCTGAGCGCGCGTGAAGGTGTCCTCGGCCCCGAGCCATTCCTTAACAGTTTGCAGATCAGCCTTGAGACTGGCCGGCGCGGCCTCGTGCAGCGCGTCCCGCTTCATCTCTTCAAGCCACGAGTGCGCTGACTCGTGCATAAAAGTCGAAGCATCTGCGGTACGGAACAGACCAATCTCGTTACGCGCGAGGTTAAACCCGCCGCGCCGCGCCGCACTTTCAGCCCCTACAACCGTCGGCCCTTCACGCTCGTACAGATCACGCGCCCGTCCGAGCGCCCCTTGGAAACGTGCTGCGCGTGCCTCATAATGTGCTTGGACGATTGCGGCGTGTGCAACAGCTTCTTCTCGGGGGCGGCCCGCCGCGACGAGTTGATTCTCAACTTCTCGAGCTATCGTCGGGCGGCGCTGCGACAGTTCGACAATCTGTCGCGCTGGCGCTTCGCCAAGTTCTATCGCCGCCGCCCGCCCCTGTTCTACAGCCAACTGTTTCTCAGCTGGCCCCATCTGCTCAATGGCCTCAGCCATCCAGCCCTGCGCGCGCAATTCCGCGTCGAGCGCTTGCGTAATCGGCACGACAACAGGATCACGGGCCGGGGCAAGGCCCGTTTCAACCTCCGGCACGGGCATCTGCCGCTGCGCTTCTCTCGTCGCCTCCGCAACCGTCGGCGCGAGGTCACGCATTTCGAAGTCGAGGTCTTGACGAGCCAGACGCGCCGCCGCCATCGCGGGCGTATCAACCGCCTGTATCTCCTCCAATTCTCGCCGAGCCAGTTCCAGCCGTGTCGCCGCCCGGTTCGTCAGCCGCGCCTCAACCCCATTCACCTTCCCGAGTATATCGTCAATTCGCGCTTGCGCCGGCGCGTCCCGCAGCGCCCGCTGTTCATCAATCCATTGTGTCAGCGCGTCCCTACGTTCGGTAAGTTCGTCCCAGACCTTAAACGTGTCCGGGGCAATCATCCTTGCAAGCCCGTGCACATCAGTTGGCACAACAGCCGCAGGCTCAGGCTCAACTACAGGAACAGGTTCCGGTCCGCGCACAACCCGCTCCGTCGCGCTCTCAACCCCTTCCGGCGCAAATGCCACCCGAGCTTCCGCTTGCGTCCCCTCTCCTAACAGCCCTAACCTTCTCGCATCCTGCAGTTCCACAGTAAGGTTTCGGGCCTGTTCGAGCCCCTGTACTTCCGCAGCAAGCTGCCCGCGTCGCCCGCCCTGAAACAAAACGCCAGTCGTATTCGGCACGCCCCGCGTCGGCAGCCCCGTAGCCCGGCCGGCCGGGAACGCCTCGATCATTCCCGCCACGTCCCTCGGTATCGCCCTTCCCTCCACAAGCGTATTAAGCCCACCATACCCTAACGCCATCGGCGCGCGGAACGCTAAATCAACCGCCGTCGCCGCCCCCCTAAACAGTATCTCATTCGCAGTCTTCCACCACTTTGCCTCATGTTTATCCCACTCATTAAACAGTCCCAACTTCCGCGTCTGTTCAATCCAGCCCGGAACCTTCACCTCATCCTTTTCAAACGCCTGCGTGTCACCAAGCGGTCGGTGGCCCCACCCTTGTTTAGCCCCCACTCCAAACGCATCCAGTATCGCGCCCTTCCGCCCGCGCGCAAACTCCTCATCCATAACCCGCCCGTCGAACGTGTGATACTGTCCGACTTGCGGCTTAGGAATGAGTACGTCTACTTCCGGAATCGGCGGGGCCGGTATGAGTTCGTCAACGGGTACGAGATCAGACATTATCGGGCCATCGGTACTTCGCGTGTGGGACGCGCCCAACCTTTAGTTATCGCTTGTGCGCGCGCGGCATCGAGCAACAACGGGAACTGTTGGACCACAGCGTTGAGCTCGGCCGGCGACGTAGCCGCCTCGATCTGTTTCAAGGCTTGCGCTGTGCCACGCGGGCCGGCCAGCGGTTTCTTATCTTGCATTCGCTCGCTCGGTTTCTCTTGATACTCCGATACAAAGGCATCCCCGCCAATGTATTCAGGGTTGGGCTTGTCGGGCGTGCCGGGCTGGAAGAGGATGGACGTATCTTTGCCGGTATCGAGATACTCGTGTATCTTGGCCTTTGCACCTTCACGCCACCGTTGTACGCGCGCGCCGGCCCCTTCATCCATTTCATAAGCCATACCACGGCCCATAGTCCCAACGCCCGGCACCAACTTAGCTTCAATTCCTTTAAACACTCTTTCAACCTTTCTAACTTGCGACGGACTGTTTGGATCATACAAATTCTCAAAGTCCTTCCTCAACGACCGCCAATCACTGTCCGTCAACTCCTTATTAGCCCGCGCCTTATCAATATCGCGCGTGCTCAATATGCGGTCCGGCCCGGCGTAGTCCGGCATCATCCGCGCAAACATCTGCTGCTGCACCGAGGCGGACCGCGAAGCATCCGTCTCCGGCCGCGTGTCCGAGCGAAGAAGGCCGATCATATTCTGCTTCGCTGGAACGCTCAGCCGCTGGTCAATCTTCACTTCGTCCAGCGTCGGATAGTTCGGCGAAGCACTCGTCATCCGTTTCAAATACTCGTCCGTAATCGCTTTGTCCTGCGCTTGTACAGCCTGTTCTTGCAGCATCCGCTGGCGCTGTTGCCCGGACCACGCATCATTGGCCCGTTGCCGGAGAATGCTGATCGCGGCCTTTGCCGCCAGCGGATCACGTTTTGCCTCCGGGTCCTTAAGCACCCGTTCAATCTCTTTCGAGAGACCGGGAATTTGATCGTCGGGGGCTTCCCCATCTGCGAGCGGCGGCGGAGTGACGACGGTATCCGCCACAGTTGTACTTTTCAGAAAATCTTGCTGCGCCTTAAAATCCTTGATGGCGTAATACTGTCTGGCTTGCTCTTGTGTAAGACGATATGTTGGCGCGTCCGGCCCAGCCCCAGCAATTGAAATTTTATTTTCCTCACCTGCCGGAGGGTTTTGCATATACTCGCGTGTTGTCGCGAGCCGTATTGCAGTCTGATCCCCCGGCCCGCGTTTCGGCCGCTCAAACTCGAATTGCAATTCGGTCAATTCTTCTGGCGTTTTCGCCGTATTCACACGTGCGCCTTCCGGCCTACTCCGCAACTCTTTAAGCGCAAATTGTGCCTGTTGTTCCCACGTAGGATTAGGTCCGTATTCTTTACGCATCGCGGCAAGCCGCTCAGCATTATGTCCATACAAACCATAACCGGGGGATTGGCCTCGCTTGGCCAATATGTCAGCATCGTGTGTGCTTGTCGGCACAAATCCAGACTCCGCGCCGGCAGCACTTGTGAGCAACGCCGCCTCGTTTGGAGATGCGCCAATTGAAGTGAGAAAACCATAATGGTCCGCAGGCTTTATGGCGCCGCCTCGTACCAGCCCGCCACCGACCGGCTTACCGTCTGCCCAATCCTGCGCCTTTTGTTCCCGCGCCCGCGCTTCCACCCGACCATTCAACTGTATCCGTTTATCCGGCGGCAACTTGTCCGCATTGTTATCCAAAAACTGCTTAGCCCGCACCGGGTCATCAACAACCATCCCCTCAAATTTCATTTCTACCGCTTCGGCCGTAATCTCGTTAATCTTGGCCTTCGTCATAGTCTCGTCAAGGCCCGAAAACACGCCGAGTTTCGTAACGGCTGCGATCCGTTCACTAATCGCCTTTTGCAGTGCGTTATCGTCGCCGGCAGCCGCGGCCTTTGCCATATCTTGCGAGGCCAACTTCTCTTGCCCCACATAAACACTCTTAGTCCACTCATTATTCGAGCTATCGTATTTCCGTCCCATCTCGTTGATAGTGAACAACCGCGACTGAGCGTTGGCGCGATCGAACATGGACTGCTGAACGGGGTTTTGGAGCACGCCCCGATGCTCTTTCGCCAACTCATCGAACCGCTTCCGAACGTTAGGGTAGGCGTCCATCGCGGCCCGGCCCTTCAGCCCATTAAACCCCACGTCAGCCGGGTTGTTCGGGTCGCCGTACATCAACCTCTCAACACCCTCTCGCCACTTGAGAGAAGCTTCATCCACTGCCACTTGGTTGAAGAGCTGTTGCCGTTGCACAACGATGTTTTGAAGGGCGTCGCCGGCCTGCTCAAACCGCTGGCCGAGGTTCTCGAGGGCCGCTCCTTGTGGCGCGCCGAAGGCTTGCGGCGTCGCGCGGATGGTCTGGAAGCCGCCCGGCGCGGTCTCGGCCGGCGCGGTCGGATTGAAGTTGATCGTCGGCACTACAGCACACTCCCAAATCCAGGCACGCCAACGTTTTGATACCTCAACCACTTATCTCCAAAACTTGTCGCCCCGCCAAGCAAACTCCCAAACCCCTTCGTCATCGCCGCGCTCTTAGCGTTCCGTCCCTCCAATTCCTCAAGCCCGGCCTGCGCCCCAAAGTTAACCCCTTGACTCTGCGCGGCCCGCACTTGAAGGAGAGCGTTGTTGTAAAGAGTCTCGGTATCGAGCCGGGCAATGTTTCGCGCCCCGGCCCGCACATCTTCACTCGACCCACTATCAATATCAATTCCCGACGCGCTTTGCGAAGCCTCCAGCGCACCGAGCGCGGCCCGGTTCTTCAAGTCTTGATTTTGCGCCCGTACCGCCCCCGACTGTGCCGCATAGGCCGCGTTATTCCGCGCCGTTATCTCATTATTCCGCGACACCTGTGCTTGGTACTTCGCCGCCCCGGACGCAGCTTCGCCCTGCTGCATTGCCCCCATAAAACCCACCCCACCGGAGATAAGACTCCCGGCGAGGGACGCGATAGCGAGTGTTTCAATACCCATCAGTTCAGCCTACAATAGCAGATACCGCCCTGGTCCGGACCAATCTCGAACCCCAACCACTCAAGCCAGCGCCGGCTCGTCGAGTACTCAGTCAACACGCAACCGTAAATGGTCTTGAACGTGGCGCGAAGAGACTGAACCTGGCGCCGGGAGTGTCGAAGAAAGGTAATAGGATGTTTGTCGATCAGATCAGTCCCAATCATCCACAACATCCCCTCATCCGAAAGTATCTTGTGTGTCTTCACGCCCCACAGCGCGGCGCACTCTCCATCGGCCAGCGCGGCCCACGCCAGCATACTATCGTCCACCTCTTTCAAAACCGTTCCAAAGAACTGGTCCCCGTACATCTTCTCGCAGATAGCCCGTTCTTCATCCCGCAAATGCTTCACGAGATAGTGTATGTGTTCGTACCGCGCCGGCACAATTTCCACCCTCATCGCGTATCCCCTTGCACATACTCCGGTACCAAGGCCAGCAACGTGCACGGCAACGGAAAGTCTTGTTGCACACAAACAGTACCTAGACGGTTGAAATCAGGATCGACAAAAGCACGAATATCCCCAAGTAGCATACCAGTACCGTTGCCGGGGAGATTTTCAGGAGTGTCTGTAGAAGACACGCCCGGTATCCATTCTCGAACTGTTTCAAACGAGGTGCCCAATTTAATACGTGCCGTATCCTTGACCCGCAACGTCGCGGCTACATCTTTTTTCAGTCGTCCTTGTATACTGGTCTGCCCCTCAATATCAAGATAAATCGGCTGGACTTGGCATTGGTAGAGGAGGCCGACGACAACTTGGGATGCGGGAGTTGTAAGAGTGATCGCACCGGCCACGACGGTAAATGGCCCCTGCACAACACCGTCGGCGAGCGCCCACACAGTATTAGTGTTTAGGTGCGCGAGCCCTGTGACCGTACTCACGACCGGGTCCATTCGCCACGACCCCTCGACAAGACTGATCCCGATGAAGGGATAGTCAGGATCGACCGTGGCGTTGACTTGGGTTGTGGAGAGGAACTGTGTTATCGTGGCCTTGGCCCCAACGGCCCGGATCACACGGCCTACCGAGCCGGCCGCAAACACCGCCGCATCCGCCGTAATCGTGACATTACCGACGGAGCCACTAAGCGTTATGTCGGCGGCCGGATAAGTGCTCGTTGTGGACAACGCCGCGTCCAGACACCATGCGTCATCAATCTGATAATAAATCCGGTCCGCCATCCTCTCAATAAACCGGTTCCCGCCCCGGTTCACCGACAGGTAAACCGCGTCCTCCGGCCCCTCTCTAACAACCGATACCGCCTCAACAATCCCGTTAGTATCGTGGCGCGCCCACCCCGCTATCTCTTGCGCTTTCAGCCATGTTAAGCTCAACAACACCCCGTCGTCCCGTACAGCCCAAATAACTTTAAAGGGCGTGTCTTGATAGGCCCAATCGCGGATTGTCAACGGGTAGAACAGGTGAGATGAAAGAATGGTTACATCAGTGCCCGTGTAGATGTTTACGAAGAAATTGTACTGAAGATCACGAACGACCGACCCTTCACTTTGTACGTACAGAATGTCGTAGTCAATTACGATCGGATGGAGGTCGGCCGCGCCGTAAAAGGACTGCGGGACGACCACGGCCGAAGATGGCGTGACGGCGGCCGGGTTTGTGGCGCTAGTCGAGCCGCCCGAAAGCTGCACAATACCAGAGTTCGACGCTACCACAAGGCCGCCCGGCATACTTTGCAGCCACACAATGTCGTTTATCTGCTGAGAGGCGAGGGTGAATGTGTAGGCGTCGTTGTCCACGGGCGGGTTGGAAGTGCGAAAGTCGTTGAAGGAACTCGGCCGGGACGAAAAGATACTCAAGGGGTTGTTGGTAGTGGACGCGAAAATTTGACGCTGCTGGAAGAGGCCAACTACGTCAGGATCGTTACCCGTTGCCGCGCCGAGAGTCGCCGTAGCAGTGAAAACCGTTCCGCCTGCGCCAACCGCAGTAAGAGTTGGAGCCGTGTAACCGGACCCGGCGTCCTTGATGTAAAGGCCCGTAATCGAACCAACGCCGGCCGCGATATTGTTACTGAGGATGGGATAAATAACTGCGCCGGTTCCTGTTCCATCAGTGACCGTAATCGTCGTTCCGCCGACCGGCCAATCCGCCGACGACGCGGTGATCGTGTATCCAGTGATTTTTGAGTTCGCGAAAGGATTGTTTGCGCTCGGCGGCGACAGTGTGAAGTCGGGGATGATGTTGTTATCCGCGAACGATGTGCCATAGGTGTATCCTGCAAATCCGACTTGCTCAGCGAGAGATGGAACCCGTGCGCCCGACGTGGGAAGAGCTTTGTAGACGCGGTAGTACATAGCGTTCGTTACCGGCCCCCAAAACACCGTCACGGTGCCCTGGCTCAGTGCCAAGTTCAACGCCGCGCCGGAGATGAACGGAGTGCTTGGAAGGCTCTCATTGCCACTCGAGTCAACGGCGGTGACGACGTACATATAACGAGTGTCACCGGGGTCGGGCGCGATGATGGCTGACGACGTGATGGAACTGATTGTCGGCGCGGCCGGGCCGTTACTTGGCGTGCTGACTGTTAACGTCCAGTTGGTGTCTGCGATCCGCGACAGCACGCGCCGGGCATAACCGTGCCGCGTGATCGTCATCTGGTCTGCGACTTGACTCACCTTGAGAAAGGGCAAATCGGCCTCGAGATACGGCGTGGCGATCTCATACGGGACGCCCACACTAAGAATGAACCCAGCGTTGGAAGAGTTAGGATAGGCGAATCCGCCGGGGTTCTTGATGAAACGCAAACGGAGATTGGAAAACACGAGCATGTAAGTCTGGCCAATCGCGGCCGAAAACTGAAACGGGATCAATCGCGCGTAGCCAATTGTGCCCGGTTGCCCTATATACTGCGTACCGGGCCGCGTCGAGGCACCTCCCTTGTAATCCACGAAGAAGTTCCGCATGACAACCGCGCCCTGATGCACCTTAGATACATCCATCCGACCCCACAGCCCGGGCGCAAGCTCGCCGCTCGCGAGCGAGTTCTGAATTAAGGAAACGGGCGCGAGATTGTCAACCATCAATAAACGCCGCCTGCGTCCTCAATAAACGGCATGGCTGACCATGAGTTGTAGAACATTCCTCCAAAATCCCAGCCGGCACCACTCGTACGCGCCCTAATCCAGTCCGGTGTATGATTCTGTACTGTCCATCCTTCGTTCCCGTCACGGATACGTGCCTGCGCGATAGCCTCCCGCGCCAACTGCACATTATCTGAACGCACGGTCCGCGCCAATTTCTTATCTTCGATCAACGGCATCGCGAGCCGCGCCGCGAGCACCGATACCATCGCCTGCTCAAACAGTGGGTCCCAGGCGTCCGGGTACTGCATCATTCCTGTGTAAACCAGCGCCGCCCCGATCTGGTTGCTCAGGATCACACGGGTCTGTTCCGGGTCGTGTCCCTCGATAAGGTACCAATTGCTGTCGGGCGGATTGACACGGTTTGCAGAGGTGACGAGGAAAGGTGTCGGCGAGGCCCACGCCAAGATATTGTTGATCAAGTTTCCGTCTGCATCCACGTTCGCGCCGTAGGTCGCCGGAACGAACCGCGCATGTACACAGTCAACCGGCCACTCGTACATATAGCACCACGGCGACGGCACATCTACGTTGGAGATGTAAACGCCGGAAACATCGGCCATAAGAACGAGCGAGTTTTGCTTGCGTGCGAAGTTCCAGTGAGCGGCGGACAATAACTGACGGAGGGTTGGAACGTAGATACGCACCGCCGCCCGCGCCGCCTTGGACCCCTCAGTCAAATCCCCGATAGCCTCTACGCTACATTCATCAAGCGCCCGGTTCACTACGTCCTCAGGAAGCGTCGGCATCTTCCCTCTCTTTCATCGGCGCGCCCTTCGCAAATGCAGCCTGCATCTTCTGCGCCAGCATTTGAACCATCCCATCCCGAAAATCCTCGTGCCACAAGTCCGGGTCGAGGACTTGATAGATGTATGTGAGGATGGCGTCGGGCGTGTTAGATAGGCACGTCCCGGCCGTGGCGTCGATTATGTAACGGTAAGGCTGGGCGCGCGGACGCCACACCGGGATGAATGCTTGGGACGGTTTAATCTGAAGGGGCTTTACGAGATCGGTTGGGGTGGAATATTCGTAAAGCCACGGCAGGGGTGGATATATGTCGGACCACGGGATGAGGTCATACTGCGCGGTCGGGCCGACGATGTTCGGGGCCGATTTGAGAACAGAAAGCTTGGCATCTTTCCGCGCCCAATCCGGTTCCATGCTCGCGAGAAGGCTGTCGCGGGTTTGCCCCCACAGGTCCAACGCGACCCGCGCCGCCTGCGACCCCTCCATAATGTTCCCAACGTGCCGCGCATACCCGATCTGATCGAGTGCTTGATTAACGATGCTCTCGATGGTCATCAGGAATCCCTCAAATTCGCAATCCCCGCGAAGGTCATAGCCTCTTTAAGTTCTTTATCAGAAGCCTCGATACGGTTGGTCAAGGCAAAGGCCAGGCCGCTGCCAAGGAGGCGAACGAGGCTCTCAGAGAAGATGGAGTCCATCACAGCCTCTACATCACCGAAGGTGTAAAGGATCGAACTGACAGTCTGTTTTGAGACGATGTGCCGGACGCCGGCCGCATTGAAAATGTTCCACTCGACGGGCCGTGGATCGAGAGGGTTATATGTGGTTGGAATGAGCTGACGGATGCGGATGGCACCGGAAGGGTACGTGTAAGACTGTATCCAAGGGGCAGTTGCCACGCCCGACGCGGCGGCCGTCACGGACTTCATTGCGAAGTCGTAATCACCTTCGCGCAAGAGAAAGTCTCGGAGCGGCGCGTAGAGGAGCGTGCAGTAGTTGGCCTCAGTCGAGCCGTCGTTAAGGGCGGAGATAGTTGAACGGGAGCCAATAGAGGCTAAAGCCTGTTTACAAAGATCAAGGCTTGTTGCCATCTTTTTTCTCCAACTCTTTCACCTTATTTCGCAGCGCGGCGTTTTCCGTTACGAGGGCTTGGATCGCGGCGGACAGGTGCTCGAGGGTGATCTGCACTACCGCGAGGTCACGGACAACTTGCGGCGGGGCGTCTTGCGCCTTAGTTGACGACGCGAAGGGCGCGGAAGCCAGCGCCGCCACTATCAGCAGCGCCCAACGTGACCGGGAGCAGAGCTTCACCGCTTGCCGTGTTATTGGCGCGGATTTGCAGAACTGTCGTGGCGATAACATTTGCCCTCCCGTTCAGTTGCATCAGATCACTCGCGGCCGCCGCGCCGGACTTCTGTTTCCACTGAAAGGAAATACCAGTGATGTTGGCCTCGCGCGTGTTCCAATCGACGATTTCACCAGCCACCCCCGAAAAATTGGAAGTGCGCGCCCAGCCGGCGCCGGCCGTCGAGGTCGGGTACGACGCGGCCCCGAGATCGCCAAAACCGTAAAGCTGTTTTGATGTAAATATGTTCCCTTCGCGGCTGATGTGCATGTTGCCGGCGGTCCCGGTCATTATATTACCTGTAAAAGTGACGGCACTGAAATCAAAACCCTGATAGAGGGTAATCGCTCCGCGCGTACCAATAATGCTGCCGTTCGTCACGCTTATAGGCTGCGCGCCGAACAGACTGTCGATAAGAATGAGGTTCAACCAGCCTGGGGCCGTCCCCGCCCCGGCGACATGGATCGCTGCATCAATCGCGCCCTGCACCGCATCAAGTGGCGCCTGCCCGATCTTAAGCCCCGTCTTGACCTGCGGAATCTCGGTACCGGCACGGACAGTCATGTCGATACCGACCCCAATAACAGACCCCCAATCCTGCGCGTTGTTGTAGAGATCGACGTTAGCGTTGACGCCCATCAGGAGTGCACCAACGCTTGGCGCTGTCACGGACGCGCGTGCGTTGCCGACAACCGCGCCGAAGGCCGCCTCGGGGTCCGCCGCGCTCCAAGCCGTAGTAACGTCGAGCCGGCCGCTCAGAGCGAAACGATAGCCCTGTGCCGACGAGCCGCAACAGACGTGGTACACGCCGCCACCAAACATATTACGCCCCGCGCCGGCAACGTTGTCGGACTGGATCAGGGTTTGGTTGTACCAAGTGTCGGCCGCGACCGTCCCCGTCATGTTGGAGGTGGATTTGAGGGCCTGAGTCACGCCGGCAGCGGGCGTCACGGTAAGCTGGGTAAGCGCGAGAGATGTGGTGTCTGCGAGGAGGGTGCCGGACGTGTTGTTAAACACTGCGACGTGATTGATAACAGAGGTGTTCGGACCGACGACATTGCCGCCGCCGCCGCCGATCGGATAGCCCACCCCGTTATAAACGATCCGGCCGCCGTCCGCATCGAGGCACAATGAAATGCCGCTCTGGTCCGTCGTGTTAGTGAACGAGCAAACGTCCCCAACGACGGACAGCCCGCCCGTAATCATCTTGCCGGCAACGTCGCCGGCCGCGCCGGCCGCCTGTCTTATCTGGTGATCGCGCGCCCACATAACTGCGGAGTTGTTCGTGACGGGACCGGCCTGTTGCACGGCCGCTTGCCCCCACGCGAGCGACGGGGCTATACACAGTGCGAGTGTGTATTTTAACACAATGTTAATGTGTGTATTCATGCTTGAACTTTCATCGGAGCGCCATGAGGCCGCATCGGCCGGCGTCGCTGGTTGGACCCCGGTATGTAATCCTTCTCATACTGATCCATCGTTGGCGTCATCGTCATCGGAAGATTGTCTACCGGGTTCATCGTGCCAGCGTCAATCTGCAGCCGTTCGCGTTCCCGCTCGAGCAGTTCTCGTGCCTCATCATCGAGCGGTTCCATATCGAGTGTGGGCCAGTCGATCCGGTGCGGCGTGCCGTCACCGACGATAGTGCCCTTCTGTTCTCCGCGATCCTCAGTCTCGAGGTCGCCGAGGAGATATTTGTCGTCGGGGAGGTAGTGGGCACGAAGAAGTCTAAATGTGGCCATTTGATTCTCCTTAAAAGGGCGGGCCGGGGTCACAGGGGATAAACCCCGGCCCGCCTAAGTGTGGCTCAACACAGTGCCACCCTACCAAAACACAGCGGAGCACACACTTATAGTGTGTCACTACTCGCGCGGTTTGTCAACATTTAGCGCGGGCATACTCACACCCGCGACCCGACTCCCACCAATAGATGGCGAAGAAGTGGGCGGGACCGGAACAGGCCCCTTCCACTCTTTATCGCGCTCGACCGCCTGCGCATGCGACACCGGCGCGGATTCAGTCTCCTTTTCTTGCTCCTTCCTACGCTCTTCGTGGATAGCGTAGTCCGGATTCGTGGTATAGTCCCACGGCGACGGGCTGTTGTAGAGATCATTATGAAGTTTCTCTACCGCTTGGCGTCCGGCATCATCCACCCCTTCCATAAGCGGAGATGGTGGGCCGGGCCACGGGTACGGAGTACCGTCGCCGACCTCCGTTCCGACCTCGAGCAGCCGGTCGCCTGCAAAGACGTGCTGGGCGTGCAAGATGTAGCGCCCTGACGACTTGACAGCAATCGACGACTCGCCTACCGATGGCACCCGCTGATAGGGAACCTTCGGTTCATCCTTCTTGGAGTCCATTTAACCCTCCTAGTTCACAATGGTAATACCGGCCGGGTACACCTGGTAGTCCTGCCGATCCAGCACGATCGCGGCATAGATCGTTCCAAGAGTGTGTGTACCGACAGTGACATACTGGAGCCGGAGGAACCGTGGCAGGGCCTGTGCCGCCGTCGCCCCGGTATTCGGCGAGGCCAGGAGAACCCGCGGCAGGTCCACGTTCGACAAGTACCGCCCGGCGACGAGTACCGCCTCGGCCTGCACGCCCGACTCCCACATAGTCGTGTAAGAGCCCGGCAGGCCCGAGCCGTTGTCTGGCGCACCCTGCAACTGCACATTCAACGACGTGCCGCTAGCGAACGACGCCGTGATCTGAATGAGAAGCTCGAGTTGCGGACTATCACCAATTCCCATATCCCTCGCGTTCACGAGGTCGATGATGTTGGTGGACTGTTGCGTTCCAGTCGTCGGGGCGTCCGAGGACACCGTACCCGCAGTCCCAGTAAATTGGAGGCTGCCGTCAATGATCATTGTACTTCTCCTCTGAAATCGCCATGATGCAACTTCGCCCTGGCCTCATCACACTGACCGCGCTTCAGTGTTAAGTAACGCATCGACCGTGCGGATCGGAATACCACGGAAGGCCGGAATGACCATCCCGTTGTACTCGCGAAGCTGCAAGTAGAGGTTCGTCTTGTTCATCGCCTGAAGTTCAAGATACGTGCGCACGACCCGGTTGCAGTAGATCACCGTGTTGCCCATCGCGCCCTGGATCGTCGGGGCGTCGGAGGTCTGCACGCCGGTCACGCCGGGGCCGGTCGTCGGCAAGCGGTTAACCGCACGCACGAGCCCATTTATGATATTCGCGGCCGAAGCACCGTTCAGCAACGTCACATCAATGTTCGCGAGCCGGACGTTATACCGCCAATCCCGCACCGTGAGCCCCGTTTCCCACTTGAAGTGGTCACGATAGGCCTGGTACGTATTGCCGTTCGCATCCGAAACCGGCCACTCACCCATATCGCGGTGCTGAAGGCCGGTGATTTTACCCTTCGGGAAGATTCCGTGGGTGGTCTGATCGCCCCACGTCACGATCCAGATGGACGTGTTCGTGGAGCCCGTCCCACCCATGTCGATGACGTTAGCGGCTGTCGCGGCTGTTGCGGCCGTAACGGTGTTGTACCGGGGCGAGAACCCGGTGAACCGCTCCGGGTTAACCGCCGTGTTGCCGTACATCAACGTAGTCGCGACCTGTTGGCTCATGCCCTCGAGGAAGGCACGCACCTCCGACATACGGAACTCGGCGCTGTTGCCGTTGAGGTCCGCGATATCCTTGTCTACGACGGCGTAGGTCTCGAGATTGCCGCACGTGTCGGTGATTTGAGCGGTAGTGGACTTCGCGTTCGGGACGCCGTAGTTGAGCAAGCGCCACGTCGCGGTCGGCAGGCCGGTCCGGATCGTAGTCTTGTGCCCGGTCGGCAAGTTTCCCTGCACTACCAACATATCCAAAAGGATTTCGTTGGTCTGCGAGAGAATTTCCACAATCGCGCCGATTTTATAACCGTCCTCGACGCGTTTCGCCCAATCCGCATAGGTCAGGCTAGTCGTACCAAGCGTTGCCATCTAACTCTCCTTATCCAAGTCGGGGTCCTCCAGTATGTGGCCCCGCCGGGCCATAAATGGCCTGTGCGAGGTTCTCCGGCCTATTCGCGAGCGCCCCGTTGCCATCACGCGCTGGCGCACCCCCAGCCACCGACGCCCCTTCGGTGAGCTTCTGCGCCCATCGATAAAGGGTGCGTATCACGGCGGGGTTATTGCCAGCCCCGGTGAAGTCAAGGGCCTCACGAAACTTAGGGTCGGTCATATCTGAATTGTCCAGCATCTTGGATATGGTCTGCTTGACAACCTGTAGATTTGCGCCGCCCAACTCCTTATCAGCCTTCACTTCGGTCTGCCAATCAGCATTCGTCTTTTCCCACGCCGCCGCGACGGCTTCAGACTGCTGTTTGATAACATCGGAGTAAAGGTTGATAAGCTTTTCGGCTTGAGGCTGGTTAATCCCAGCCTCGGTCGCCCACGTTTTAAAGTGGTCGAAATGTTCTCCCTTCTCGAACCCCTCCGGAAGCGTGAGCTTCTCGGGGTCGAAGACAGGCTCGGTCGCGAGGGTTTTGCCCTCGGATTCCTTGACGGGTTCCGGCGGCGGCGCGGGATCGGGCGCGGGGGCCGGATCAGGCGTCGGGATCGGGATCGGAGTCGGTGTCGGTTCCGGCGGGACCGGTGTATTCTCTGGTACGCCGCTCACTGTTTGCTTCCTTTAACATTTGGAGGTAAAGATCGGGGGCCGCCTCAACGATGTCAGCCAAAAACATAAGGCCGACGCTACGCTCACCCTCGCGAAACGCCATCTGAAGGGCGTTCGTCGCGAAGGAGGTGGAGAATTGATGACAGGACGATAGAAAGTCGTATACCCATTGCCGGCCGGCGGGCTCGGCCATAACCCTGGCCAAAATGGCAAGCTGGTCACGCCGACGCACACGGGCGGTTCGTCGCTGCTGTCGGACTTGTTGCACATCTTCAGACACCCGAGTTACCCATAGCTAGCTGCAGGGCGTTAATCCCGCCCCCGACCTCGGTCTCGGAGAGGGTCTTCGCACCGCCCGCAATAGTCTCGGCCGCGCCGAGGGTTTCTGCCGCCTCTTGCTTTTGCTGTTGCGCAGCCATCGCGTTCTTCGCATCGTCGGTCGGGATGATGAGCTTCGGCGACACGCCGAGGGCCTCACCGTATTGGTCGATAGTCTCGTACGGATCAAGCTTGGCGAGCACGGCCGGGTTCACCGCCGAGAGGTTGCCCGCGAAGCCCCACAGCTTCTCAATCGCGGCAGTGGCAAGGCCGCGCTGCGCCGATGCCAACATCGACACGTAGTCTACTTGAATATTCGTGGGTTGGCCGGCAAGGCTCATAGGAGGATTTGGAAGCAATCGACCTCGCCACATAATTCCCCAGACTCGGTCGATTGCTTTTCCAAGGCCTTCTCCAAGAATTCTCTCAAGCACAGGGCCGAGAAGGACCAGTTTTTCTTCGCGGCGCGCGTCAATCTCAGTTGCAGTCCGCACCGTTTGCAGGTCAGTGATACCTGTGAAGAGGTCATTTTGGAAGGTGATCCTAACGCGCTGCTGCACGTCGCTGATGTCGGCGCGAAGCTCGCCTATCTTGGGATCGACCATATACAGGGGTTTTGCCGCCTCGCGGCCCGACGTGAGTCCAGCCACATAAGTCACGCCACCGGGGAGAACCGAGGCCGGCTGGTTTTTCAACTGCACATCCATGACCAGTGGTGGGTTGACCATCTTATCAATCGCTTGCGCTTTCCGACGCTGCTCTTGTTGCAGTTGCTTTACGTCACCGAGCGCGTCCATGCCGGGGCTGCGGCCGTAAGGATCGTTAGCCGTCACATCCCAGCGCGGCGTCATGCAGGGCCAATCGTAAAAACCTTTCGAAGATAAGAGTTTATCCCGCTGCCCGCCCACTTCCCAGTACACTTCGCGCCACGGGAATAACTCAGGCACCACATCATGGTTGTTGTTGTTGGGCTCAATAATGTGCATGATGAGTTTTTCTCGCGTGCCGAGACCGGCCTGTCCATTCTGCGACCGACGAACATCGTCTGAAACGTTACGTTCGCCAAACTGCTCGAAAATTTGATCGTAAGTCATAGTGAACTCCCGCGCCACGGTGTTCACCTCGAACTTGTAATCCAGTTCAAAGAAGTACTCACCAAGACACGGATTGCAACAATGAATGACATTTTCGTAGTCTTCGTAAATGATGATGCAGGCGGACCCAAACACAACGAGGTCGAAATACATCACGCCCATAGACGTGTAAAAGTTTGATTCTTGAAAAACGCGCCCCATCCGCTTCTCGACTTCACTCAGCCACGCCCCGACCTCGTAATCGTCTTCAAACCCTTCGATTTTGAGTTTGAACCACGGCCGGGTCGGGGATGTGATCCCGGCCATCATGCCGGAGGCTAGAACGCGGGCCGCGAGCGTGCCGGTTGAGTCGACTATGTTGCCGTTGAGGGGAGAACCACGCGAAGTTTGATTGGTGGTGACGAGCCAACGGTAGCGGCGCGGGAGGATGTAGTCCGCGAGTTCGCGCCAATGGAGGAACCACGAGTAGCGCTTGTTACGCATACCCGCGATCTTGCCATCTAGACTTATGCGCAGGGCCTCAATACTCATTGTTTCATCATCGCGCCGGGATGCTTTCTTGTGTTTTCATCTGATCGGAGCCCCAAACACGCCCCAGCCTAACAGGCCGATCAGAATGTAAAACATCAAACCAAACGGCCCAAACGCTACCAGCGCCCCCTGGTTGCGCCAGTACCATCCGCCGCCGAACACGATCGAGATGACGTAGAAAATCCAGAACAAAATGCCTGCGGTCATGGTGTGCCTTCCTTCGTAGCTGTGACGAGTGGCGGCGCGACCACAAGTCACTGTCCTAAAAGGCTCTTACGCCGCGTCGCGCCCTGATCGGTCACGCCAAGTGGGGACGTGAGGATGGACGAACCGAGGCCGGCGTACATACTAGGCATTCTCGAGATGGGGCCGGCCGCCGTAGCAGAGGCATATGTTGGCGGGGACGGAGGTGGAGGTGCGGGCGGTGGTGGGGCCGGCGCTCTTGGCGAACCGAACATTACATTCTCCCTAAACCTGGACCCACTCGGCGCCCGTGTAAATGAGGGCAGCCCAAGCATAATCAACAGAAATGACGAGGGTCGCCGCCCCCTCGATAGTGTGGCTGCCACCGGCAATCGTAATCGGCCTAGCCGCTGCATTTCCGGCTGTATTCTTGATCGTTATTTCCTGACCCGTCGTCGGCGTCAGTGGCAGCGTGATCGTGATCGGACCGCTAGCTGGCTCGGCCCAAACAAAGCCGCCGAAGCCCGTCGCCAGTGCCGTCGTCACCGTTACGATGATGACAGACCCAGATTCCCCCGGTGGCCCTGCCACAGTGATCCCCGGCACGACCCACTTCTCGCCATCCCAGCGCCAACCAAGCGTGCCGCTAGTGAACATCTCGTTAAGGACTGGGGCGTCGGGGAAATTAAGAGCCATGTGCTATTTCCAGTAGGTCCAACCCGGCCCGCCGTTGGCGTACCGAAACACCAGCGCGGCCCCCGGCCCGAAGGCGCTGATCGGCGCACCGACAACTGCGGCACCGACCGCATCCTGCACGGCCAGAGTCGCCACGGGCGCGGCGAAGCACACCTCGATCCGGTGACCCGGCACCGGCATCGACGGCATCCGCAGCGTCAGCGCCGCCAGTGCCGCACTAGCCACGTAGGTATCGCCGTCAAGTGCAACCGTCGCCCCCGAAACCGGGGCTATAGTGGTAATCGTCGTCGAACGAACACTCGGCTGGTTAGTCGCAGCAACCCATTGCGCCAAGCCACTATCGTCCTCATAACGAATGTATAATTGTCCGCCGCCTTCCGAAGAGTCCCACCAGGCATCCCCGATCCGCGCCGAGGTTGGCGGCTCGTCGGAAATAATCGTGCTGGAATATCCCTGATCGCCCATGAACTCGGCGATCTGCTGGAGACTGACGTAGACCGGCACGGGCGCGCGTGGGAAGACCGGCGCGAACAACATATCGCCGGTGACGACATCGTAGGTCGGCCACAACTTGATGCTGACGTTATCGCTCATCCGCCAGCCCGCGCCGTGCAGTGGTAGTTGATCGCGTTGCTGCTGGTTGCCGTTTGGCTCACCACCAACGTGCTCGCCGTTATCTGATATCCCATAAAGGCCAGGTTCTGCTGCCACGTCACCGTG
>Ga0180064_1000003_pt1 | contig 58313 bp, 55 predicted proteins | sample EasRiv200_16_10D_FD_121782 | JGI IMG/M metagenome (GOLD analysis project Ga0180064, IMG submission 121782) | Soil microbial communities from meander-bound floodplain in the East River, Colorado, USA - East River metaG ERMLT200_16_10D | ecosystem: Environmental > Terrestrial > Soil > Floodplain ... | reverse complement strand
AGAAGGTGTAGAGTTGGTGGAATTGGTGGATCATAAAAAGTTGGGGGTTTTTAAGTTAAAATTTGCGCCCTAATTAAATCACACACCCGCCCAGCTATGCCACCACACCAAAAAATCCTGCCTGTCAGCCCCTTCTTTCCATTCTTTCATATGTAGTGAAAGTGGGTTATTCCAATACTCGAATGTAGTTCTACTATGGGGTGTAAGTTTATATTTACCAATCATTTAGAAACTTCTAGGATTCTAAACTCCGACCTACACACGTCTTATTTGCCCAGGCTGTTAGATCTATAAAGCCAATCACTTTATAAAGTGCATAGGAATTTACTCTTATCCACTCAGGATAACGAATTATGTGCTTACCAATCATACATTCCGCCACCTAAGTGGAGATCTTAGAGTGTGTAATCGTTGTAACCATAAACCCACTGGGCAGGCATATATATAGGCGTATAATGGCCCTACAAGACTTCTGTGTTTTTTTAATCATATTTAATAGCCCAACCTGTCATTTTGGCAGGCTTTATTGGTTTTTCGGCGTATTTGGCGAAACGCCAAACAGTCAGTAAAGGGGTCCACGATGCATTTAGATGGGAAAAAGTATGTTTTTGGGCCGCGAACCCACGATAGTGGGAGTGTTTTTTGATTGAACAGCTTTAGTGTTTTTGGGCGAGTTTTGCAGTCAAACAGGCAATAGAGGGGTCTACGATGCAGTTTTTACTTTTGCAATTAAAGACGATAAGTAATAACTACTTCCTTAACGGGCCAAGCTACCGCTCCAATATGAGCGAGTCTATAAAAGCCTGTTACAATATTTCGGCACCTCATCTGATCATGTTCCGGCCCATAAGCCGAAACTTCAAACAACTGATCTTCCGTATCTACAAAATAATCACCTATCTTGATGCTACCAACCGTTGTCACCTTGGGCTTATCAGAACCATCAGTCAATGTAACTTTTGTCATTTTCAGGAGTCTCCAGGAAGTTGCGTATATCAGGGGGTATGAGTTATTGTGTTTGTTGCGCGCCTACCCCGCGAAGCGGGAGTGTTCACAGCCAATCGCAAATATTTGGCGGCGTTCCGTTCTTGTGCAAACGGATAAGTTCCGTCTCAAGTTCTTCGGTCCAACGGCCCCGGCTTCGCAAATACCAAACGTCCATGGCACAATCTTCGGAGATATCTAGTTCGGTAGCAATACCCCGAATATGCTTTACCATAGCGTCGTGATAACTATCCATCGCCTCTTGGAAGCTATCCATAGTTTCCTTGTTGTTAAGGTCTTTTTGGATAAGTTCGATTGAGAACGTTTCCATTTTCTTTGGCGAGTCAGTCATGTTTTTACCTTATTGTTGTGATTCTTTTGCCGTTTGGAAAGAACACCAAATCCTCTATAGGCCATGAAATAATATCATCTGGCCCAGGAAAAGCCGCCTTCACCTGTTAGGGTTGGGCAAAACTTAAAACTTCTCAGAAACCATAAGGCCGAGCCTTCTACTATCTCGACTTTGCTACGCTGGGGGTTCCAAGTTCCGGCTACTACTTGTTGTACAACATTTATTGCAAACTCTTCTGAGATATCGGGTCCAATATTCTTGATGGCCTTAAATACCTTAGCTATGGTGGGACCGTCAATATCGGGGAATATCTCTCGGAGTTTTTTGGCAGTTAGCATTTTTGGCACCCCAACGGAGAATCAAACTCCGGTTAACAGCTTGAAAGGCTGCTGTCCTAATCACTAGACGATTGGGGCTCGAAGAGTGTTTCTACAACTACAAAGGTTCTTTCCTCATCGCTCATTATAAATGAGCCGTAGGAGAATAAGTCCTCGTTTGCACGTGCTAGCGCGTTGGCACCAGTGTAGGCGTGGACAATAGTACGTACCAATACGTCGCCGTGTTTAGCGAGTTCGATTAGTTCGTAACGCATAGCTTACGCTCCTAGTGCCGCTGCGATTGTCTTGGCAATGTCACCAAACCATCGCTGAACTTTTTTGTTTGTACGGGGAATAGAGGTTCCGAACAACTCCAAAACTACCCGAAGTTCGTCACCATCTGCCTGGATTTCGGTAACATCCTGTATATCGCCGTGGTAGATTGGCAACCTTTTGCCAGTGTGCCACCCAAACTCGCGCGGGTCATCCTGATGCGGTGACTTTGTGATGATGTAGAGCACTAGTTACTTTCTCCCGCGAGAGCGGGGTTGAGACAATATACCTAATATGATAGCAAACAAAAACACTACATATGGATATGGTGAAACTGGGTCCCAAACACCTTTGGCTAACGCCAATATGGCCATTTAGTTTGCCTAGATGGTGGCAAACTTTCTGTATTTCATGCCGAGTTCTCTGTAGATAATGGACTTGGCTTTTTGCTTAGCGCCGTCCATCGTCACAAACTCAACGATTGTGTCCCCATCGTCATATAGGACCCAATCGGAGATTTCCTCGCCGATCTTTTCGATGGTAAATCGGCCGTCGTGGGATTCCACGGAGTACGGGGAGGTTCTCTTCCAAACTATTGCACGCATAGCGTACGCTCCTCTGTGAACAAGGGGTTAGGGTTTACCAATAAGTTCCCGATATTTCATTCGGGACATCTTTACTGCCGCATCCATTCTGACGGAGTAGTAGTAGGGGTCGTACGGACCTACCCCATACAACTTCTTTTGTTGGAACTTTTGGGCTAGTCTGAGAAATCTGAAAAAGGCATGGAAAAGTAGCAAGTTGTTGTACTTTTCGGCTGCTATTACAAGTGTGTCTCTTTGGTACATACGAACACTAGTACTCGTTGAGATTAGAAAATGGCCATTTTTTAGGTAGAATGGCCAAACTCCGCTTTCCGCGAAGCGGCTAGGCTATCGGTAAAGCCCTACTAACTCTTACCTTTTGTGCTCTTTATAGTGTGAGGTTATAACACACTAGGTAAGTTATTTAGTCGAGCTTTATCGGTATCCTATGCGAATCGCAAAAACTTCTTGTAGTAGTACCGGGCGAGCCGTACGTAATCCATAAAGGCACCGCGCCAGTACTTATCCCGGGTGATAAGGAAAAGTCTCTGTTTCATCTGCGCCAAACGCAAGTAAGCACAGAAACCATCTAGGGCGGAAAAAGCGTGGTCGTCACGAGTCATAGTTGCACGCGGCAAACACCGCGAAGTTTAGATGTTTAGGGCTTCTTGTTGAAATACTTCTTCTTGACCGTTGTAACTCGCTTGACGGCAGATAGCCGCTTATCTTCCCCAATAAACTTCTTTGAGAAGATTTCCAAAGCTCTGACCTTTTGGTACTCAATCCAAGCAAGGTCAATAAAGCTCGGCGGAAGTTCACCCTTCAAGATCCTTTTGACTTCGCTCTTTTTGAAACCTTTGGCAAAGTAACTGAAAAGGACCGAGGTATCTACTTGTGGGGACATTCTGTCGAGTTTCCTTATAGGGGGGAGTTTACGAACTCAGCCAGGTTCGACCCATAGCCTTACGTAGTATGTCCTTGCGGAGCCTTTCGGCATTCTCTAGCTTGGATCGTTGCTTGCGAATAGCCTCAAGTTTGGTTTTGAGTTTCGCTTCCTCTTGTGCCTGAGCTTGCGCCAGTTTTTCTAGATTCTCGGGGTTTATCATATAGCGGGATTCCAACGGGGTTTTATATTGTTGCGTATATGCTCGCCGCGAAGCTTAGGTGTTCGCGTGCAACAAAAGACAAAGAAGAATACGGTAAGCCGAAAACTCGAGTCTGACATTTCGTCATACCTGCTCTGTCGGTACAAAGAACCAGGGTGGAACCGGCCGAAACCGATTCCACCCTTTTTGCGGGACCGAAGGCTAGAGCCTACTCGGTCGCGAACTCGTCCGGTTCGCCCGTCATTTCGTCCAAACCCTGGCCGTGCTCGGACGCGATAAACGCGGCTTCCGGCTCGACGATGGAACCCTCGCGCAACGCTTCGGGAATCAGATCGGTCGGCACGGTAACCTTCTCACCCTGGACAGCCAGGGTAATCAGCGCGTTCGCCCGTGCGATGGCGGAATCGACCACGGCCGGCAAGGTGTCGAGATTCGCCAGCGTGAACTCCATTCGGGCGAGCTTGGCCCGAACTTCGTCGATCTTATCGGCCAGCGGCAGGATCGTCCAAACTCCGCGCTTCTGGTTGTAGTAGCCGTGCTCGGCCCGGTTGAGTTCCCCCTTGTGCTTCTTCAACTGGTCGACGATGGAAGCCAGAGCCTTGACGGTCGGATCCGACTTGGCCCGTTCGGTGGCAATCGCCATGGCGAAACGCTGCTCGGCCTTCGCCTGGTCGGCGGCGAGCTTGGCCATCGCAGCCTGGTATTGCATTTCGGGAGTCTGGCCCTTCGGGCGCCCGCGCTTGCCCTTGGGCGATTCGTTCGTGGTGTTCAACATATCAGTATCCTTTCGTTTCTTTGTTGCCCATTAGGGCGGTTGTGCGAGTAGCTACTTCGCGTTAGCCTCGTCAGGCGGGAAGCTATCCCGCGACACCCTAGGTGTTTCGGCTAGGCTACGATAGCCTTTGCGTCCGGTACCAACTGCGCCATGATCCGCTGCGCTTCCTTCCAGTCTCGCATGCCGATTGCAGTTTGCAAGTCGAGAACCAGTCGAGCATTCTTCTCATTCATTATTGCACCTTAGCAGTAGAAGACGACGAAAACCGAAAGAAGAAGGCCGGCCACCATCGCACCCAAGACTAGTTTTCCATTCCGCGTCATATTCATTCCCTCCGTTGTTTCCCTTATCGACCGAATCATACCCCATACTTGAGGCTCAGGCGGGGAAAATCTTGGAAAAATCGACGAAAACCCAATCCCCCGAAACCATGATCCATTGCGCCATGCTACCGGCCAATCCGCCGCGCCATCGCGTAGAAGTATTCCCGACGCACAAAGGAAAGGGCTTCCCAGTAGGTAGCGAAATACTTGGCTACCCGTCCGGCAGCTAGTTTCATGCTCTCCCCACGGAAGAAACATTGTTTCACAATCGTAACAGCTACCGGTTCTGTCGTGTTCATCATGGCGGTACGCTCTATCGACGTATCATACCCTACCCTTGAGGGACGGGCGAAGCTAAGTTGTACCAAGATTGTAACGGGAAGGGCAAGGCAAGGAAGGCAAGCCACGTGCCGGATCAACTAGCGTGCCGATTCAAACGGTGTGCCAATCGAGGAAGTCGCGATGCTATGGGGGATTCGGCGCTTGTCTCAAGATTGTAACAAGGGGGGTTTCTCAAATCTGAGAACTCGAGTGTGCGCTTTCGCGCGGCCTGGGCATTCCAACTTCAACCTCGCTGCCCGTTAGGGCAGAAACACCCAACCCTCCCAGCGAACCCCTTCTCACACAAAACACTCTTCTCTCTTTGGAGAATGGGGGATACTCTCACCCCCAAAACACCCAAACTATACGGCGATTACCACTGGTTGCTTTCCCTCCACTACTCTAGTATAGGAGACCCCCTATGATAATGGTACCAGATTCAGACCCTAGTTTTTATAATAAAGAATTAGATCAAATTGTTCCACTGCCTGATGAAGTAATTTTATATTTAAAAGCTGTTTTTATTAAACCTATTTCTATTAAAGAAAAGGGTGGAATCAAACCATTGGTAGATGATAATACTGGCTATCTTATTATTGGAAAAATTCAAGAGGTCCGCGAAATGTTAATTAATAACTTTAATGAAACATTAGATAAATATTCTCAAATAATTAAGAAAAAGGATTTATAAATATGGGGACAACAAATAATACTAATCAAAAGCAAAAAGTTAATTCGGCCACAATTAATCCTGGAGTATTTACTCCGCGTCAAGCCAAAGGGGTCTCTAAGGATGAACTTGAAAAAGCTTTAGCCGCGGCCCAAGAAGAACTAGTGCAGCTTAAAGAAGAAAATAAAGAGTTACGTCAAGGGCTAGCGCGCCAATTACCTATCCCCAACCCTAATCAAGAAATATCGGATACTTCTGAATAAGATGTTTTTCGGCGCCATTCCTAGTGGAATATATGAACTCTATCAAACTAATCAAGATTTAATTGAGAATTTAGTTAAAAATAAAACTAGTCGTTGTTTAAATTTTCCGGGCGAGACCTGGAATGATGCCGCACAACAAATTCGTCTCATTTGCTTTGAGGCTCTAGTTAAATTTGATCTAAAACTTAATACACCCAAAGTTCTTTATGGCTATTTAGCTAAATGTGTAGACAATAGATTATATAATATATATCGAGGCTTATATTTAGATAATAATCCACCATGTAATCGATGTGAATTATGGGAAAAAACTTCTAAAACTTGTTTAGTCTTAGCTTCAGGTTGCGAACGTATTATATCTTATAAGGAACGAATTAAAAAGAAGAGGCAACTATATAATCCCCAGTCATTAGGTACCGTTTTTGCTCATGATGATGACGATACTACTCCCCATATTTTTTACGAGGATACTTCTAATAGCGCATGGGAATTAGACATGTTTATTCGAGATGTTTTATCACAAGAATTAGACGGTGATGATCTTCTATATTATTATGATAAACTTAAAAATGGTGACTCTATTCCCAAAAGTAAACAAAAACGCCTTCAAGAACTTTTAAAGGATTTTCGCTAATGAGCCGTGGATATAAATATTCTGATACCGAAATAGCTAGTATGATGCGACTATATTCGCAAGGGTTAACTTATAAGCAAATTGCTAGTCAGCTTAGACCAAATACACCTGCGGCGTGGCGCACTATAGGCGACATTATACGTAATAAACTTAAGGACGAGAAAGTCGTGGACTCCCCACTAATGGTCACAATGACCCGTGGGGAAAGAACTAAATTCTTACAAGGTGGCTTTGCATTATCACCAAGATGGGCGGCTATTAAAGAGTCTCTTTTATCGTCTGAGTATTCTCTCTTTTTAGAAGAATATGAACGTATTCATTCTGAATTAGATAGTTTGACTGCCGCCGAAGAGCAAATGTTAACCACGGGTATTCTTTCTTATGTACTTGCTTTACGGGCCCAAAAATCTTATCGGGAAGACGAAGAATTAATTGGTTTAATTAGGGCTGGTCAAGCGCCACCTAACCAGGATAGAGATAAAGTTTTGGGTCGAGGGGAGGCTTATCGTAAAGAATATACAGATCGCATGAGAGATTATCGTGATGTCATGGAAAGCCTTAAGGCCACCCGCGATAAACGATTAGAAAAAATTTATGATCAAAAGCGAACTCTTATAGACTTAATTACTGAATTATCTAAAAAAGATATTAAACAGTCTATGATTGATGATGTCTATCGATTAGATAAAATGACTGATGAAGAACTAACTCGCCTTCTAAAGGGAGAGGTCGAAAACGATCAGCAATTCCCTTATTTGATTGGTGATGTTACAGAGCCTATAAGGGCTATTGAACTTACAGAAGAAAATTTAAAATTCCTTCAAAAAAATCTACAAGATACAAATTTTAATAAAATATGTAATCAAATTATTTATGACTACTTTACCAAACAAAATAACGATATTAGTCGACACCCGCGAACAGAAACCAATATTCCAAGCCAAAACAGTTAAGGATAAAGTTATAGCTGGATATGAGGTAGACACAGTAAATGCCGGAGACTATACTATCAAAGAAATTCCTGGGTTGGTTGTTGTCGAACGCAAAGCCGACGGCAAAGAACTCTATAATAATTTTGTCTCCTATCGTGATAGATTCTATAGAGAAGTAGATAGATTATGTGAACAGTACCAATATAAATATATTGTTATATGCCAGTCATATGCTGATTTTCTCAATCCTAATAACTGGAAACCCTTTTCTATTAAAAGAGCCATTACGGGGATGGCGATAGTTGAAGCTTCTCTTCTTAGCCTTCAGGCTAAACACAATATTTACTTTCATTTCGTTGAAGAGTTTTATGCTCCCAAATTTGTAAAACGCATTTTTGTTAAACACTATGACTGGTATAAAAATGAACTCAAAAGAAAAACAACTAATTAAAACATTTAAAGAACAAACTAAGAATATCTGTGAGAAGATTTTAGTTCTTTTAAAAGATAAGGAAAAACTTTACTATGAAACCCTTATAGGATTTGAGGACCCTAAAACTGGGTCGCGTGCTCTTTCGATTATCTTATATGAAATACAATCAGAATTTGAAGCCCAAAATATTCAAAGTATGTTAGATGACTTAAATGAATTTGATCAAGAAAACTTCGAACTTTAATAGTAGTCTAGATCCCGATCTTTTTCTTTGGGATTTGCATAAGATTAATTTAGGTAAATTAGTCAGTTTATTATTTAATAATAAGTTTGGCCGACCTCTTATTTTAGAGAAATTTCAATTAGTACTATTGGATTTATTATGGAAGAAAAAATTTCCTATGGTACTCATGTGTCGAGGTGGATCGAAAAGTTTTATTTTAGCTTTATATGCTTTATTAAAAGCAATATTTTATCCTGGTAGCGAGATTGTTATTATTGGCGCCGGTTTTCGTCAAGGAAAAATCGTCATGCAATATATAGAAGGATTAATTACCTTCTCTCCTATTATACAAGAGACCTTGCAAAAACACTGTAAGGCGCGCATTTGGGGCGTTAAGTATGGTACTGATAGAGCGTATATTGATGTAGGTCCCTCTTCTAAAATATTAGCACTACCCATCGGCGATGGGGGGCGTATTAGAGGCACCCGAGCATGTGTTGATCCCATGACAATAGTTGAGACTAATAAAGGATTAATGCGGATTGGGGATCTAGTCAATTCTCCGCAGTCTATAGAAATTTATAATGGAGATATTTGGGAGCGTCCAAAACATTTTATTAAAACCTTACCAATAGATGCATATCGTGTCAAATTACAATATGGGTATGAAATTATCATATCTGATATTCATAGAATATGGACTGATAGTGGATGGAAAGATATAAAGACCCTAAGCACAGAAGATCAAATTCCACTTTACTATGGCGGTAAATTTAACGAAGAATCGACTATCCCTAATGATTTTGCATGGTGGCTAGGCGCTGTTTTAGCCGAAGGTTGTTGCTCTCAAAAATATCGCGTTACTTTTAAAAATTCTGAGCCAAGTTTTATTAGACGATTTGAAGATGTATCTAAAAAATACTTTGATAGTGTTTCAACTTATTATCAAGCACCTCGCCAAGATAAACGAGGATGGACCGCCAAAGAAAGCTGGGAGGTTCATGTTGGGCGCCTAAAAGACCGCCAAATGCTTTATGAAAAATATAATTTAGATTATAGTAAGGCTAGACAGAAAAAGATTCCATCGTCCATTCTTAATGGGTCTAAAGATAATATCTGTGCATTTTTAGCGGGTTTATTTGAAGGAGACGGTTCGGCTTTTCTTTATAAAGATAAGACTAGAGATAATAATTTTGGACTAGCATTTTATACTGGTAGTGAACAACTCTCCAAAGACGTTCAAAATCTTTTGCTAAAATTAGGTATATTTTCATCACGTTCAATACGCAAAAGCAAGTTGAGCGAGCTACCACAATATACTGTGCGGATTCAAGATCAAACTGTTCATAATTTTATGTCTATGGTAAAGATTGATAAGTTTAATAATATTTATAATCAATCTAATAAAGACATTAAACATAAAGCTTTGCATACTTTTACTAAAATGATATCTATTGAAAAATTATCAGGAAAACATGTACTTTATGATTTTATGCTTCCCAAGAGTGAATCCTTTATAGGAAATGGTATTAAAAATCATAACTCAACTCTCATTTGTGATGAATTTGCAGAAATTGATCCACGAGTATTTGATTACGCTGTAGCTCCCTTCCTTTCAACTCATGCAGACCCCTCGTTGTCAGCCACTAAAAATCGAGTAGTAGATAGATTACTAGCTAAAGGCGTACATGAATCCACTGTCCAATATATAGATGATAGTTTAGCCATGGGAAATCAAATGGTAATTGCTGGTACAGCATCATATGAATTTAATCATTTTTATAAAAGATATTGTACATATAAGGCATTAGCCACATCAAAAGGTAATGAAGAAATTCTTAAGCGAATAATTCGAGAACTTAGCCCAGAGTATTCTCGTGGTAAAATTCCTCAAAATCAAATTGATCTTTATAAGAAACTTTGGAAAGAATATACAATTTTTCAATTGCCATATAATGCACTACCACAAGGATTTTTAGATGAATCTATTATAGCCACACACAAACTAATTATGCCACCAACAATTTTTGGTCATGAATATGAGTGTCGCTTTTCTAAAGACACCCATGGATTTTTTAAGAGATCTATTATTTATGAGGCCACACCACAATTCGGAGATGCTCACGAAGTTCATTTTGAAGTTATGGGTGAACCAGGCTATAATTATGTTATGGGATTAGATCCTGCGCGCCACAATGATAACTTTGGATTAGTAATTCTTAAGTTAGATGGACAAACATCTAAGTTAGTTTATTGCGACGCTTGGGACAAAACAGACTTTCCTACTTCTCTCCAGCGCATTAGAGAAACTATGCGGCGATTTCCTAACATTGTTCATATAGCAATGGATGCTGGTGGCGGTGGTCAAACCATGGCCGATCTATTCGTTAATAAGAATCTATTAGAGGTTGGACAACTTCCCATCGTCCAGATTGATGACGAAAAACACAAGCATCTAACTAAAGCATTAAAAATCCTAGAATTAGTTAATTTTTATTCCTGGTCCATACCCGCTAATTATGACTTATTATCCGATATAACGTCTAAAAAAGTTTTATTTCCATCGCGAGTAGACGAAGATCATATTTTAAAACAATGCTCTAAAGTGATGAATCGTGGGGAGCCCCTCACGGATGATCAGTATAACTATATAATGAATAGATTACATGGAGAAATGGGTGACGCCACCGAAATTAAAGAATGTGGTTTAATTAAAAATATACTTTATTGTATTGATGAAGTTTGCGCTATTGAAAGAACTGTTACGCCCAAGGGCACAGAAACATTCGATTTGCCCAAATTAACCGAACAGCCCGAACATTTAGACATTAGGCGCAAAGATCGTTATAGTGCCTTATTATTAGCCGCTTATGCCGCTAGGGTGGTTAGGGGCACGGGGTTTGAGGTGTCAAAGACCGACTGGGGGTATATGGGCGGCCTAGCTTCTGATATAGTTAAGAATAGTGCCAATAAAACCAATAAAGCTATCCGACGAAACGGTGTTGTTTATTAGTGTATTCATTAAAAATGAGATCACAATCCTAAAAAGTGTTATTATGAATCCAAAACCAAGAACCTCCAAAGACGCCAAGCTACAGAAACAGCAGGCCGAACTCAATGACGCATTGCATGATGCTAATTTAAAAATTAATGAGAATAAGGCCAAAGGAGTATTTTATGGTGGCTCAGATGTTATCCAGCCCCCTCTAGAATTCTCTAGCTTTCCATTCGGCAATTTTTATGGTGATGAAGCATCGGGGTCTAGCCGCTATGGTTTAATGTATGGCGATTCTCAATATCGTAATAAATCAGAGAATTTTTATCATTGTCTTATTGCCGCCTGCAACGAAGCCTATCAAAGTGTTGGAGTAGTAAGAACTATTATTAATCTACTAGCTGATTTTACCGCTGAAGAAATAGTCATTTCTCATCCAGATCAGAGCGTCCAAAATTTTTATAAGGCTTGGGCTACTCAAGTTAATTTAAAAGAACGGTTAGTAAGATTTACAATCGATCTTTTAAGTGCTGGCCAAACCTTTATTTGGCGCACAGAAGCAATGTTAACAGATAAACAAAAACGTACGCTACAACGTAGTAAATCTGCATCTAAAACTACTGATGGACTTTTATTACAATCTAATAATGATACCGAAACATATGTTCAGCCTTTAGAAAATACACAATCAATTCTTTTACCAAATCAATCCACGGCAGAAACAGTAAAAATTCCATGGGGTTATGTATCTTTAAATCCGCTTCAAATGTCTATGAGGGGCGAACGATTTATTGGAGATAATTATTGGGTAATGTTATTAGATAAAACTAGCGCTCACTCTATTACTAAATATCTATCTAAATCTCCCAAGGGATCCGAAATTAATGTACCTCGTGAAATAAAAAATACAGACGAAAAGGATAAAAAAACATTTACTCATGAATGGCAATTAGACGCTAATCGACTTTATGTTATTCAGGATCAATCTAAAAAGGATTATGAAATTTGGGCAACATCTATTATTTATCCTGCGTTAGATCCTATTCGTCGGAAAAAACTTTATACTGCTGGCGAACAATCAGCACTTGAGGCAATTAAGCGAACTATTACTTTAATTAAACTAGGTAACACACTTGAAGGATTCGCCCCCACACCTGCAAAAATTGCTCGTGTCGCTGACGCCCTAGCCGGCGGCGGCCAAGCCCATCATTTAGTATGGGACGATTTAATTAAGGGAGAACTAATTCAACCTCAACTAGGAGATATTCTAGATCCCCAAAAATATGAGGCAGTTAACGAAGATATCTTTGTCTCTCTAGGATTATCTCAATCAGTTATGCAGGGTGATGGCTCTTATGCTAATAGCTTTTTGGCTGTTAAACTACTATTAGAGAAATTAGAAACTATAAGAAATCAATTAGCTGGATGGCTAATGAAGGAACTAAAGGTTATCGCAGAAGCATTAAAGTTTAGAACTCTTCCTATCGTTAGATTTGGTAAAATGAATCTAAGAGATGAAAACGTTGAGCGTAAACTAATTTTAGATCTATATGATCGTGGTATCCTTTCGAAACAAGCCCTACTAGATTACTTCGATGAAGACTTTGAAGTTGAACTAGAACGTAAAAAACAAGAAAAAGAACAGTTGGGTAGTACTAAACTTATGGAGGATCGTGGGCCTTATATTAAACCGCCATTAGACAAGATGGCTCTCAATAAGTCTGGTAGGCCCCCAATGACTGGTAAACCCCTACAGAAAAAGAGAAATACTAAGCCTCGGGGTATGGGTTCCTTATTAAAATATAATCAATATTTACAATATGCCCAAAAAACCTTGCAGGATATTCAAAATCAAATATGTGCGGAATATGTAGCTAAGGCTAATGTTAAAGACTATAGGTCGCTAGATAAAATAACCAAAGCCGAGGTTGAAAATAAAATTTATCAACAGTTAGCTATTCAGTCCCCCCAAGAGGGTTTAGTGTATAATGAAGATGTTAAACAGAATATTCTAAAAACTTATGAGGAAGTGAATAAGTTAGATCTCTCTAAAGAAAAGCGAGAAGAGTTATTTTGTTCAATTTATAGTTTAGCATGGATTAATCAATCGGAGAATCAAAATGAAATTACTGGAACTTCTGAAGAAAGCATATAGCCTTCTTGCAAAGGCTCTGAAATATCTTGGTGGCCTAATTGGCGTTCTAGAAAAAGAACAAGCCGAAGAGCCGAAGGTAGATGAATAATGGCTAATCGCGTTAACCGTATGACTATGTGTGTAGGCGCCGTAAAAACTACGTGTATTTTAGATAGAGATCTTCAGGATGGCTCCAAAAAGCGTTATGATCGTACTGATAATGACTCTCCTACAGGCCGCGTAGATGTTAAAAATCGGATGGTAGATCAAGATCCCGAGTATCAAGATACCACAAGTGGTTAGGAGATACTAATATGCCTTATAGTGTTAAAAAAGTAGGGGATAAATATAGATTGTTCGAACGAGATAAAATAGCTAAAACTAAAACTGGCAAACCCGTAGACGGTGGGGGTAGTGCTAATAAACAAGATGTTTTAGATCAAATGACCGCCATTAATATTAGTAAACACAAAGCATCCAATCTTACTGATGAAGATCGCGCCCTTCTTCTAGGTGTTTCTCTAGATTATTTTTATTCTCTTGTTGGTGTTGGTCTTAATGATTTTAACGATCAAGAACTATTAAATTATTCTTTTGCACTAAAGATTGATGAAAGAAAAAATCAGTATACGGTTACAGTAAAAGATTCTGCGGCTTTTCCACAGGACTCTCTTCAGGCTAAAGATATTAAACCAGGGTTATCTATTGTGGTGGGAACACCACAAGGGTCTACTAAAACACAAGTTCAATCGTTTAGATTTAATAAAGCCAAATTCTCTAAATCAGAAGTTCTAAAGTTTATTAAAGATAATGCTCAAAAGTTTTAGTGTATAACGAACTTTGTAAATAATTATTTATGAATAAAGTTCTAATACCAGCTAAAATCCGTCTTGTTGATCCAACGCCTAACCATAAACAAAAGGCGCAAGCTGCTCTTTTAGAAACATTACAGTTAAAAAATCTAGACATCCAGCCAGATCTACTTTATCTTGAGGCCGTGCTTGTCACGGAAGGTTTCAATGATAATGACGATGTATTTCTACACGAAGAACTCAAGGCGGCCTTAAACACCCCATTACTTAAGCCTATTAACTGGCAACATAATGAAAAAGATATCATGGGGGTCCTTTATAGTGTTGAAGCTAGGGATCTTAATGGAAATGTTTTAACCGAAGTTGGAGATGGGCCTTTTGAGGTGGTTGTCCAGGGCGCCCTATGGCATTTACTCCCACATCTTCAGGAAAAAGCACAAAAAGTTAAAGCTCGTATCGAAAAAAATAATCTTTTCGTATCTATGGAATGCTGGTTTGATTCTTATGATTATGCTTTCCAAACAGGTAGCGAATTACCAGAAGTGATCTCCAAAGATAAAAATGATTACGTAGAAGGTCTCTTAAAGGTTAATGGTGGGGCAGGCAAACTAGATAAATATCGGGTTGGCCGAGCTTTACGTAATATAGTTTTCGGTGGTATGGGCTTAGTAGATAAGCCAGCCAATAAACGATCTGATATCTTAAATGTATTAGATGGATATAAACAACAGAATTCTTTTGCAAAAGATGATAGTAATACTAAGGAGGATTTACCTATGACTAATCAACTTGCAAGTGCCTCAAATGCCGGTGACAACACAGAAGTGGTGGTCAAACGCATTCTTGAGGAAGCAAAGCGGGAAGACGAACTCGTTCTAGCCCGTGAACGCGTTAAGCAGCTTGAGCTAGAACTTAAGTCTGCTAATGATAGTGCTGCCGCTCTGCGTCAGAGTATGGCAGAAATGGTTAAGGGACTAGACCCTGTGGTAACGGCTTCTATGGCCACTCCAGAGGAAATTGCCCTTATTGACCAGGCAACCGATAAATATGCGGCCAAAATTGCTTTTATTCAGAAGAGCCGTCAAAAGGCTTCTGCTTCAAATCATGAGGATGAAGTTAAGACTCTTCGGGAAGAAAACATTAAACTGCGTGCATCTTTCCGCGAAGCTGAAGTAACTAACCTCTTTAAAGATCTAGATATCTTTACTGCGGAAGAGCTAGCTCAGAGCCTCGCAAGCGCCAAGTCTCTTGACGAAAAGAGCTATGCCGTTTGGCTTGATGACAAGAAACTGTTAGCGAAGAAAATTAGAGAACTTCGCGAAAAAGCTAAACTTGTTCCTAAAGATGGTGCTGAAAAACTAGGTGGTGATGGTTCAGAACTCAAGCGTATGGGTAAGGGTCCATCAGATGTTCCACTAAAGACTTTAGCAACTGAAGGGCTCGAAGAGCTATTTACAGAAGTTAAAGAACCAAACCCAGGGGATGCCGATAATACATTCGCTGGTGATGAAAATCCAATGCAGGCTGTGGTAGCATCCCTATTTGCACCTGTTGACCGTAAATCAAATAAGAAAAACTAGGAGGTAACTATGGCTTTAAAAGCAGAACGTCAAGTTCATCAAACTGACGCCACTCACGTTCTCCTACAGGCGTGTGAGCCCGGTATGGTAGTAGCTACCTCGGGTGTGGATGGCTATGCTATCGTAGCAGGCAGTCCATCAGTAGGGGTATCGGGTGTCTATCCGCTAGGATTAGTCCTTGGTACTCGTGAAGATACCAATTTTGGTAAAGAATATCAGCGGTTCGCATATGACACTGCTGATCTAGGAAGTCTGATCGCTATTTGTAAAGAAGGCGAGCTACGCACTGATAAAGTAGTTGGAACAGTTGTGCCCGGCCAAAAGGCTTATCTAGCCGCAAATGGCAATTTAAGCGCGGCTAATCCAGCTCCATCAAATGAAGATTTTCGTGTTGGTCGATTCTTAGGTGCAATCGACAGCGACGGCTTCGTACTTGTCCACGTACAGGTCCTATAAGGAGGAGTTATGTATAATAGACTTGATCCAAAGACTGTTGAACTCCTTAAGGCGATGGGGAGCAATGATACTCGCCTACGTGAAGCGGCACAACGTGCTTTTGCTGAATCGCTAAATGTACCGCTACGTCAAGGCATCTTTGATGCCGATAATTTGGGTGCCATCTACTCTGTAGAAGTTCTAGAGCCAGGTGCTACTGCTAATTATCCTCTTGACTTTATTCGTCCTGGTGAAGAAGATAGCTTCGCAGCTTTCACTCTACCAGAACAGGCTCGTATTCCAGAGCGTAGAGTTGAGGGTTCAGAAGTCAATGTCCCCACGTTTAAGGTTGGTAACTCAATCGACTGGGACATTACTTATATGAAGGAAGCCCGTTTTAACGTTGTTAAGCGAGCCCTTCAGGTTTATGAGGCTGGTTTTACTCGTAAACTAAATTCGGATGGCTGGCGTACAATCCTAGCTGCTGCAAATGATCGTGGACTAGTTGTCCAGGCATCAGGTGCCGCAGTTCTAACTGGTAACGTTAACACACCATGCCTACCAAGTCCTGGCGAATTCACCAAGGAATTAATTTCCCGAATGATTACTGCTATGACTCGTGGTGCTGGTGGCAACGGTAACTCGGGCAAACTAACCGATCTATATCTCTCCCTCGAAGCAATGGAAAACATTCGCTGCTGGGATGCTGATAAAGTCGATGAGTTTAGTCGCCGAGAAATCTATGTCAATAACGACATTAGTCAGGCCCAAATCTATGGCACGATGCTCCACTTTATGACTGAGTTTGGCGCAGGTCAGGAATACCAGACCTTCCTCACCTCAATCATGGGTGCAACACTACCTGATAACACACAACAGTTCTGTGTGGGTCTAGATTTGTCAACTCGTGATTCGTTTGTCATGCCAGTCAAAGAAGAATTGGTCACATTCGATGATCCTGTGCTCAATCGCCAACAGCGCATGGGCATTTACGGCTGGATGCGGCATGGATTCGCAGTTTTAGACACTCGAAGAGTCCTACTAGGGGCCTTCTAGACTCGTTCTAATCTGCACGCAGTAACCTGCAAGGGGAGGGTCCAATGGATCACTCCCCTTATTTTTTATATATCAAACCTAAAAATAGTGTATATTCTATTATTCTTATAGGATTTTAAAATGGTTATAGAGCGGCTTTCTTTAGGTGGGTCCCTTTCGGGATTAGACATATACTTTCGCGACAGCACTACTAATTCTTTAATTAATGTTAGTTCGCTTGATTTTATTGTAAGAGATCCTAATGGATTAGATAGAGTGCTGGGCGATGGCGTTAATCTTGCTACTGGAATTTATGCTGCTAGTGGGACTTTACCCTCAAGTGCCCCATTAGGAAATTGGACCATCCAATGGAATGCGTTTTTTCCGGGTGGGACCTCAGGTGTTTTCTATGAAACTTTTGAGGTACAAAATCCTGTAGTGCTTGGTGCCTTCGAAGATATTTCTAATAATACAGAAACAATTTATGATCGTACGCGTATTGATTTAGGTGATCCTAACGGACTAATTTTTACCGATGGGTTATTATCCCGTATGTTACAAAAGTCAATAGCCCGACTTAATCGGGCCTTGGGATTAGTTGTTATTGAATGTGTGTCAACTTTGAGTATTACATTAAGATTAGTTACTACTTCAGTACATAATAGTACGCCTATTACAATTAATCTAATTACTGGAGAAATTACGCCAAGTACGGATCCATATATAGATATTCTTACTCTCCAAATGGAATACTTAATAGCTTCTTCAGAAGTTAGTGCTCTTAAAAGGCTAAGTCCAACCTTGGGTGGCGCCTTTGGAAGTGGTCTAATAGGTATAGATAAAGCCGGTGTTTCAGTAACAAATACAGACGGTGTTTCAATCAGTGTGTCACCCGCACGTTTGACAACTCAAGCCCAAATGTATAAATTTGATGTGGAAAGACTACAAAAAGAATTAGAGTTTGCAATTAAGGATTTTAGGTGGCGTCTAAGTTGTGGCAAAGATGTCACGACGATAAAATATTATGGTGGTTATAGATATGGAAATAGCTCTTATTATGGAGTATATTAAAAGCATAGCACATGTTAGTTTATTCTAAATATCCTAAATGTGGTATTAATATTGGCCAATATTTTATTCCTGGATATTTACAAAGTGATCCCGTAAGTGTTCCGTGGAAAATTTGGCATTTTAATCATGACAAATTAATTTTGGGTGTCTATAATAATAGAATTATTAAGAAAATTTATGGAGTGGAAGTGCCCCACGCAAGTTTTACATATAAAACTATTGATAATTTATCGTACGATATACTTGTTAAGTATCAACAGGCCCTCAAATTTCCCTTAGAAAACGGAAGAGATCTACAAAGTTACTGTGAATCTCTAAAAGATTTTTTACGCAATGCTTAAACCTGAACAACAAATATTTGATATAGACTATAATTGGATTAACCCATTTGAGACAGAACGTGGTGGTTTTGTTTCTCTTATGCATATTAGTGGAATTTATTATGCCACATATGATCCTGATCCTAGTAATCAGACCGTGTGCCTAGGAGTCCAACAATATAATTTTGATAATTATGATCTTTCAATAGAAACTCCAAGATTTCTTCTAAATAATACTTTTCCCCCATTTTCTTCTAATCATGTAATTAGGGAGGGAACAGTAATAACTAACTATATCCATCCTTCGGTGGGTTTTATTACTCCTGGATCTTTTGCTTATTTAGCACCATCGGGACTAGTAACTGCCGCCCCAGTTTTTACCAATGTTAGAGTCGGCCGATTTGAAAGTTCTCTTAATTCATCTGAACTAGGTGCCAATTTAGGGACTAGTGCTGTTCGAGTAGGAGGTTCTACCGATAGAAATAATTATGGGCCAATTTATATTCCAACAGCGGGATGGGCCCGTATTCACGTCCAAATGGTGTAATATGGTTACAGTTGGAATTTATCAGATTAGAAACTTGAAGAATGGAAAAATTTATATTGGCAGTACTGTCAAAAATGGATTTAAATTAAGATGGTATGATCATCGCAAAACATTAAGAAAAAATTGCCATGATAATGATAGATTACAAAAATCTTGGAATAAGCATGGCGAACAAAATTTCATATTTGAGATTTTAGAACAAATAGATTATCCACGCTGGTATCCGGAATATAGAAAATCGCGAGAAATTTTAGATATTGAACAATGGTATATAGATTGGTTAAAACCAGAACATAATATATGCCAAATAGCTGGTAATATTATGGGCTTTAAACATAGCGATCAACAAAAAAGATTATGGTCCCAACAACGTAAAGGGAAAATGCGAGGTAAAAATCATCCAATGTATGGTAAAAAGCAGAAGCCAGAAAGTATTAATCGGATGAGACAAAGCAAGCTGGGCTTAAAACCAAGCAAAAGCACTATAGAAAAGAGGAGTAAAAGTCATAAACTTCTTTATATTAATGGAGCTATTGGTAATAATACTAAATTAACCAAAGAACAAGTTAAAGACATTCGTTTCTTGATTTTAAATGGGTTCAAAGATATTGAAATAGCACCCAAGTATAATGTTGACAGAAAAACTATTAATAATATTCGAAACAATATAAGCTGGAGATATATCTAATGGTGAATATTCCTAGTAATGAATCTCTGGATTTTTCTAATATCTGGCCAAATTTTAATAATTTATATAAAGAAATGATAGATGACTCCTTTAGGGTGCTGGCAAGGTCAGTAGTTCTCCATCTCCCGCCAATTGTAGTGGCCTCGTCAGGATTAAATAGTGCTGCCCCACAATTAAACTATAATCCTATATTCGGAGGGGCTATCCGAGGTGCACCCAATACCGTTTCAACAGTAAGGGCTCCTGGAGTACAGCATACTCCACGAGACGTTATTTATATTGGACATATCCAGCATGGTCCCAAAGAATTAGACGACAAAAATTTTATTGGTCGATTAGAAGTTGATGAATGTGCCGTGACTTTAGTTTATGAGGCTCTTGAACATGTTATGCAGTGTGAAAGTGTTACTATCGACAATAAACGATATCGACTTTTACAAAATCCTCGTCCTATTGGCTTACAAATCAAAAGATATATTATTGTTATTTTTAAGCAGATCCCCGAAAAAGAAAATGTCTAGTATACAAGATCAAATCATTAAACAGTTTGAAAATAAATTTCGTCAAAACGAAGTTGCTATTAAAAATCTTATTCATACAGCTATTACATATATGATTCAAGTGTTAACTACAGGACAATCTTCAGGGGATAGCGGATTCAATCTATTATTACAAAATAGTAGAGTTAAACCATTAAGAAATAGTGATTTATATAAATATATCATGAGTCCCGAAGGCGCCGGCGAACTAGGATTCCCCGACCCACAAATCGTATGGGATAATTTAGAAAAAGCAATTTATCAAATATTTACTACACAAACTACGTTATCATTTCAAAAAATTAGTATTGGTCTAGAGTTTAATTTTAATGAATTATTTAAATTAACGCCTCATCCAGCAGCAGGTACACCTTCGGGTAAGAAAATCGATATTAGGTCATGGCTACAATGGACAACTGGACCACAAATTAAAAAATTATCCCAGAATTATGCTTTGGTCCGGGTAGGACAACTCCCATTGGCCAAAGTACATTTAATTAGCCATTCTCGTTCTTACAATTATGCTGGTAAAAGTGCTGGTCTAATGCTTCCTATCAAAAGTGATAAACAACAAAGAAAAATGAGTCATTTATTTGGTATAATGCCAACTCCATGGGCGCCAAAATTAAGATTTAATAATTTTTGGCTTCAGTGGTTTAATTCTAATAGAAAATTTATTGAGTCATCCTTACAAGAGATTGGTAAGGCTGCATTTGAATACTTAGTGAAATTATAATATATGTTTATTAAACCTCGAGCCTTAATAAAAAGTAATCTCGTTTTCATGTTAGAGAACGAACTGTTGCGTGATGGAAATTATGGTGTAGTCACAAGTGGGCTACAGTTCTATGATGGTTCAGACATGAGTAGGGCTTTACCTGACGTACATCCTACCACCTTAGCTGAATTAGGCGGCATATCCGAGGGTAGAGTTTGGCAATTTCCTTTTAAGAATTTCATATATGAGTCAGGGTTAATCTTAAATGACGCGCCAGTTCTTAGGAATTTCCCTTTAGCTACTCGAATTTCCGGTGTATATGTTGACGGTAGGTTTTGTCCAACCGATCCACTGGCTCCGGGTTATGACGCAACATGCTCACACACTATCGATTATCTTAATGGGCGAATTATATTCGATAATGCCTTATCATTAGGCACAAATGTGCATGCCGACTATAGCTATAAAGAAGTTTCGGTTCATTTAGCCTCTAAATTTAATGATCAATTAGTAGAGGGAGTACTCCAAACTAAGTTTTTAACTAATCCCCGGACATCAAATCAATTAGTTTATCCAAGTGGCGCATCTAAACTTTGTCCCTTCCCGGCAATTTTTATTGAAGATATTAATAGAACTTGGACTAATTATCAATTAGGTGATAGAAGTCTGGTGGCCCATGACGAGGTTTTATTTACTATTTATGCCCTCGATCATATGAGTCGGGATAATTTAATTGATCTTATTTCGTTGCAAGAACGTAAGCCCTTCCTTTTAATTGACTTTAACGTGGCGCCTTTCCCACTTTCTGGTATAACTAATACTTTAAGTCTAGATTATATTCCTTATGTTAGACAGGTTTTAAATCCTGTTGTAAACGCTCAGGGTGATACCTCTATAGGATATAAGGGCTGGATTGAAAATACTAGAATAACTAATTTAGAATCATTTAGACAAGAAATCAATGGTGAGATTTTTGAAATAGCCGAGGTTAGAGCAGATATAACACTATATACAATTGCGCCGTCGACACCCATAGGTATTCTCATGAACCCCACATACCCTAAGTGCTAATATGAAGCTAACTGGTATTTATCAGATACGAAATTTAAAGAATGGAAAGATTTATGTAGGATCATCAAATAATATACTACAAAGGTGGAGAGAACACAAAAGTTATCTTAATAGACAAAGACATAGAAATTGCAAATTACAATCTGCATGGAATAAATATGATAAAAATAGTTTTGTATTTGAAATTATTGAATTTTGTAGCGAAGCCCAGCAATTTGATCGAGAACAATATTGGTTGAATTTAAAATTATGGGCGGATTATCAGGATGATAGATTCGATAAATTAGGTTATAATATAAGTCGTAAAGCAGAATTAAACTCTGTTGCTAGTGGAGAGAAACATCATAATGCTAAATTGACCTCTGATCAAGTTTTAAATATTATTTTAAGTTTTTTAAATAATGAAACTTATGAAGAATTAGCTAAGCGTTATAATGTTTCGATATCAACAATTAGTGGTATTTGTAATAGAAGATCATGGTCTCATTTACACGTTGATGATTCTATCCAAGAAAAATTAAGAATAAAAATTAGTATCGCGCGTTCTAAATCTAAATGTAGAGATACTAAAGAACGAATGAAAATTTCAGCCAAAAAAAGATGGCAGCATTTATCTCCTAAAGAAAAGATTAAATCATTAGAATGGAGAGCTAATATTGGCGAAGCCTTAAAAAAGACATTAAAAAATAAGGGCGAAAATGCCTCTAGAACAAAATTAACTAGCCAACAAGTTATTGAGATAAGAACCAAATATGGGACCGGGCTTTATACCGAAAGACAGCTATCAATAGAATATGGAGTTTACCATACTACTATCCATGCAATTTTAGTACGAAAAAGTTGGGCGTCTATTTAGTGTATCATAGAGATGATATCAAACATACGTATGCAATGAAGAATTCCTTATAGGGAGTAAAGAAATTATGGCAAACAATAGAGTTTTCTACGCGATAGAACAAGTCGCTATGAAACGCAATAGTGCGCCAGCCACTCAGGCGGTTGCACCAATTAATGCGGTTCATTATGCGTCTGGTACATTAGCCCCAATCGGGCGCAATGAAGTAAATGATAGATGGGAAGTGCCGCGCGGCGTCCAATCTGTCGGAATGTCCACAACTTTTAACTTGGAACAAGTTTTCCAGCTTGGCCAGGTCGAACTATACGAATATTCGGAGCGTCAACCCGATGTCGAAATGACCCTAGAGAAGGTTTTGGATGGTACTAAACCAATGTGGTTTATGGTGACCGATCCAAGCGGACTTGATTTAGTGTCGCGCACATCGTCTTGGCGTACGGATGTTATGTTATCGATTTATCCAGATACCCAATTCCGTGCTAATCAGAATACTCCACAGGCGGCTGTATTAGCCTCTGGTATGTATTTAAGTTCAGTCACTTATACATTCCCAGTAGATGGTCCTGTCACCGAATCAATCACCCTAATTGGTAATGATAAAATTTGGGATCTATTTGTTCCAGTTTCCGGTCAAGTAGTTTCAGTTTATCCAAATACCTCGCATGGTGTTGGTATTCCATCTGGTGTGTTTGGTCATGAAGACGACAGTAACAAATCTGAACTAGCAGGCGGCACGGGTAGTGCTGGTGTCATTGTTGTAGGCTCAGGTGTACAGCGTCGCGAAGAAGTAGATATGGGTCGTTCGGTACTTCCAAACGATATTCCTGGTATCACTGCTTTCGTGGCATCTGGTATTTCAGCAGAAATTCTAGCTGGCGCAGGTGCATCAGGTGTAACCGCCACGGTTGGTACATCAAATACCTCATATTTGGCCGAACGTGTCCAAAATATCACAATTACTGCCGATATTGGCCGTGACGATATTTTCGAACTTGGTCAAAAGCGACCATACTTCCGCGCAGTTAGCTTCCCGGTTGAAATTACAACCTCAATTGAAGTTATTACCGCTCAAGGCGATCTAATTGACGCCACATCTAATGTGAATTGCGGACCAGATAATACTGCTTCTAGTAATACAGTGATTATTAGAACATGTGATGGTACGCAGATTGACGTTGGAGACACTAATAGAATTGTTAGTGTTGAGCTGGGTGGTGGCTCTACCGGAGGCGAGAACATGACAGTTACATACAACTATTCAACCTTTAATACACTTTATGTAACTCATGATAGGTTTGACCCGCGCCATCGCGTTTATGTCAACCGTGATCCTAACTCACGTTTCGTGCACGTCCTATAATATCTGATATAGGATCTTAAAAGGGGAGGCTATATGCCTCCTTTTTTATTTTCTAACTATTATTAATATACAGACTCTCATTACAAGACCAAGGGTTAAGTCCTTAATAAGACTTAAGTATATCTTAACTTAATCAACCACTATGGTGATTATAGGTAGGACTAACCTTAGTTTGGTGGAGCCACTAAGCGTAACCAAACGAACTAAGGTACTACTTTTATAGGTACTTAGACCAAAAACAGGGTAAAATTTCTGAGAAATCCAGAAAATCTTGTAAGATTTTGGGCAAGACATATATTTTTATTCCTTCCTAAGGACTTAAGATTCAATTTTGGTTAGTTTAGCCAAGCAAGTTATATATTAGTGTATTCTTAACTAGGATAGGTTTTATTAGGATATGGAACAGGATTTAATTAAGGTTGCAGATGAGATCTGCTTTGGGTGTCGATCTCTCCCAATAGACGGCTATACATACTGCTATAGGCCACTAAAACTCTCCGAGAGGAACATAGCAGACACCATATATCAAAATGCCCTCCTGGAGGCTAAAAAGCACGAGTTGCAACCCCGGGCCATTTTAAGGGCCGGAGCCTTACAGTCGCGCTTACTAACCCCCATAGATGAGTTAAAACTTAATCAGCTAAAAGAGAAAATCCTTAAAATTGAGGAAGAATTAAAGGCTAAAGATAATAAATCATTAAAAAAAGAGCGAGACTTTTATCAAAAACAGTTTTATATCTTAGCAGACTTAAAATATAATTTGATAGACGCACCCTCCCAAGAGTATTACGCAGAGCAAGAACGTAATAAATATATAGTATTTTGCTGCACCTTAACTTTTCCTGATTTAAAATCTCTCTGGTCTTCTTTTACAGAATTTACCGCAAGCACTCAAACTGACTTCATTTCTAAACTTCTTTATTATTATTTTAACTTTAAATCGATTGACGAGAAGTTAATTCGACAAATTGCCCGAGCACCATATTGGCGCCTCAAATGGATTGCATCAAATAAAAATTTATCTTCTAATACATTATTCTATAATAGTGTATCTGATCTTACGCTTGAGCAATATCAACTTATTCGTTGGAGTTTATTTTATGATAGTGTCTACGAAGCTTATGATAGGCCCCCACAGCATATTATAGAAAATGATACGCTACTTGATGAATGGTATGCTAAAAAGATTAAGGAACAAGAAGCCAATTCGGCCAAAAACTTCTCCCTGGACAACGTATCCAACAAGGCTAAAGGTAATGAGGTTGGTATTACTGTGCACGGGTATTACTCTAATCAGTGTAGTTGTAAAAAGCTTAGTGGTCGTCATCTTAATACTTGTACTTATGGAGTTTTTATCCCGTATGATAAATTAACTCGGGAAAAGCAAATTGAGGCTATCCAGACTTCGAACCCCACACCAGTACGCGTTATTCTCCAACAAGAATATAATCAATTATCTAAACAAGGTAGCAAAAAAGAACAAGACTTGCGTAAGTCTAAACAGGTTAGGTCACTTTTAGGAATGGTACAAACTAATGAAAAATAAAAGAATTAAATCAACCTTAGCGCGGATTCTTAATCAGGCTGAAAGTATATTAGACATATATTTTGATCAATGTGAACCTAATCAGATCTATTCTTTTAAGGGCTCACAATTACAGATTTTAAGAAATGAAATCTTAAATGCTCTTAATGATTTGGGGAGGGCTGGTGCCGACAACGACGAAGAAGATATGTCAATTAAACTCTATCCGGGTATGATAGACGCAGTTAGAGATGCCGAATTTAATCCTCAGAAGGTTATTTTAAAAACACCCAATTGGATAGATGCTTTAAGACTACATAATATTTTAAAGTCTTCGTTAGTGTATTTAAATAAACACTGGATTATTGAGGTACAATCATATTGTTTTAATGAATTTATTAGTTTTATAGAATTAAGTAATTTAGGGAAACTCCCTGGTTATTTGGACTGGAAGAAAAAGGTTATAGGAGAAACAAATGTCTGATATTAAATTTGAATGTGAAATCAATGGCCAGAAGGCCAATTTTATCCTTAAACAGGAGGATATTAATATCCAGCGTCTATGTGATATTCAATATCATAAAAGTTATGTGCAGGCTATGAAAGATGGGTTGCTACCACGCGCCTCGCTTGAACAATTAATGAAAGAGAAGGAAATTTGGACCTCGGTTGAGGAAGACAAACTTCATGAACTACAGACAGAACTAAATGGTTTAGTTATTAAGCTGGAATCTAATAAAAATCTCACAGAAGGGATGAAAATCGCTCAAAGGATTGCTAATTTAAGGTCTGCTGTCGTTCTATTATATGAAGCGCGAAGTTCGGTATTCCAGAATTCATGTGAATTTTTTGCTGATCAGGTTCGACGCGAAGCCTATTTGGCCTATGCGACCCATGCTGAAAATGGCGATAAGGCTTTCAAAAATTACGAAGACTTTATTACACAAAGAGATTCGCCAGTAGCACTAGGCGCTATGCAAGCCCTTGTAAGATTTATTTCTAATGAATTCCAAAAGACTTTAGATCAATTGCCGGAAAATAAAGTTATGAATCAACCTGCGGAACAACTCGTAACAGAGCACAAAGTAGTTGTTAGTAAACCAAAGCGAAAACGCAAAGCAGTGGAAGTTAGTACTTAATGGTAGATAATATTAAGATTAATGTAGATGCCGACCTGAATATTAAAGGGGTTAATCCCAAAAGTGTTCAGGGTGGTAAAATTTCATTTGATCTTGATGTCGCAAAACTCAAGGCTCAAGTTAAGGCCGCTAGAGATGAAGCCTCTAAAATTCTTGCAGGAGCCGTCCCTGCCGGAGGCGGCGGGAAGGGTGGAGCGGGTGGATTGGGGGGGCTTAAATTTGGATCGGGTGGCGATGACGCCAAACGATTTAAAGAAAGTACTAAACTATTTTTACAGTTAACCACGACTCAAAACCAGGCTCAACAAGAAACTAAAAAATTATCACAAGATTTTTTAACTTTAGCCAAGTCAGGTAAAGCAGCCGGTAATGAACTAGATGCTGCTTTTGCTAGTTTAACTAAAAAACTTGAGGCTGCATCAGTTGCTACTGAAGCCTTAAATCCTGCCGCCAAACAATTACTTAAAAATCAAGCTAATATTATTAAAGAGGAAACAAGATTAAGAGAACAAGCTTTACGAGAGCAGAATAAAATTCGCGAAAAAGGTTTTAGGGATGCTGGTAGGGCAGACATTACGGCTACAAAAATCCAATTTCGTACAGCGCGTGAGTTAGGTGCCGAAGAAATTAAAAGATTAGATACAATTCGTAAGACTCGGGATGAACTCAAGGCGTTAGAATCATTACAAAGAGCTGGCGTTAAAGGAGTAAAGTTCCCCAAGGAAGGATTGGGTGGCACTGTTGATTCTCGTGGCCTTGTTAAGGTTGCTCCGGCAATTGATGCTGTGGGCGCTAGTGCCACCAATGCTGGTGGCAGAGTAAAAACATTATCCCAGCTAGTCGAGGAAGTGGGTCGTAAGGCCGGTGCCTTCCGTGTTGTGGCTACTGCTATCAATGGATTAGTTAATATAACCAAATCTGGTGCCGCCTTTATTATTACTTTTAATGATTCATTATTAGAATTAAATAAAATTTTACAAACTAGCGATCAAGACCTCTATTCTATTGGTCGGCAAATTACCGGGTTGTCTTCTACCACTGGTGTTGCCGTTGAAAAAGTTGTTGAAATTACTCAAGAATTTGCTCGTGCTGGTTTAACTGGTAGAGGTTATGGCTCTGTATTAGAATTAACAGAAACAGCCTTAAGGGGCGTACAGGGCACAACATTAGATGCTGCACAGGCCACTCAAATTATGATTCAGTTAATTGGTCAAATTGAATCAGGTGCTAAAGGACTTAATAAAGAGTTAATTACTACTGGTCAGTTATTTGACTTACTAGGTAAAGCTGAAGATATTACTGCCGCTAAGGCATCCGACGTACAAGATGCCTTTAAGAGATCGGCAGCCGTATTACTTACCACTGGGTCTTCTGCCGCAGAAGTCATTTCTTTGATTTCGGTGTTACAAGAAAGAACCCAGCGCGGTGGCGAAGTCATTGGTACTGCCCTCAAGACGATTGCCTCACGAATTACCGCAACCAATACTGAGGCATCACGCTCCTTACAGGAATTAGGTATCAATGTTGTTGATAAAAGTACGGGCAATATCCGCAATTTTATTGATGTTCTTTTTGATTTAGGCAAAGTATTTAAGGGATTAACTGAGGAGCAACAGAGGCAGGTTGCCGTACAAGTCGCTGGTGTGCGCCAAGTAGAAATTTTTATTCAAGCTATTAATTCACTATCGCGAGTCCAGCAAGTTAATACTGATGTTACATTATCCTATAATGATGCCGCCCGCAAACAGGCTATTGAACAAAAGAAATTAGGAACTATTATTAATCAAATTAAAACTGAGTTTTTTGATTTTATTAATACTTTATCTAGTTCTGATATTGGTACGGTGTTTAGTTCGGCTATTGGAGTCGCTAAAGCGTTCTTGCAAGCTATCAATTTTATTAATGAAGCTGTTGGGGGTAGATTAGCTCAAACATTTGCTGCATTAGGTTTAATTAAAATTTTCCAAGGCGCCATTGTATTTGCCAAAGGACTATTTCCAGCAATTCGAGCCATAGCTCAAGAGGGTAACAGAGTTACTTCTGAGTTCCTTAAAATGGGTAAGACTGCCCAGTTGGTAGGCACTACTGGTGTAAGCGTCATTAATTCAGAACTCCAGCGAACTATTTCATTACAGGGCAAAGCCACTATGAATTTTGCCTTAATGAAGAAACAAGCTGAATTAGCGGCTTTAGGCGTGGCTCCACGAACCTTAATTAAAGGAGAGCCTCGCCAAGCGTCTGCCGCCCAATCTGCCGAACTTTCGGCGATTTCTCCTTTTGGTAAACAAAAAATTGTTACTCTTAGTAAGGATTTAACAATAATGGGCGCTGCCCTAGAAAAGGCTGGCAGCCTAGCTAAAGGCGCGGCAAGGCGTTTTCAGGGATTGATAAGTAATACTTTTGTTGCTTCTTTAGTTTTAGGTACTGCCGCTGGTTCTATGCAAAACCTATCAGATAAAGCTAGAGCTGCTGGTGATGTTGTGGGGGCTACGGCTGCCCAATTTGCCGCATCTGCTACTGAATTTGCCTCTATTGGTATTTTATTTGGACCTAAAGGAGCATTAGTTGGTGCTATTATAGGTGGGTTGAAAGCGCTGCTTTCGGGTGCTAAAGATGCTCGTGATGATTTTGAAAAAATTAGAGATGATCTAATAGAGACAGGTCAGATCAAAACTAAGGATGGTAAACTTGCTCAAGCAGATACTGATCTTATTAATGCTGGCGTTAATACAGAAAAGACTCTTAATAATCTAGAGATTGGTTTAAAAAGATTTGGTAAAAATGGTGGTGATGTCACATCGACGATTGGTAAATCAGCCGATAAATTGGGTGAATTAACCCGTACAACAGTAGAAGATATTTCACAACAAGACTTTTCTTCATCAAGAGCCAAAGCCGAGGCAATTGGTGCAGCTACTTTAGATGCACTACTTCAAGGCGTACTTTCTTCAGCTAAAATTGAGGGAAGACCCGAACTTGCTAAACTTCTTACACAAGTCACTGGTGATACTAAAAATTTAAGTACTTCATTAGGCGGGAATGTTAGATTGATTTTTAGTAATCTTTTTGAAACATTATTAGAACAAGTAGATGGTTTCGAATCCTTAAACGAGGCAGCTAAAAATAATCTTAAAAGACAACTACAACAAAATGCTGATCTTTTTAGAGAGGCTCGTGATGTTACTGTTGGTAGTTTAAAAGGTGCCCTTGCGCCTGTGGGTGAAGCCTTACAGGCACGCGACGCCGCCGGCGCTGCCCAAACCCAGCGGCTAGCTGCTGAAAATCTTGAGAAATCTCGTAAGGGAATTGCTTCTGGAGAAGGCCGTATTGGCATAGTATTCTCCGACATCTTAAGAGAGACCACTAAATCTTTTATGTCGTTGTCTGAGACGGCTACGGTTTTAAATACTAATCATGAACAATTAGCTGATGTAAGTTTAGGATTAGCTCGCAAACAATTAGAGTTCTCTAAAGAACTTCAAGCCAAGGATTTGGCCCAGGCTAAAAATGAAATAGCGGAGATCATCAGCGAATTTGCTTCAGCTAGTGAAGCCGAAGCCGGCGCCAAAGCATTTGCCGATACGCTCCAATCTAATTTATCTAAAGTTTTAGAGGGTGCATCTAAAGGTACTTTTAATCCACAAGATGTTGAAAATCTCAAGAGAACACTAGCTGACACCCTAAAAGCTCCAGCGCAAATAGATAAAGAGGGGTTAGGTAGGCTAGAAAAAATATCTAAGATCGTTACCGATACTATTATTAAAGGCCAGGAAGAGACATTTAAAAATCAAGAAAAATTACGACAAGCCGAACTTCAGTCAATTAGAGCACTCTTAACTCAAAGTCAAGAACGCTTAGATCGTATGAGGGACGAAGCATCTCTCCTGGAGATTGTTTCTGAAATAGAGGCAGATCGTGCATCTGGTGTAGAAAAGTTGGTTAAACAACAAGATACACTCAGGCGAGTTACCTCTATGACTATTAGTGCTATTGATCAAGAAGTTGAGCAGCTTAAGTTGCGCGCAAGTACAACCCAGGCTGGCTCAGAATCCGAAAAAGTTCTTAACGACCAGATTCGTAAATTAACTGTTCAGCGTCAGCAAAATGTACTCAAAGCTGAAAAAGATATTAATAAACTCCAAGAGAGTTTGTTACAAGAACGAGTCAATCTTGTTAAGAAAGAAATTGATGATATTCAATCTATATTTAGTGGACGTAACAAATTAACCGATATTCTTGACTTTGGCAAAACTGATAACTTAGCTAAGTTTCAACAGGACGTTGAAAGGAATGCTTCATCCTTCAAACTTACTTCTCGGGTGCTCCAAGAAGAATTAAACGCTATTTCTAAATCTAACTTAAGTGCTGCCGCACGAGAACAAGCCCTTAAAGACCTAAGAATTAAAGCAGCTAAAGCTACTCTAGACGCTGCTGTAGCTGAAGCGGAAATTATGAAACAAAGGGCTGATGCTCTAAAGGGTCTAGCACAAGACGCTGCTAATAATGAGGAGCAAATCCTTGCTGCTGAAGGCGCGGTATTAGATGCTACGAGAAATGTATCTGAGGCATTTCGGGGATATCTGAATGCTATTCAAGACGTTATTGCGGCCAATGCCCAGTTCTCAATTCAGGCTGGCCTAGCCAGTATTGAGGCGCGTAATCTTACTGGTTCATTTGCGGGTGTTAAAGAACAATTAATCTCATCTGAGAGACTCTTTAATGATGTTGCTATGATTGCGGAAGAGGTTGGTGCCGGCGAAAAGATTATTGCAGATATTCGACGAGAATCTATCGCTAATCAAATTCGATTGTTTGAACAATTATTAAGCGAACAAACAGCTTTAGCAGATTCTTACTTCACTAGTACCACAGAAAGCCAGGCAGAACTATTCCGGAGTATTCAAGCCCTACAAGGCGTAGCTGGACTGTTGGGGGGCAGTTTTGATAACTTTAAGAAATTGGGCGAAGGCGCCATTAATGATATCGGAGCAACGCTTTTAAGTCTGCCACAAAATGTGCGTCAGGGCCTATTAGAGGCTACAGATGTATTAGATAAACTTGGGGTCAGTATTGGTGGTTTTACAGCAGATCAGTTAAAAACCGCTATTCAGACTGCCGCCCTTGGTACCTCAGAAGCCTTAGATGTTGATCCATTATTTGCGGTACAAGAACGTATTGCTGGTTTAATTGAACGACAAGCCGCCATGCAGGTCGATGGTATTATTCAAGCTCGTCTAGGCGTTAAAGCTGCACAAGAACAACTACAAGAAGCTAAGGCACAAAAAGAATTTGCACAAATCCAACTTGAAAGACTTAAAGAAGAGGGTGCAATGCTTCGCTCTAAGATTGCTGACCTCTCTTCTGAATTAGTCAATCAATTTATTGGACAAAACACAGTATTGGGTACAAAACTAGATAATATTGATTTAACGCTTAAAACCATGTTGGGTGGTGTGCGTCTTACGGGAGATATGGGCGGTGGTCCAGGTCTTGCTTTTAACGAACCAACAATTAGTCGGCAACGCGAGTTATTAGAGTCTCGTGGAGATATTTCTGATAACTTAGCTACCTTGCGAGGCGCCGCTTCTGCTGATCGTTTAGGTACACAAGATATGTTAATTGCTAATACTCGCGCACAAGAATCACGATCAAATTTGCCTACGGATACAGTAGATAGAGAGATTATTGCTGCCATTGAACAATTACGAACTGATCTCAATGACAAGCTTGAAACTTCTAATGAACGATTGGAAAGTATTGATACAAATGTTACAACCACTAGTCCGGCAGCCGCAACCTTAACAACTCAACCACAAACTATCGATCTTAACATCAACGCTCAGGAAACGGTACAAGTAGTTGGTTTGGGTCGTGCTGTTGACGAAATAGTTGCTAGAATTAAATCCGAGTTAGGCAACTTTGTGACCCAAGAACAGTTTACGGCATTAATTCAAGAAGTATTAACTAATCGTAGTGTATTACGTGAGAGAGGTCTTATAATCGAAGGGCCCGGCGCTGGATTTAGTACTTAGGTGATTTATGGGTAAATTTATAGATTTAACAGGAAAACCATTTGGAAGATTAACGGTAATTGCACAAGCACCCAATCAAGGTCGCCGTGTTGCTTGGTATTGTGAATGCTCGGGTAGTTCGTGCCAAAAAAATGTTATTATTGTCAAAAGTTATTATTTAATCAATGGAGATACGCGTTCATGCGGTTGTTTAAGTCGAGAGATTCATACAAAACATGGATTATGGTATACCCGCTTATATAAAGCGTGGGCTAATATCATCAAAAGAACAACCAATTTTAATGATGATAATTATCAATATTATGGCGCAAGAAATATTAAGATTTGTCATGAATGGAGGTATAATCCAGAAAAATTTATTAAGTATTGTGAAACTCTTCCGGGGTGGGACGATCCAAAATTAACTTTAGATAGAATAGATAATAATAAAGGATACGAACCTAGAAATTTGAGATTTACTACTATCTCTCAACAAAATACAAATCGACGCGCCTATAGTAATACCGGTGAAAAATATATATCTTATTATAAAAAAGATTCTATGTACCATATAAGTAAAAATGAAAACGGAAAGACAAAACATTATAGCTCTTTCAAGACCTTACAAGAGGCCGTAAATCATAAGTTGAGGAATAATCTCTAATGTCTAATCCACAAAGCGATATCATGGGTTTAACACCTAGTTTTTGGGAAGTGAGATACGGGTCATCTTTACTAGTGCCGTCCCCCTTTATTGCAATAAATCAATCCGTTACTAGAGATGAAAATCTTGACAGATTAAATATAGTAACAACTCATACCTTAACCGGCACGATTCTAACTAGTGGTTCTTTACATAGAGTTATCACAAAGCGTCAAGAATTAATGGACGCATTTTCTACGGATGGATTAGAGTTTACAATTAAGGCATCTCCGGCCAATACTTGTATTGAGCCCGGAACATTTATTTTAAGTGGTATTTATCCTAGAGTTAATAGCATAGAAGTTCCTTCAGATTTATTTTATAATTCGTTACAATACACAATTGTTTTAGAGGACACGGCACCTACTTCTGGTGTTGGTAACGTATCTAACTTTAGTAACAGTTGGCAATTTGCGGAAAATGAAAATGAATGTACGATAGATATTACTCACTCAGTAAGTGCTCAAGGTCTCAATACCGCTATTTCGGGATTGCCTAGTAATGCTATCACTAATGCCCGTAGCGCGGTTAGGGGGGTGCTTGGACTAGAGCATCTACCGAGCGGCCTCCCAAGTTATACACAACCCGCCAGCGGTACGAACGTTCGTTTTTATGAAGTAACAACCAGTCGAGAGGAATCAATAGATGTTGAATCTGCTTCATATAATGTTACTGAGCAATTTAAATTAATTTCTGGTCTTTATCCGTTTATTGATGAAAGAACCTCAACATGGACGGCTGATGCCGAGGGTACTGTCACGGTTACTATTGCCGGCACCATTAAGGGTATGGGGCGAACCAATGATAATATTAATGGCGGCACTGGATTTGCTAATGCTCTCAGTGGATTCCATAATCAAGTTAGACCAAATGTTCCATTTGACGCCACAGTTGTTTATACTAGATATTCTGGTATTAAAGATTTAGATACTGATCGTCCTCAATCGATTAATATATCACAAAGTCAATGCTTAGGAACCGTTTCTTATTCGTTCACATATAGTGATGACCAAGTACTTCCAAGTGGTATAGCGGAATTAACAAGTAGTGTACAGAGAACCGACCCAGTAGCATTTGTGGCCTCTCATAGTATTCCGTACAGAATTTTGGGGTCCCTACTTCAGGAAATTTGTACGACCCAGGATGGTACATATAGTGTATCTGTAAATGTGCGAGCAATAGATACCGGAGATAGATTATTGGATACTAATTTAGCAATTGCTAATGCTGAAACTGAAATTAATAGACTACATCCTAATGTCGCTGATTATATTGATCTTAAACTAACTGGTAGAAATTTTTCTTATGATGATAGAAATAGATCTGCTCAAGCCACATATACTTGGTTATTCACCGAATCATTATCTAGTGTGCCAGATCATGATGGCCCCATTACTTTAACTCGGATTTCATAATATGGCTAATCCTAGCGTTCAAATTCTACAGTTTACGACTACTGTTAACCCATCGGGTTTCCGTCATATTCCTGCCTCTGGTAAACTTTTAGGTACTGGACCAACAGAATTTTTAGACTTTGGTAGTTTGGCTATTAGTAATATAGCTCGAATTTGTGATACTAAAATGTGTATTTTTAGAGTTTCTGATATGGGGTCAGCTTCAGGTGTATATGATCTTAAATTTTATTTAAAATCAGCAACCGCATGGGGCCCGGGAACCTATAGATTTTTACATGATATTCAGCAACATTGGCAGGGAGCAAATTTTGCGTTATTGGCGGCAGATGATGATATTTCTACAGCTATTCCGGCTTCCCAAAATTTATTTGCTACAAATGGATCACACGCGATTAGCGGGATAGGCGATGCTGATGTTAGCGAATATATTTATTTAGCTGTCTTAGTGGATACTGACGTACCATTTGGGACTATGCGTGGTCAGTCAGGGAGTGGATTTACTTACAGAGTTCTTTTCACATTCTCATAATTTTATGAATAAAATAAGTTTTTGTGGCATATATCAAATTAGAAATTTAGTAAATGGAAAAATATATATTGGGAGTTCTAATAATATTTTGAAACGATGGATGGATCATAAACGAGATCTTAAGTTTAAGAAACATCATTGTCAAAAATTATCTAGAGCTTGGAATAAATATGGAGAAGATAATTTTATATTTGAAATTATTGAGCAATGTTCTATGGATAATTTATTTAGTCGCGAGCAGTATTGGATGAATCTTAAGCTATATGCAGATTCTAACGATAGACGATTTCATAATTTTGGATACAACGATAATCGGATAGCTAATAGACCCCCAAAAGTAGACTGGACCGGGAGACAACATAGCGAAAAGACTAAAAGAAAAATATCCCTATCAAAAAAAGGTAAAAAATTATCAGATGAGCATCGCACTAATATTGGTAAGGCAGTTAAAGGTAAAATGTTGGGCGCTCAAAACCCGATGTATGGCGTGATTGGCAAAGATCATCCATCTTATGGTAAAAAAAGAAGTCGTGAAACTTGTACTAAAATTGCTTTAAATAAAAAAAATAATAAATTAAATCCTGAAAAAGTAAAACAAATTAAGTTATTGTTGACCAACGGCAACTCACATCGATCCATTGCTGAAAAATACAATATCTCGATTAAATATATATGGGAGATTAAAGCTGGTAAATGTTGGGGATGGGTTAAAAATGACTAATTTTATTCCCACTGTAAGATTTATGCAGTTTCGGACAGACGAAGTAGATCCTGGCTCAACGAGACATATCGAAAATGGATCTTTTGCTTATGTAAAAACCCTAGGGCTAGGTTGTACTGACTCCTTAGATTTTGGTAAATTAACCTTAGATGCCTCAAATTTTGTTTTAGGGTCGGACACAGTAGCTATTAATTTTGGATTTCCAGATTTATTTCCTAGTGGACTAACAGCTTATAACTTTCGATTTTATTTACCCACTGGTTCAGGAACTGCCCTCACTACTGGTTCTTATCTCCAATATGCCGTATCTGGTATTTGGGTGCAAAATCCAGTTTTTGCTAGTGGGCAAGGGTCTCAACTGCCTTCGACTTTGCTAGAATCCCCCAATGTATTTAGAATAGATGGGGCAGACTCAATTAATAGTTTTACTGCATCTCAAATTTCTCAATATATATACTTAAGGCTATTTTTGGATGCTTCGCACCCTACGGGGAGAAGAGGGATATGTGATCCATCAGGTACCCTCTTAAGACTTAGGTTGACTTTTGATTATTTCTAATTAAATTTAGTGTATTAAGGTTTATAACTATAGTTTTCATGCTTTTATAAAAGGAGATTTAATATGGCGACAATAAATGCAGCTTCGTCAACCAACCGCGTAAACCGCATGCTATTCTCAAATAGCGTAACTTTACTTCAGTATAGTGATCGCAATACCACTAGTGGTGAATTTGTGGGTGCGGTTCAGTTTGTTGCTCGTATAACTGGCTTAGGTCGTACAGTTACAAAAACTAATCCATTTACGATTTCCTAGGTAACTACCTAGTATAACTGAAGGTTTAGTGAATAATAAGGTGGTCCCCGGGCCACCTTTATTTTTATCTAGGATAGGTATGATCTTTAATCATAAGTTGGTATTAGAAAACGAACATAAGTATATTTTTTCTTATGAAGATGCCTTCGGAGTTCAGCGGCAAATGCCAATCCCTACTTGTGTTTATTATAATTTAAACTTACGTATTAGTGGAACAGCCTCTAATTTAGTAGAATATTATCTTGGACAAGTGACAGAAACTAATCATCTAAATCGTTGTGCTAAAGTAATCATTGCCGAAGATAGATATCTACATGGAAGATATTTCGAAGCAATCAAATTATATGATATAGTATGGATCTTCGAACATTTTCAATTAGATGCATATAAACTCTATACTCCAGAATATCTTATAACTTCTAAACGCCCATTATATTTTAATATTCATTCAGTTAATATTGAATACTTGGATCATGATAGATTAGTAGGCACCATTCGTGTTGATCCTTATACGGGGCATGTTAATAATCAAGATCTTTTAGATGGATTAGCTAGACTAAGAGAACAATATGTATAATTTGTATGGATCTAATGCAGATTTTTTTCGTAGTGATAACGTACTATTAAAAGGCTGGTGGAGGCTAGGAGATTCTCCACCACCCGCCCCAACCGTACTCCCATGGGGAGCGGCCGGCTCTGGAATGATGACTGACGATTCGTCTTATAAGCATCATTTAACCCATGGTGGAATAGTAGCTGGAACCGATATAGAAATTGTTAGTGGCCTAGTGCCATATGCATCGAATCGTGGTAGTGGTCTTAAATTTAATTTTATCGCATCTACAACTAGTCGATTATTTTTAGATCCACAGTCTATGACATATGATACCGGGTGTCTATACGCTTCTAGATTTAACAGACCATCGGGCTGGACTATAACTGGTTGGACTTCTATTATTGCTTCGACTGGCAGTGTTAATGCACATGTAGTTAACATGTCATCTAACCCTAGTGCTCCTGCTAATGGAGAAGCATTTGCTGTAGTTTTAGATATGGGCACAGCCCCCATTGGTCATCTTAAGCTTGCCGTCCAAATGGATGATACTTCAACTTTTATATTAAGAGCTAGCCAGTATCCATTACCTTCAAATGGCAGTGGTATCTTTTGGGCGGTAGTCTATGAAAATAATTCGACGTTAGCAACCGCTGCCGGTAGTGGTATTTTTAAAATGTATTTAGGAGATTGTCGTAGTAGTGGCGTCACTGAAGTAGCCACTCAAGTTATTACTACTCGCGCTAATACTAATATGGAACAATTTGAAGATGTCGATAAGCCACTAACGTTTGGTTTTAGGGCCACCAACAATGCTTCAACTGCCGCATTTATTCCTTCAGGTTCTATTATAGACGATGTTTCTATATGGCACACAGCACTTAAAGTTCCACAATTAGAATATCTAAAAAATAGTGGCATAGCTATCGTTAGCGATAGTGCTCCAGTAGATGGTTCGTTAGTTCCACAAAATGTAGACGAAACAGATTTGGTTGCCAACTGGACATTTAATAATAATGATAATGCAGATAATATTGGTATCAATAGTGCTCCGGCTACGTTAGGTAGACTAAATTTTGGTGTTACGGCGGCAGGAGTTACTCCTGTTCCTGGTGTTCATGGTGGTAGTGGTGTAAAAATTAATGTTACTTCTGCCATGCCAAGCGGCGCCCTGACTCTTTATCGTAATAGTGGTATGATAGACTTGTTCCCTCATGACGTAAATGGTAATTGGACGTGGTTGGGCTGGGTTAAACAAAATGGTGCTTTTAATAGTTGGACGGTTGGATGGACAAGAACTACTCTCGTGAATGGTACAGCGCCTAGTGCGCGCATGGGCGCTGGTCGAAATGATGCTAATGCTGCAATTGGGGGTGGCTTAATCAGATTTGATGCCAGTGGCCAAGTTCAGGATGTTACCACAGAAAATATGACGGAGGCTAATAATCTTAGGCCCCCCCTTGGTGTTTGGTCTTTTTATGCGTTTGTTTGGGATAATACTAATCGAATGTATTATGTAGTTAAGGATGCTCAGCAAATTATTGGTTTTCAACATGGTCCACCATCAGGGATTAGTCGTGCAAGATTTGACGTAGATTCTCCAGATACAGATACTAATTTTACACTTTTACCTCGTGGTGCTGGCACCAAACCAGATTTTGATGATTGGGCTATCTATAATAGAGTATTAACTTTTGCCGAGATGTCTGGATATGCTTTGAATGGAGTAACTAGTAATGGTGGCGATGATATTTTTGTGTCTTCTCAAGAAATAAGATTAAATTCACTTGGTGTTTTAAATCTTATTAGTGATTTATCAGGTAGGTTAATTCAATTTAGTTAGGACTGGCATGATTTTAATTAAAAATAGTGGTTTTGGGGTGTATCAGATACGAAATATTCTTAATGATAATCTTTATATAGGTTGTACGTTTAAGGCTGGATTTAAGTCAAGACATAAGGGCCATCGGTCCGCTCTTCGTCACGGAAATCATCATTGCCTTCATCTTCAAAATGCCTGGAATAAATATGGGGAAGATAATTTTATTTTTGAGGTTATCGAAGAATTTAAGTTTCCATTAGATTATCCCATAGATTTAATTAAAACTCATATTGAAAATAGAGAACAATATTACTTTGATAAATTAAATCCAAGATATAATATACTTAAACGAGCAGGATCACCATTAGGCAAAAAGCACACACAAGAAACAATAGAAAAAATTAGACAGGGTAATCTTGGTTCTTTTGAAGAAAGATACGGTCTCGAAAGATCACAATTAATTAAAGAAAAAATCGCAACATCTAAACATAAGTTATCTGATCTAGAGGTTATTAATATTATACAAGATTATTTAAATGGAAATAATGTTATAGTTTTATCTCAAAAATATCATTTATCAACAGGAACGATTAGCGGCATAATTAATAGAAGAGCATATAAATTGATCAAATTAGATGATTTAATAGAACAAAAATTAAAGCAACTAGTAGATTATAATCAAAAACATAAGAATCAAGGAATTAAAAGATCTAAAGAATTTAAAAAGAAAATTAGTGAATCTCATAAAAAACTTTTAACACACGAGAGAAAACAAAGACTGGTTGCACAATTATATCGTGGCCCATTAACACAAGATATGAAAAACCAAATATCGAAGGCTAATAAGGGACGATTTGTTGGAGACGAAAATCCTTCTGCGATCTTAAACGAACGGCAGGTTATACAAATTAAGAATCTCTTGAATAAAGGGGTGTTAGTAGCCGTTATTGCTAATTTATTCAATATGTCTAAGTCGGCGATTTCCAAAATTAAAACCAATAGAACCTGGGGCCACTTAAATGACGTATAATTTATTTAGTTCTCATACAGATTTTTTGAGAACCGATAATCCACTTTTACGTCTCTATTATAGATTAGGGGATTCTCCTCCTCCCTCACCTACAGTTCATCCCTGGGGCTCATCTGGTTCTGGAATGATGACTGATGATTCTGCTAATAAATATCATCTTACAGATGGTGGCATGATAGGAGGTACCGATATTACTATCGTTTCTGGCTTAGTTCCATATTCTCCGGGTGGTGGCAGTGGATTAAGATATAATTTGACTGGCACGGTTAGTAAACGTATATTTTTAAATATACAAGATATGGTCTTAAGTGCCGGAGCATTGACCGCTACGCGATTTAATCGTCCCTCTGGATGGTCTATTACGGGCTGGACTTCAATTGTTGCCACGACAGGAAGTGTAAATGCACACATAATTAATATGTCTTCTAATCCAAGTGCCATGGCAAATGGCGAAAGTTTTGCTCTAGTATTAGATATGGGCACGGCCCCAATTGGCCATTTAAAGTTTGCAGCTCAAATGGATGATACTACTACATTTATTTTACGGGCTAATAGGTATCCTTTACCCGCAACTGGTAGTGGTATCTTTTGGGCGGTAGTTTATGAAAATACGTCAACACTAGGTACTGCGGCAGGTAGTGGCATTTTTAAGATCTACATAGGAGATTGTAGAAGTAGCGGCGTAACAGAAGCAGCAACACAAGTGATTTCTAATCGTGCTAATGTTATGATGGAACAGGTGGAGAATACTACCGAACCATTAACGCTTGGCCTTCGCTCTACCCAGGCAGCTACAGCCGCATTTATTCCTGACGGTTCAATTTTAGATGATATTAGCATGTGGCAGTATGCGTTGACTGTACCGCAGTTAGAACATATTAAAAATAGTGGGATTACGGTAGTCTCAGATAGCATGCCAGTGGGTAACGAAGGTACGCCGGTACGCCCTGGTACAAATGATTTAAAAACCTATTGGACATTTGATAATAATAATAATGCTATTGTATTAGGAGAAAACTCCGCGCCATCAACATCGGGCAGATATGACATGCATATTAATGCCGCTGATGTGACGCCTGTGCCGGGTGTTCGTGGCGGTAGTGGCATTAAAATAAATAATAACGATAATCCACCAGGACAGGGTGTAACTCTGTATAGAAATAGTGGATTTCCAGAATTATTTCCCTCGGATCCTTTTGGTAGTTTCACTTGGATTGGTTGGGTTAAACACAATACAGCTTTCCATAATTTTTCTTTTGGGTGGAACAGAAATGATGTGATTGGAGCGACTGATCCAAAACAACGCATGGGTCATGGCCGAAGAAACACCGAACCATCCGTGGGAGGTGGTTTAATTCAGTTCGACGCTAGTGGACAAGTGGAAAATGTTACTACTGAGAACATGACTCAGGGGAGTAATTTACGCCCTCCGCTCGGTGCTTGGACTTTATTGGCTGCCGTATGGGATAACACTAATCGTTTATGTTATAGTGTTATTAATGCTAATAAAATTTTGGGGTTCCAGCATGGACCACCATCAGGATTTAGTCGCTCTCGATTTGACGTATCATCTCCTGATGCTGACGCAAAATGGACACTACTCCCACATGTTGCTTCTGCTAATCTTGACTTTGACGATTGGGCTATCTACAATAGAGTTCTTACGTTCCCAGAAATGTCAGGTTATGCCTTATTTGGTATAGCTACTGGCGAAGTCGAATCCGAGTTTAATACTTCAGATCCGCGCATATTAGGTTATTGGCCCTTAAGTTCAAGTGGTAGTTATGGTTTAAATGGGTTTAGATTTGAAGATTCATCGTTTTATTTACATCATTTAATTGGCATTCAAGGTGAGTTTGCTACAACTACAGCTATTCAAGATACGGAAACCGCTGCACTTAAATTACTTAGTAGCGGTTCGTTATTACATCTTAACCAAGCTAATCATGGTGCTAATTTAGATTTTTCTCAACGGGAAGTGTGGGCGAGTGGTTTTACGGCGGGACTTTGGATTAACATACCTCCCGGAATTAATATTAATGAGCAGGACATCCATTTAATGGGCGCTTATGGTAATAGTAGCGATGGAGATGACTCTCCGTGGCAATTGGCAATTATAGACGGTAAAGTAGCAGCCAGAGTTTATTTAAATGGGGCAACCAGCTCTATTATTTCTGATACAGATTTCTCGTTTGGAGAAGATGTATTTTTAGCTGTAAGTATGCGGCCAAGCGGTAATAATACATCGATCCACCTATATTCAGGTATGTTAGACATAACTGTATCTGAAATTTATTCAAACAGTGTATTAGGTCGTGATTTTATACCAGTTACTACTAGTGGCTTCTCTTTATTTAATATACCTAATTATACTCTATCTATTGGAACAAATATTGGATGCCCAAGTGGAACCGTATGTCAAGCCCCTTTTGTTATGGCAGACTTTATTACTGAATCTGGTCTAGATAATATTCGCGAAGCCGGTATGACTAAATCTACTATTTCTGCTGCCACTGTTAGTAGCACAGACCCTTCTAATATTAGTCATTGGAAATTTGATTTTAATTCTGAACTTATATCTGATGCTGGACAAGATCAATATTATCTTGCTAAATTAGGCACCGATACATATATTTTGGCTAGTGGTATTCATGCCAGTGGCATTAGGGTAAGTACACAGAGTTGGTTCCAAACCCAGCCTGGTAATAATTCTAGATTAAATATTGGTTCTGGCAGCTTTACGGTTTTAGGTTGGCTTAAACTTGAGGACTTACCAGACCTAACCCCCAAATATATATTCTCCAAAGGTATTACAGGACCTAGTGGATATGAATGTACAATAAATGATACAACATCGCTCATCACTTTTGCTGGCTCAGGTCATGCTGCTAGTGGTAATAATAGTCCATTAGACATTGATTCGTTTAATCACATCGCAATTGTTTATGATGTTGAAAATCGTCAGAACAGAGTAATTATTAATGCACGATATGCCGGAACAACATTCGACGGAGTACCATTTATTGCCGCTAATAGTTCTGGATTTGCTTTAGGTGGAAGAAGCCTAGGTGATGGTGTAGTAGATCCAGATTTTGGCGGAGGAGCTTTATCGGGATTGCTTGATGACTGGCTAGTATTTAATCGCGCATTAACATTACCTGAAATCTCTGGTATTGCACGCGATAGTTATAATTTTAGTACTGGAGCTAATCAAGACGCGGGATATGTTGGTGGTTGGCTAGAGGGCGTGGCCGGCACAGCAGTTTCGGGCCTTATTGGTGCATGGCTTCATGGTTTTAATACCGATTATGCTATTCAGGGTGGATGGTTAAGTGGCATTAATGGAGAAGTCACACATATCGGTGGTTGGTTACATGGATTGGCCCAATTTAGTGGTTTACAGGGTGCCTGGTTACACGGCATGGGGCAAGCTAGCGGTTTAATTGGCGCATATCTTCAGGGTTACGATTTTGGTAGTGGCTTAATTGGATCTTATTTAATTGGCGCCAGAGAAGCCAGTGCTGAATTTGATATTACATTTACATTTGAAATTTTATCAGCTAAAGATTTTGATGCCAAATTAGTTGTTGAACATAGTAATACAAAAGATTTCGATGCTAGAATTTCTATATTGCAAATTACATTCCCGCCCGCATGCGTTGTAGTATCCCCTACTAGTGGATTAATTCAAGCTGTCCCATATACATTAACACTCCAAGTTAGTGGTGAGGCTTACCAGGGCAAGATAATTGAAGCCTCTTATATTACATGGTCGGACTTTACAGAGAATTCTTTAGCTAATCTTGTGGCTGGTAACAATATCTCTGGTTTATATGAAGCATCACATACATATATTACGCCTGGACTCTATACTCCATGTATAAATTTTATAGATAGTTTTGGTTATAGGACTAGTTGTATATATCAATTGCTAGTTTTACCTTCTGGTGTACCATCTGGTATATTTATTCCATCATTACCATCTCTACAAATTATTACTTCAGAAGAACAGGGTGTGACTATTCTTGAAACTACGTTTACTACCCTGGCATCTGGCGCAGCAATTCTTATGGATAGTTTTGATTTTAGTGATGGCCAAAGTACTTTAAATAATAGTACGGAAAGACCAGAGAATGGCATCTATACTAGCGTGGGATTACCACATTCGTTCCCGATTCCTGGAGACTATCATCCCGTATGGAGCTGTAGTGGTGTTTCGGGGATCATGACTACCTCTACTCATAATACGTTTAACTTCTAATCATGGTTGTCTCATCAGGTGTTCGCCCATATCAATATATTGCCCAAAATCCTTTTCGGTTGGGTGTTGGGGAATTAGTCGGTTTCAGTGGGGTCATATTTTCGGAAAGTGCCTTCGCGATTCTTAATGATAGACGTTTATTTGACACAATATCGTGGCCAGCCTCATTCGTAAAACTATACATTAATCGAGATACCAATAAATTTATTACGATTGAGCCAGATCCTTCGGGACATGCTTATATAGATAATAGTGGGTGTGCTAATTTTTCAACATATATATCAGACATGAGAGTCGCAATTGAATCTACTTGGTTTTTGATGGCAAGCGATAGCGAACATGCAGCTCATCAATTCAAAAGAGACCATCTTATTCGTCAGCACTCAGTTTATCCTGGATATATAAGGGCTTCTGGCGGTAATACTTATGCTCGGCCCGACTTACCGCTAACTATTAATCATTTGCCGTCAGGTGTTCAACTCGGGACTAGTGGTTTATGTGATGTAGATACTGCAGAATGTCAGTGGACACCTTTACCTCGCCCCTCTAAATTTGAAACTAAAGCAATTATTAGTGACACTATTCCTATTGGGCCTATTTTCCCGGCTGTGATTAAAACTGATGGAGACCAACCATCTGCTAATATTGATTCTAAATCTCAATACGACTTATTAGGAATTAATGTGTTTGCTAGTGGTGGTGCATTTTTAGTTCAAGGAGATGCCTTAACAGACAATACATTTTTGGTTTTATTATCAGCTTCGGGCGCAGCTTCAAGTGCTACTGCTCCATTTTTTAGTGGTATTATTGGGGCGCAGTATCCAGGCATAGCCAAATTGGCGCCAAGTGGCCGCCAAGCAATCTATCAATCTTTTTCTTCGTTGCCTGAAGGTGTCTATATTTTGGGTGTGGATACTAATCCTAGCACAAGCGGGACAGTGAGTCATTTTCCTGCCGGATTTGCTTCTACGAGTGGTTTTACCAACGATCCCATATGGAACTCTCAAGGACAGTTATTACAACCACTTACTAGCGGGATATATGTTGCTGATCGATTAATTTATCCATTATTTAATGCCAGTAATTTTGCGGCAGGACGCAGCTTAGAAACCGGTAGAAGAGTTTATGGTCATTTAATAGATGGTACGGCGAATTTTCGAGGAAGTACTTTTGGGGGTATTAAATTTCAATCATTTGATGGAACGGCAGCTTCAAATATTACTTATTATGGTTCTTCTGCTGTAGTAGTATACACCGACGCGTTTGATACTATTTATGCTGTTCGGGGTAAAATAACTTGGGGTAATTTAGACAATACATTACATAATATTTCATTTTTAGAAGTTACTGATGATGCCAACCCTGGAGTACCACAAAATATTTTCTTTGAAGATATTTCGGCAGGCACATTATTGTCTTTTGGAGGATCCTGTATTTTAAGAGTATTTCATAATATTTATGTCCCTGGATTATCTTATTTTAATGCAATTGATGGAGTTGGAGACTCTAGTACTGTATCGGCCGAACCCTATACTTATCGGGTCGAAAGGTGGGATCAGGCAAATCAAGTAGTAATTCCCGGACCCACCGAAATTCGATATATTGGCGTAAATCGGTGGGTATTTTCAGACGCCGGAGGTATGTGGAATTCAGCCAGACAAAACTCTGGTAGACTATCTACTGTTGGTGGTGAACTCTATATTAATTTTTCTGGTCGACATTTTAGAAAACTAAGGGCGGGATATAAAAATGTGCCAGCCAGTACTGGGCCCGGTCCCTGGACGTTTACACCAGGTATTGGATTTTGGCGTATTAATACCTTAACAACAGTATCTAATGTTCCATCAGATATAATTAATGCAGGCGAAACCGCCATTACTTTCCCGTCTTGGGTACCATTTTTAGTGACCGATATAGACGGGAACAGTGGATGGGGACCCATTATTCATGATTTTGAAACTGGAAAAAACTATTTATACGTACAACTCAAATCTACCTATAGTGGTTGGCGTTGGTGGTTTTTGGAAATAAATAACAGTTTTGTGGCTACTAGAATAGTACCAGTGGAGTCTCAAGACACTATTTTAAATGCTAAGGCAGCAATTCTTGAACTTTAGTGTATTATGAGGATAGTGATTTTATAACCTTTAGCTCAGCATAGGGGAAAGAATGGGTAAGATTGTTAATCTGGTAGGTCAAAAATTTGGACTTCTCACAGTAAAATCGCGAGCACCAAATCAATATAATTATACTACTTGGCACTGTGAATGTAGTTGTAATAATAAAATTATTACTGTGACTGGAGGGCATCTAAAATCCGGCCACACAAGGTCTTGCGGTTGTTTAAAAATATATTTAACCATTCAACGTAGTATGACCCATAATTTAAGCAAACATCCATTATTTAATATTTGGTGTGGTATTAAAAGGAGAATAACCAATAAAAATCGCAAAGATTATAAGTATTATGGTGGACGAGGAATTAAAATTTGTGACGAGTGGAGAAAAGATTTTAAAATTTTTTACGATTGGGCTATTAGTAATGGATGGCAGCAAGGTCTGGAAATTGACAGAATAAATAATAACGGAAATTATGAGCCATCAAACTGTAGATGGACAACTCGGTCTGAACAAACAAAAAATAGACGATATCCAATATCTAATACTGGATATAAATATATTTCATTTTGTAAAACAAACAAAGTCTATGTTGTCTATAAACAGGTTAACCAAAAACGTAAACACTTTGGCTCCTTTAAAACCCTCCAAGAAGCCGTTGAATGTCGAGATAAAAACAATTTGTTAAATAAGGATAATTAATATGACTGTTCAATTTATAGGTCCAAGTGGAAGCCCGGCGTCGGGTGTAATAATGCAAAATTTAAATCTCAATATAGGCAACACAAGCGGTAATTGCTTTATCGGATTTTTTAACACTGGAGGGCCTCAAACAGTTCCCTATGCTATCCTAACTAATACCTATAATTCTAAGACATTTATGACTAATTCTAATGGTCAAAATCTTGGGGCGTCACCGTACGGTGTTTTAGGATCAGGCCAGTTAACAAACTGTAAATTTATTGATGCTTCAACGGCACAAATTAATTCAAATCCATCAGTTTTAGTTTCGGCCGTGCCAGAAGCCTCTGGAACCATTTTAATTAGATTCACACCAACTGGTACTTTCCAAACACAGAATGCCGTTGTGAGGGCTGTAAATCTTAATGCTTCGTCGGGTATTACGGACGAAACTGGGTTAGTGAGTTCCATTGAGATTAAAGGATTCGAGGCGGGTCATGATTCTAGTTGGACCGCTATTGGTGGTTCAACTTTGGATAATAGATTATTTTTGGAGGATCAAACGGCGTCAGCGGGACCTCATGACTACCATATTGCCTTAAGTTGTTCGCCAACCGCCGCAGGTGAACGGGACAATTTTGGTTTCCTCTGTGTAATCGAATTTCTATAACACTTATTAGGATGGGTAAAAATGTTAATACAGGATTGGATCGCGTTGGCCGAAGGTCAACCTTATCATTTGGCAGTACATGCCGGAGCAACCTCTAAGACTAAATGGATTGCTAGTTTAAGTTGTGGCTTAACAGTTTTTGACGATGACCAGCGTATCCAGGGATTATCGGCTTGGCATCGATTAAGAAATTTTTTAAGAGATAACAATCTATCTATAGTACAACTTAGAGGCCAGTATGGTACGATCACAGTAGATACTGCCTATAAAGCCCATGGTTATTTTTTTTCTCGTAGGGTTATTGCCGCCTTGGGTTTACCCATTCCAGAAGTGGAGAGTTGGGGCGTTGGCCATATTTTAAATCATAAAGCATATATTAAATGGATTGATAATTATGGTGTTTCTCAAGAAATACGTGATCTAAATAAAGAAATTTTGAATAACGCTTATATCATAAACTAACATGCCAATTGCTTCAGGTCTTGCTTTTACTAATTGTCCACCGGTTATTAAATTTCCTAGTGGATTAATTTCACCGGGTCAGCCTGGATCTAACTTAGAAGCCTATTTAGGGGATCTACAGGCCACGTTTGGTTTTAATAGCACACCTCATAGCTGGACCACACACTTTATTCCTCGTGGCGATAAAAACTCTATGCATGGAGCTTCGGGAAATCTTCCTTCTATTGGTTCAATTATTGGGTTTCAAGTTGGTGAATTATTAGTATCGGGCATTATTAAACATGCTGATTATCGTACGGGTGCTCGTCAAGGTACTATTATAACCATTCAAATTGATGATAAGCGTAGTTGTTTAGATCGAATTAAAATTCATAGCGAGGATCTTGGGCAGAATCCCGGATCAGGCATTATCTCAATTGCCCGTGGTTATCGTCGTCAATATGGTTTATTTAATTTAGCTGGTCAAGTTGATGATATTTTATATGATGAATATAGAAATATTTTAGAAAACGGATGTACTTATCCACAAATTTTGGCAGCAATTATTCAATCTATAAATGATGCTGAGTTAGAATTTGATATTAATACTTTGCCAACTATTCAGCAGCTAGAAGCAAATATTGGATCGGCATCAGCCCTAAGATTTAAATTTAATATGACCCCTTTGAGTGAGGTGGTTACCCGAGTTTTAGAAGACTGTGCCTATGATTGGTACTGGTCTTTGAATGATGATCATGTATTTCTTGTTAATAGAAAGTTAGAATTTGATTTAACAGAATCTAATCTTATTTCTGTTTTAGGTAACTTGGCTACTAGTAGTGGTTTACAATCTTATAAAGACTTAGGGTTCGGCGCTGACTTGGTGCCAGAACCACGTAGGGTAAGGCTTTTAGGTGCCCACCAAGAAGGATTTATTAATTCACCATTAGTAGGTCCTATTGATGGATTAGACACTTTAGCTAGTGGAGTAATTTTTCATCCGGCTTGGCGTGATTTAAGAGTAAGTTTTTATGATGCTAGTGGGATACTAAGAACATACAAGCCAATTGATAGAGAATTACAATTTGCACTCAATGGTATTGAAACCTGGTCATTCTATAAGAAATATCAGTCAACAGCTACTAATAATGTAGCACTTAATAGATTAGGCGCGTCAGGGTTTGGACTACCGGCTGACGCAGGTTCAATAGCAGCTCAACATCCAGATTTTCAAAGTCGACTAGATCCAGCAATGCCTATTGCTTCATTTTTAGCAGGAGATCCATCCGGTAATTTTAGATTAATTAATAATCGACGAGATCAAGAGCATAATTGGGTATTGAATTTTTATAATCGAGTATACTCACACGCTTCTAGTCACTATGGTAGATCATATGTTGCGTCTGGCATACTAGTTAATAATAATTCGGGTGTATTTAATCTGCTCGAGGCTGCTTGGTGTAATTTAGAAAATCAAATTGAGGGACAGGATATTTCAGAAGCTGGTGCCTCTGGATTATTTATTACGGATTACGAAATTAATCGTAAACTAGGTCCATTAGCACCCTTTAAAGGCATTGATGATAAAGTCTCTGCTTATTGCGTATTACCAAAAGAAACTATTTATGGGCCACAAGGTGACGACGCACCTGCTGGATTTGGAGAATGGACCGAAGATGCCCTACCATTTAATCCTAGTGGCAACGGAGAACACTACATACCTATTCGCCTCAGTATTGTTGGCCAGCAAGCAATAGATCCACGCTCTGATGCTTCGGTGTTTGAGGACTATCCAGAAGGGACTATTTTATGTCAGTTGCCTACGACTGCTGGTAGTGGTTTTCATAAAGACATTATCTTAGGCAACCTCGTTACTTTAGTGCAAAATGCATTGGATGTTGGTAGCTCTGGTGTTGATGATATTTATGATTTATCGCGCACTATTGTTCCCTATCAGTCATTGTCGGGGGTAGCTATTCCGGTGGCGGCTCCAATTCGCTATGGCATGAATTTTCCTAATATATGGGCGTCTGGCAATCTAACTCTTCCATGTGATGCCGAGGAAGTTATTGTAGATGATTTTTATGCTCCTTGGAATTTTCCGCCACAAGGAACCGATACTTCAGTAAAGATATTAAATAGCAGGGCGTTCTCAGTATTACGTGGCGCCTTTATTAATGCATCAGAATCAAGATTTGCCCATATTACTCAGGTTGGCACACCAGAAGTATCATTCGATATGTTTGCCGATCAATCTATTAATACGTCTGGCTTCTATGGTGAGCGTAGTCATGGGGTAACAGATCTTAATATTTCGTTGGATCTTCAGGGCTTTGTTACTTCATATAAAGTAGCTAGTTATTTTTCTGAATTTGGTCGTGAAGCACCTATTGGTGAAAGAAATCGTAATATTTTAAACGGTATTATTAATCCTATTGACACTACTGATTTTAACTTAAATAATAGAATTACGCCTAATAGAAATGCAAAACAACTTATTCAGCCGCCACGGCCGCCATTTATTATTACAAGTCGTGGTAGACGAGCAGAAAGAGTAACAATCATAGAGGTTAATAACGCACTTACATTTGACAGTACACCCTCGCCAGGTACGCGCGAACGTTATCGTGGATTAACCTCACAACAATATGAGAAACCATCTCGTGGCGGTAATTTTAGTTTAGATACTGACGCTTCACAAGGCGCGATTTGCGTTGATGGATTTTTAAACATTGATGATGAAGCTATTTATAATGAAGAAGACTTAAGCCTTCCTGGCGGCACTCAAATTCAAAGATTCTTTACTGGTGGGCGCTCTCTAGCTAATGCCACTATTGTTTTTGTAAGTGGTTTTGGATCCGTCACTGGTACCTATGATATTGCTTTAGAAAATACTGATCCCTTAAGAAGATTAGCGGACGTTCCGGTTCTTAATAATGGGTCTTTAACTTTGGGTATTAAGAGTACTTTGGCTACTCAGGCTGGCCTGGCCCCTAGGTTCTTAGCCCGGCCCACTGCTGACTTAGCGCCCCAGGGAGTATTTTTAAATCCAGGCGGTGGTAATACGTCGATACCATCGCAGGTAGTTTCGATTTTAGCAGCAGGAACTTCTCAAGCCCTGATTTCTGTGAAATCTTTGGACTCATCTGGACTACTAGATAGTGGAGCCTCAATCACTGGCAACCTAATCGGATTACCGTATGGTCAATTCGTTCAGGTGGGTGATAAGGGACTATATTTGACTGCTGGTAGTGGCCAGTATTTCTTTAGTAATAGAGAAACCTTCTTAAGATTTTCATAATGAATACTCAACAGTTTGAGTCCTTAACTACTAAGGGCTTTTTTCACGACTTATCTAATATAGTTACAGAAATTATTTTATTAAGTAAATATAAAAATTTACCAGAATATGCATGGAGGAAAAATTCTACTCTACAAAAAGAGTGGGGAAAAACTCTTATGGCAGTAAAGTTTAGTTTGAAAAGACTAAATATTACACCTGAACAAATATTATTATATTGGAAAATTAGCAAAAAAACAAGTTTTAGTTGTGGTGATTTTGGATTAGTGCATTGGTATTTTACTAATAATAAACTTAATAATACTATTCCGCTCCCAACTCTTATGGAGCATTATAGAAATCTGTATAAGCAGGTTGATCCGTCTCCCCAGCATGGAATTATAGATACGATACAACAAGCATCTAAAAAAGAAAAAGATTTTTTATTTAAAATTAAAAGGAAATAAATATGGAAGATAGATCAGAAGAAATTTTTGATAAATCTATAAAAAAGAAATTTGAGAATTGTAAACTTGGTACAGCAGAAGCATTACCAAAACTTAAACCTAATTATACTGGTAGTTTAAGACTAGATATTGATTTAGTGTCTCCTTGTAGCGAGGGTAAGATTGTAGAAATTTTTGGCAATGGCGGCGCAGGAAAAACCACATTATCTTTGTCTATTTTAAGTGAAGCCGTAAAGGTCGGTAAACCAGTTGCTTTTCAAGACCAAGAACGCTCCTTAAATAAGGGTTTAGTTGATACTTTTCCTAGTCTTTCACAATCATTAAAAGTCATGCAGGCCGAGGATGGCACAGAAGCCCTTCAGATGGTGGAGGCTTATGTCAAACATTTTCCCTCTTCTGTCATAGTCGTAGATTCTGTTGACGCCCTCATGCCCAAGGCGATTATGGAAAACCAGGTCGGCGACGCCACCGTAGGTTCATTAGCGCGTTTAATGAGTGATGGATGCCGAAGACTAAAAGATGCCTGTTCCGCCTCTGGGGCGACAGTAATTTTCCTTAATCAAATTAGAATGAAGGTAGGGGGTTATGGTAATCCGGAGACTACTAGCGGCGGGAAAGCCCTAGAGTTTTATGCCCACCAAAGAATTCATTTGCTTGATAATAATAAAACTAATCAATTAAAAGATGAAGCTGGCAAAGTTATCGGGCATACTTTGCGTTATTATATAACAAAAAATAAGGCGGCACCACCATTTATCAGTGGGCAGGTTAATCTTGTTTATGGCAAAGGATTTGATGTAATCCAAGAAGCTATGGATCTAGGTTTACTTATTGGTGTATTACAAGCAGATGGTAAATATATTTTAGACTCCGAAGGTAAAAAACGCCCCCCAAAAACTTTTCACGACCAACTAGAATCAGATCCCAAACTTTTTGAAAATCTACTTACTCAAATTAAATCGGAATATCCAGAAACATGGCCTCTAAAGGTTGTTTAGATCTTATAGATATTCTGAAACAAATCTATCCCAACCAAAGGGTGATTACAGAATATTATCTAGGCGAAAAATTATATTTAGATATTTATTTGCCTAATTATGATTTAGGTTTTGAGTATGATGGCGAACAACATGATACATTTAATACTTTTTTCCATAAAACACAAAATGAATTTTTATTGGCTAAAAAGCGTGATATGAGAAAAACAGAATTATGTTCTGAACAAAATATTAGATTAATCAGAATATCTCATAAGGATCCTTTAAATATAGAATTTCTTACTAATAAAATTTTAGAAGATTAATGTCTCAACCAACAAATATTCCCTCCGAATTCAGATTTTTGGCAGGCTTATGCCAAAATCCACATTCATACTTTGATTATGCCGAACATATTAGTACTGATGACTTTACTTATCCGGCACATTCAGCCTTATTTATCATATTACAAAACATAGCATTCTCCAATGAAGTTAAAGAGAATATTGCCAAACATGCCATTCTGGCCAAAGCGGCAGAATTAGGTATTAAAGACTTTTATGAATTAAGTGATAATGGTGAATTATTAGATGCTTGTTTAGAACAGAAAATTTCTCAAGATGATCTAGATGAATCTTTTTATCAACTTAAGAAGGAAACAACCAGGCGTAAACTTATTAAAAGTTTCACTGAGACCGTCACATATCTAAGAGATCCTGGCGACGATAATGTTAACACCCTCATAGGTAAAGTTGAAAATAACTTTATTAATAGTCTTAATAAACTAGCTGGTGTTACTGATAATAAATTAATTGAACTAAATAATGAAGCTTTTGATATCATTGATAAGCTATCAGAAAAACCTGGAGATATAGGACTAAACTTAGACTTCCCACTTTTCCAACGCGGTATCGGTGGCATCAGAAATGGCTCAGTCACATTTATTGCAGCATCGGCTAAGAGTGGTAAATCCATGCTGGGCATGCATGCATGTTTAAAAGCCGCCCAAAAAGGTTTACCAGTTCTTTATTGTGATTCAGAATTAAATATTGGTATTCAAAGTGTTAGAGCGGTTGGTGGTTATCTTGGTATTAATTTTGATATTTTAGAAACAGGATATTGGACCAAATCTAAAGAAGATATTGTGAAGGCTGGTTATAGTGAACAATTTGCACATTATTGTGAACTTGCCGCTCACTCATTAAAACAAACAAATATTCGTGAAAAATTTAAGTCTTTAAATATTACTTATTTAAGTATTAATGGAATGACTGTTCAAGAAGCATTACCACTAATGCGAAGATGGGTTTTACAAAAAGTAGGTCTGTGCTCAGATATTAAACAGCCGTCTTGCTTAATTGTATTTGATTATATTAAACTAGCCAGATTAGATGAAATCCAGGGTGGTAAACTGGGTGTACACGATGTTCTCGGCGCCGCAGCGGGGGGACTTCATGATTTTGCTGAAAAATATCATTTGCCTATTATAGCATTTGGTCAAACTAATAGAATGCAGTATAATGAGGGTATTAATTGTATTGCAGGCGCAAAAAAACTAGTAGAATTAACTGATTCATGTTCTATGCTTAGAGTTAAAAATGAAGAACAGCTTTTAACTTATCCAAAAGGAACACACGCCCTTGATGTTCTTGTGTCGCGGCATGGGGCCGGATTAAGAAGCCATATAGATTTAGAGACAAACTTGGGAATAGCTCATTTTAAAGAAATCGGATTAGGTTCAGCGAATATAATTAATATCCCACAAGATAATAAAGATGGACAGCAAAACAATCAAACAGATAGCAAACCAAAATATCGAAAAGATCTTAAGAAAGATTAGTAGTTGTGACTATCGAGTAACCGATACCCGTATTGTTGGTTGTTGTCCAGTGCCGCATAATGGTACAACACCCAATGATAATATTACCGCTTTTAATTGGCTAATAGAGTCTGCAACATGGAAATGTTTTAGTCATAATTGTGACCAAAAATATGGTGCGGATATTTATGGATTAATAAGAGCTACATTTGAATGTGGTTTTATTGAGACTAAACGCAAATTACTTCAGTTATTAAATCTTAAAGAAGATCTGGAAATAGTTGTTGCCAAAAAATTACCCAGCCTTAAATCTTTATATACATCAAAAATTAAACATAGTGAAACCATTATTTCATCTAAAATATTAACTTCTCTTCAATTTCCTGATTATCTTAATCAAAATAGAAACTTTTCTAAATCTACTATAGAATTTTTTCAAGCTGGTTATTATAATCAAGATTATACTATTGGTAGTTATAGAGTAGTCTTACCTATATATAATATTGAATCAAACCTTATTGGTTTCTCTTGTCGGGCCACACGCCTAAACCAAAAACCTAAATGGATTCATTGTAAAGATTTTCGACAAAACTGGCAATCTTTAGAAAAGAGCCAAATTAAAATGTCTCATATATTATATAATATACATAATGCAAAAAATTATCTAGGTTTAGATAAAACCTTATTTATTGTTGAGGGACCACTGGATGTTATGAGATTATATGAAGCGGATATTAAGAATGCCGTTGCCCTTTGCGGCTTAAGTTTTTCTAAAGGCAAGAAGTCACTATTACACTCAATTGGAGTTAAAACTATTAATCTCTTATTAGATAATGATAATGCAGGTCAGTCTGCTACTAAAAAAATTCAAGAAAAGTACGAAAAATATTTTAAAATCAATCTACTTACATATGGGGCCAAGGACCCCGAAGAGGAGTCGATTGAGAAACTGAGGTTATTAGTATGAGAAAATATAAGATATATCTATCTTGTCCTTATGAATTTGAAAGCAAAAACTCTAACTGGAAACAAGAAGCAATGTCGGTTTTAGGCGAACCTTATGAGGGTTATGACCCATGCCCTAATCCGGAAGAAAAAAATGTGTCACAGTCATTAAAAAATGAAGAAGCATGGGCGGAATTAGAAGAATTAGGTAAAGAAATTATCGAAAGAGATTTATGGGAGTTGCGAACATCGGATGGATGTCTAGTATATTTTCCGGGTCAGACGGTGACGACAGGTACTATTCACGAAGTAATTGACGCTACGACGAACAGGATGCCACTCGTACTAATTGCGCCAGACGGCTTAAAAAGCTTATCCACTTGGTTAATAGGATTAGTAGGATTAAAAAATATAGTAACTAATCCTAAGGCTGGGGCTTTATTATTAGCACAAAGGATGAAATAATGTTTATTACATTTGCGGGACGCAAACAGACGGGTAAAACTGAGTCTACCCTATATTTGGCTAAACAATTAATACAGATTGGTAAAACAGTTAAAAGAATAAACTTTGCTGATAAATTAAAACAAGCATGTTCTATAATATTTAATATTCCATTAGAAGACATGGAAACTGAAGAAGGAAAAAATAAGTTAACTAAAATTCGACGCCCATATTTAACTTGTGATGGTGTTTATTGTGCATCAGATTTAGATGATATTGGTCAGCCATTTATGACTATTCGTGAAATTTTACAATTTGTTGGTACTAATCTTTTTAGAGAACAGATGTATGGTCATATATGGATTGATTCAGTATTTCATGATCCAGATTTACAAAAATATGATTATGTGCTAATTGGTGATGCTAGATTTAAAAATGAAGTTTCAATTGCTAACCAATATGGTAAAGTATTTCTGATTGAACGTGATACTGGATTACAACTAGATAATCATAAATCTGAAACTGAGTTAGCATTGATTCCTAGACAAGATTTTAGTGGTATTATAGATAATAATAGTGATTTTCCTCATCTATGGACACAACTTCATAAAATTTTAGATGAAAATTAATAAATATTTACGACCCTATGAGTAAGCCCGCCGTCCCCTATGCCGAGATCGTCGAGATCACCAACTTCGCCCGCTTGCGCGCGTTGCGCGCCAATGAACTCGGCCGTATTGTATGCACATCCGGCGGCTATGACCCGATCCATCCGGGACACGCTAGTTGCCTTGTGGAATCAAGCAAACTTGGCGACACGCTGGTGGTACTGGTGAACGGCGACAGCTTCCTGCGCGATAAGAAGGGCCGTGCCTTCCAGGATATCAAGACGCGCTGCCAAATTGTTGCCTGTATACGTGGAGTCGATTATGTTATACCTTTCGAAAAGCCTGGCGATTCAACCGTCCGCGAAGCCCTACGTTTTGTTCGGCCACACGTCTTCACTAAGGGGGGTGACCGTACCGATGCCTCGAATATCGCCGAGTGGGATATTTGCCAGGAACTTGGCATCGAGGTTGTCACCGGCGTTGGTTTAGCCAAGGCTTGGTCGAGCAGCGACTTCCTGCGCGAGTGGGGCGAGTGGTGGGCGAAGAATGAAAATTAATAAGTATAGTGCCTCTAGGGCCCAAACCTTTCAGTGGTGTGACTTTAAATATCATTTAACTTATGAGCTTTATAAGCGCGATGAATTATCACAGAGTCGCTACTATTTTGCCTTTGGCGAGATTGTTCATGAGATATTAGAGTATATTGTATATCATGGATTAGATTGTGATTGGAAGTCATATATTATTGGACTATTTAACCAACAATATCCATTTGATAATATGAATGCTGATGGTTTGGGCAAAAAAGTTAAGGAAAAATTTTATGTTGATAAACAATGTAAAAAATGTCCAGTATATGATAAGAAATATAAAACATGTAAAATTATGCGATTTGCCCCAGTGGACTCGTTTGAGGGGTGTCCCAAATATTTTTATCTTAAAGCCATAGATATGGTTGAGGATCTTATTAATAGATATAAGTCAATTTT